>Ga0247734_1000005_pt1 | contig 299259 bp, 274 predicted proteins | sample UWRJL103311B2_FD_180933 | JGI IMG/M metagenome (GOLD analysis project Ga0247734, IMG submission 180933) | Plant litter microbial communities from Arlington Agricultural Research Station in Wisconsin, United States - UWRJ-L103-311B-2 | ecosystem: Environmental > Terrestrial > Plant litter >...
CTCAGCAGTGAAACGATGCATCGCCGATGGTAGTGTGGGGTTTCCCCATGTGAGAGTAGGTCATCGTCAAGATTAAATTCCGAAACCCCTCATCGCTTACGCGGTGAGGGGTTTTGTTTTGGGCGCTAGAAAATCTGCTAATTCGCATCCAGCCAGTCTGCAAGACATCCAGGTAATAAAAAACCACCCGTAGGTGGTTATTAACTTCACATGCCAGATCAATCCCCGCGGTAAACGCAGCCACTGGTACACGTTTCATGAATGCGGAGAGCGGACAACTCAGGCAACAGCGGCTTGAGCTCTTTCCAAATCCATTTAATCAGCACTTCACTGGTTGGATTCTCCAGACCAGGAATGTCGTTGAGATAGTTGTGATCGAGACGATCGTATAGCGGTTTGAAAATCGTCTTGATCTCCGAAAAATCCCGGATCCAGCCAGTATGCGGGTCGGGCTCGCCTTCCAGATAGATAGCGATCCGAAACGAGTGTCCGTGCAAGCGTCCGCATTTATGCCCCACCGGTACGTGAGGGAGCCGGTGCGCAGATTCGAACGTAAACTCTTTAAAAATTTCCACAGTGTCTTGGGTCCTGAAGTAGGGCGATCGCCAAGGCGATAAAGGCAGGGCGCGAGTTTACCGCATTGTTTTGATCATTGGGCAACCAGAACCTGACCAGGCGGTTAAACCAGGGGCAGGAGCATTTCGTCAACGCTCCCGCTGCCAACGAGCGCTAGAAACTCATCGCCCAGGCGCTCACTCTCCGCCATCGCCTTGCGCCAATGAGCCTGCCGCTCCTTATCTCTGCCCACATACCTTTTGAAATCACTGCGGTCTGGAAGTTTGCCTCCTGGGAGACGCGCCAGATACTCGGGAGACGGCGAAAGCAGCACCACATCCTGAAGTCGGGCAAGATCACCCCGGCGCCAGGGCAACGCCTTGTCAAACCAGCCTGGAATGATTTTGTCGGTGAAGTGGGGATAAAGGACGATATCGTCGCCGCTGTAAGGAAGATCCAAATGATAGTCCAGTAGCCCACCGTCCCTGAAGGTGCCCGGTCCTACGCCGGGAATGTCCAGCACGCCTTTCATCACCATTGGGATAGAGCCCGACGCGAGCAACGCTTGCCGCAGATTCGATACTGCTAAAGGCAAGTAACGCGACGGGAAATCAGTCAACGGTGCGAGGGGAGGGGGCAACCGTGAATCGTGCATGATCAGGCGCTCAAAGTGACGGGACAGACGCCCACGCCCGATAAGATTGTTCGCGATCACAGAAGACAGGCCGAGCCCCAATCCGCCCCGGTGGTCACCCGCCAGCAAACCATGACTTTTGACGATCATGATGTTCAGCCGATAGTGCGGGTTCTCAAGCACACTGGCATCGCGTCCTTGGAACAGATCATCGAGCATCCTGACGCAACTGCGGCTCACATCAGCCATTGTCACGCCCTTGGCGAAGCTCTGCTCGTTGTAGAGGTCCCCGAGCCGTTTGATGCCTTGGACTGGATCGGGCAAACACGCACTTGCAAACCGCCAGGAGCCGATTGAGGCCCCAATGAGCGAGCGCTCTCGAGGTGCCCGAAGCAACCAGTCGCCAAATAGCGCCAGATCCAGGCCTTGAATCCCCAGAGCTTTGGGCCCACCCGCAGCGCCCGGAATAATGCCTACATCTCCAGGCGCCAGCCCGTCTCGGCGAATACGTGCCATTGCGCGTTTGCCGGCCCGGATTTTCAAGGCGTGGTTTTTTATGTGAATAGCGCTCATGAGCCTTCCCGTGTAAACAGCCGCCAATTATATCGAGTTTCCCCTCACCGGCGCCTCACGTCTCTCCCTTGACTCGATGATGGCATGTAGCCAGAAAATTCAGCTTGAATTAAGTTGTGCTGGTTATTGTGGGCCCCGTAAAGCCCATAACCAAAACGGAGTTCCACCATGAAAACCTTGACTGCTCTACTCACCGTCTGCGCCATCAGTGTCTCGGCTGGCATCGCTCAGGCGAAAGATTTGGGGCCGGATGAAGCCCTTCGACTGCGCGATGCAGGTACTATCCAGTCCTTTGAAAAACTCAACGCGATCGCGCTGGCTAAACACGCCAATGCAACGATTACCGAGACCGAGCTGGAAGAGCAATATGGTAAGCATGTTTATCAGGTCGAGCTGCGCGACGCCAAAGGCGTTGAGTGGGATATCGAATTGGACGCTGCCACAGGCCAGGTACTCAAGGACCATCAGGACACGTAATGAGGGTAAATAAGCGTCCTTGGCCATGCCTTGGGCTGATAGCGCTATCGTTATCGACGCTGAGCCACGCCAAGGATCTCAATCAGGACGAGGCGTTGGCACTGCGTCAGCAGGGTGTGATCCTGCCGCTGGAGCAATTCATCGAGCAGGCGCTGGGACGCTATCCCGGCTCCAAGCTTCTCGAAGCCGAATTGGAGGAAAAGCATGGCGTGCTGATTTACGAAATCGAACTGCTCACCAAGGACGGCGTCGTTCGTGAGCTAAAATTCGATGCCCGCGATACACGACTGCTCGATGACAAGGAAGATGACTGAAATGCGCTTGTTATTGGTTGAAGATCACGTACCGCTGGCGGACGAGCTGATCAGTGCGCTGGGACGACAGGGCTATGCCGTGGATTGGCTGGCAGACGGTCGAGATGCTGTTCATCAGGGCGCCAGCGAGCCGTACGACCTTATCGTTCTTGATTTGGGTTTGCCAGGATTGCCCGGGCTTGAGGTACTGCAGCAATGGCGGGCCAAAGGGCTATCGACGCCGGTGCTGGTATTGACCGCGCGCGGTTCCTGGGCTGAGCGCATCGAAGGGCTGAAAGTCGGGGCTGACGATTACCTCACCAAACCCTTCCATCCGGAGGAACTCCAGCTTCGGATTCAGGCGTTGTTGCGACGCTCACATGGGCTGGCCAACCAACCGACACTCCAGGCCGCCGGCCTGCATCTGGATGAAGGCCGGCAAACAGTGAGCCGTGACGGCCTGGAAATACAACTGACCTCCGCCGAATTTCGGCTGCTGCGATATTTTATGCTGCACCCGGAGCAAATCCTTTCCAAAAGCCATCTTGCCGAGCACCTGTATGACGGCGAAAACGAGCGCGACTCCAATGTCATCGAAGTGCACGTCAACCACCTGCGTCGCAAGCTTGGCAAGACAGTCATCGAAACGCGCCGTGGTCAGGGCTATCGATTTGGTGGGCAGCTGGCTTGAAGTCGATACAGGCGCGACTTAGTCTAGGCCTCATCAGCGTGTTGTTGATCGTAGGCCTTGTGCTCGCTCAAACCAGTCTGTGGCTCTTTGAAGTCGGGCTTCAGCGCTATCTCGAATCCGGCTTGCGTAACGACAGTGAATTGCTGCTGGTGGCTTTGGTGAAAGGCCCCAACGGCCTGCAACTCGATGAGCATCGCCTATCGCCTGGTTATCAGCGCCCGTATTCCGGACATTACTTTCGGATCGATTTTGACGCGGGCCACTGGCGCTCCCGCTCGCTGTGGGATCTGGAACTGCCACAACCGGATCAAGACGGTCTCTACGCTAACCTCAAGCTTGAAAAGAGTGACCAGTCCCTTCTGTTGCTGCACAAGGCATACCGCAAGTTCGGCCAGCAGATTTCCATCACCGTTGCCCAGGATTACAGTCCGGTCAAAGCCAGTTTTCAACGCGTCCAGCAGATCGGCCTGGGATTGGGACTGGCGGCGCTCATCCTGATTCTGGTATTGCAGCGGGTGACAGTGCGACGCGCGCTTCGCCCTCTGGACAAGGCACGCGCGCAAATCCTGCAGCTGCAACAGGGCCAGCGCTCCCAACTGGATGACAAGGTGCCGCTGGAGCTTGAGCCACTGGTGGCGCAGATCAACCACTTGCTGGCCCATACCGAAGACAGCCTCAAGCGTTCGCGCAACGCGCTGGGAAATCTCGGACACGCTTTGAAGACGCCACTGGCGGTATTGATCAGTATCGCCGAAGGCAAACGCTATGACGTGCCTGCCCCCGTACGCCAGACACTGCGTGAGCAGCTGCAGCAGATTCAGCATCGCCTTGAGCGCGAGCTGAACCGTGCGCGGTTATCCGGCGATGCCTTGCCGGGCAGCCATTTCGACTGCGATGCCGAATTACCCGGTTTGTTTTCAACCTTGCGCATGATCCATGGCGAACACCTTGATCTGATCAATCAAGTGTCCCCCGGCCTGACACTGCCGTGGGACCGCGAGGACGTGCTCGAATTGCTAGGTAACCTGCTCGATAACGCCTGCAAGTGGGCCGATAGCACGGTCAGCCTGGACATCCGGCATCAGGATCAATCCTATCTGCTATTGATCGACGATGACGGCCCCGGCATTCCCGAAGTGCGTCGTGATGAAGTCTTGGGCCGAGGCAACCGTCTGGACGAACAGGTTGATGGGCACGGTCTGGGCCTTGGGATCGTCAAAGACATCGTCGAATCCTGGGGCGGAGCGTTGCAACTGTTGGAAAGTCCGTCCGGCGGACTGCAGATTCGCATCCAGCTGCCGGACCGCAACACCCCTGACTGATCTCCTCGTTCGGCCAATGTCCATCAAGCAGACGCAGCGGCACTCCTGTTGCGTTTGACGGACTAACCATCAGGACGCGCGCAAAGTGCGGCTCGATGGACACGGACGAGAAATGAACGAAACCACACTTCAATACAAAACCCTGATGCTGCTATTGGTGCTGGTCACCATAGCGTTCATCTGGATCATGCTGCCGTTTTACGGCGCGGTGTTCTGGGCGGTGATCCTGGGGATCATCTTCGCACCGCTGCAACGCCGCCTGCTGGCCAAGTTTGGCTGGAAGCGCAATATCACGTCGCTGTGTACGCTGACGATCTGTCTGATCATTGCGATCTTGCCGGTGATCATCATCAGTGCCCTGATGGTTCAAGAGGGCGCCACGCTTTACAAGAGTGTCGAAAGCGGCCAGCTCGATGTGGCCAAATACCTGGCCGAGTTCAAGGTGCTGCTGCCAGCCCCGATCCAGCATTTGCTGGATCGTATGGGTATGGGTGATTTCGAAGGTCTGCGCGACAAGATCGCCAAAGGCGCGATGCAGGGCAGCCAGTACCTGGCCACCCAGGCGTTCAGCTTTGGTCAGGGCACCTTCGATTTCGTGGTGAGCTTTTTCATCATGCTGTACCTGTTGTTCTTTTTTCTGCGCGATGGTCAAGACCTGGTGCGCAGAATTCGGATTGCTTTTCCATTGGCTGAACCGCAAAAACGCCGGCTGCAACTGAAGTTCACCCGCGTCGTGCGTGCGACAGTCAAGGGTAACGTGGTGGTGGCTATCACCCAGGGGGCGTTGGGCGGATTGATCTTCTGGATACTCGACATCCCAAGTGCCTTGCTGTGGGCGGTGTTGATGGCGTTTCTGTCGCTGCTGCCCGCAGTAGGCGCGGGGATTGTCTGGGCGCCGGTGGCTGCTTACTTCTTGCTCAGCGGGATGATCTGGCAGGGCGTAGTGCTGAGTTTGTTCGGCGTGTTCGTGATCGGTCTTGTGGACAATGTCCTGCGCCCGATTCTGGTGGGCAAGGACACGCGCATGCCGGATTACCTGATTCTGATTTCGACCCTTGGCGGTATGGCAGTGTTTGGGCTCAATGGTTTTGTGATTGGGCCAATGATTGCGGCGTTGTTCATGTCGACGTGGGGGTTGTTTACCGGTGCCAAGCAGACGGTGAAATTGCCGGGATAGCGTTTTGGTTTGTTGGCTTCTGGGTTTCGGCCTATCGCAGCTCATGCGGTACACCAGACACACCGCATCGCTGCCTTCGGCAGCTCCTACAAGGAACCGCGTTTCCTGCGAAGGACCCCCATAAAAAAACCCTGCTGAAAAGCAGGGTTTTTTTGTACCTCAGATATCCATCACAACCCGGCGTGCTGCACCAACGTCAGCAGCGGTTGCGGATAAACCCCGAGGAAGAACGCCAGCAGCGAAATCCCCAGCAGCATTACGCCACCCGCGCGCTGCGCCCAGTTGAACGGGGCATCGTGGCGCTGGATCTTCGAGTCCTGCAGATACAGCGTCACCATCACCCGAAGGTAGTAGAAAACGCCAATCGCGCTACCCAGCACCAGCGAACCGGTCAGCCACCACAAGTGCGATTCAACGCCAGTGGCGATGGTGTAGAACTTGCCGATGAAACCCGCCGTCAGCGGAATACCCGCCAGCGACAGCATCATCACGGTCAGCACCGCTGTCAGGTAAGGGCGACGCCAGAACAGACCGCGGTACTCGAACAATGCATCAGCATCGCGTCCGGTATAAGGCGAGGACATCAATGTGATCACGCCGAACGCGCCCAGGCTGGTCAGCACGTAGGTCACCAGGTAAACGCTGATCGCCTCGACAGCCATGCCCTTGCTCGCGACCATCGCGATCATCAGGTAACCGAAGTGAGCGATGGACGAGTAACCCAGCAGACGCTTGAGGTTGGTCTGTGTCAGGGCGAGCAGGTTGCCGACCAGAATCGAGGCTACCGCGATCACCGACATCACATCGCTCAACACGCCACTGCTGGCCGCTGGAGAGATCTGGAACAACCGCACCATCACTGCGAACACCGCCACTTTACTGGCCGTGGCGAGGAACGCGGCGACCGGGGCAGGGGCGCCTTCGTACACGTCCGGTGTCCACAGGTGGAATGGCACCAGCGACAGCTTGAAGCCCAGACCCACCAGCATCATGCCCAGACCCAGTGCTGCAATCGTGCTTGGCATGCCGGTGGCTTCAATGGCCTTGCCGATACCGGTGAAGCTCAGGGTGCCGGCGTCGGCGTAGAGCAATGCCATACCGAACAGCAGAAACGCGGAGCCTGCGGCCGACAGCACCATGTACTTGATGCCGCCTTCCAGCGAACGCTTGTTGAAGAAGGCATACGCCACCAGCCCGTAGACCGGCACCGACAGCAGTTCCAGGCCGATGAACAAACCGGCCAGATGCTGCGCCGCCACCAGAACCAGGCCACCAGCAGCAGCCATCAGGATCAGCAGGTAAAGCTCTTCACGGTTGCCCGGATAGCCAGCTTTGCCCTCACCCAGATAGGCGTGAGCCAGAGTCACGCAGGCCAGCGTCGAGACCAGGATGATCGCCATGTACAAGCAGGCGAACGCATCGATCTGCAGCAGCGGTGTGACGACCAATGGGGCGACTTTGAGGGCCGGGTAGATCGACAGCAGCGCCAGGTTGAGTCCTGCCACGGTCAGCAGGAACGATTGCGAATGGTTGCGACGCCATGCGATCCCCAGCATCACCACAACAATGGTCAGACTGGTGATCAGCAGCGGCGCCAGCGCAATAAAGTGTTGAATCGTCAGGTCCATAGCGCTCTTACCGGGCCGAAGCGAGTTGAGTGAAGGCAGTGCTGAGCCATTGCTGCACGCCATGCATGGTCGCCGCCGAGGTGTCGAGCACTGGCTGCGGGTAAACCCCGAGCAGTACCAGCAACACCGCCAGACCTAGCACCATCGTCAATTCCCGTCCATCCATGCCCTTCAAGACGTCGTCCGATCTGGACGGGCCGAAGTAGGCGCGGTGGATCATGATCAGCGAGTAGACCGAACCGAACACCAGACCTGTCGTTGCAATCGAGGAGATCCAAGGGGTCGCCACGAACGCGCCCAGCAGGATCAGGAACTCGCCAACGAAGTTACCGGTCCCCGGCAAGCCAAGAGAGGCGGCCGCAAAGAACAGGCTGATGGCCGGCAGGTACGCGATCTTGTTCCACAGGCCGCCCATCTGACGCATGTCCCGGGTGTGCAGACGCTCGTACAACTGGCCGCTGAGGATAAACAGCGCTGCGGCCGACAGACCGTGAGCCAGCATCTGAACCACAACGCCCTGCAGCGCTTGCTGGCTGCCGGAGTAGATGCCGATCAGCACGAAGCCCATGTGCGAAACGCTGGAAAACGCGATCAGGCGCTTGATGTCGGTCTGTGCAAACGCCAGGAAGGCGCCGTAGAAAATCCCGATCAAACCCAGTGTCATCGCGATCGGCGCAAACTCGGCTGACGCATTGGGGAACAGCGGCAGGGCAAAACGCAGCAGACCGTAAGCAGCGGTCTTCAGCAGGATACCGGCCAGGTCCACCGAACCTGCCGTGGGCGCCTGGGCGTGAGCGTCCGGCAACCAGGAGTGCAGCGGCACGATCGGCAGCTTCACCGCAAAAGCGATGAAGAAGCCCAGCATGAGGATGTACTCGGTGCCGTGGGACAGCTTGGTCTTCAGCAGTTCGGCGTAGCTGAAGGTGATCACGCCGGTCTGGTTGAAGTTGACCAGCACCAGACCCAGGATCGCCACCAACATGATCAGGCCGCTGGCCTGAGTGAAGATGAAGAACTTGGTCGCGGCGTAGATCCGGGTTTTCTTGCCGTCTGCCGAGCTATGACCCCAGAGCGCGATGAGGAAATACATCGGCACCAGCATCATTTCCCAGAAGAAGAAGAACATGAACAGGTCGATGGCGAGGAACACGCCAACCACACCGCCCAGGATCCACATCAGGTTGAGGTGGAAGAAGCCAACGTTACGCTGGATCTCTTTCCACGAACACAACACCGACAGCACGCCAAGCAGGCCGGTCAGCAGGATCATCAACAGCGACAGGCCATCGAGCGCCAGGTGGACGCTGATGCCGAAGCGCTCGATCCACATGTGCTTGAATTCAAGGGCCCAGGTCGGGTCAGCGCCGGGAGCAGGTGCGTAACTGAACGTGCCAGTACTCCACACCCAGAGGCCCAGTGCCGTTTCGAGGGACATGGTCAACAGCGCAATCCAGCGCGGCAGGGTAGGGCCGAAGCGCTCACCTTGCCAGCACAGCAGGCCGCCGATAAAGGGGATCAGGATTAGCCAAGGCAGAATCATGACGGGCTCGTTTCCTTTCGCAAATTCGCAAGGTTCATGTCAGATCGACTCTTCAGACCAGCACAATCGCGCCGAGTACCAGAACGGCACCTGCGGCGATCGAAGCGGCGTACCAACGCAGTTGTCCAGTCTCGGTGCGGGTCATCAGGACGTGACCGCCTTTGACCAGTCGAGGGATCACACCGATGGTGTGGTCCAGTGGGTCGCCACGCAGAATGTGACTGATCGCCAGATACGGCTTGACGAAAAGCTTGTCGTAGATCCAGTCGAAACCCCAGGCCGCGAACCACCAGGCCGAGAGGAAGCGACCCGGACCGCTGTTGGCAATGGCAGTAGCCACACGACGCTTGCCCAGGAACAGCAAGGCCGCCAGCAGAATACCGGCCAGGGCGATGGCGCCCGAGGCGATTTCCAGACTGTGCTTTGCTTCGCCGCCTGCGTGACCGACGCTTTCCGGCAGTACGCCCGCCAGCGGTGGATGAATCCATGCGCCGATGAACGTCGACAGCACGATCAACACGCTCAATGGCAGCCAGTGAGCGATGCCGTGACCGGCGTGGGCTTCGGTTTTCGCTTCGCCGTGGAAGGCGATGAAGATCAGGCGGAAGGTGTACAGCGATGTTATGAACGCGCCGACCAGACCCGCATAAAGCAGATAGTCGTGGCCGCTGGCAAAGGCCTCCCAAAGGATTTCGTCTTTGGAGTAGAAGCCAGCGGTCAGCAATGGCAGGGCAGACAATGCCGCGCCGCCGACGATGAAGCTGGCGTACGCCAAAGGCAATTTCTTCCACAGGCCGCCCATCTTGAAGATGTTCTGCTCGTGATGGCAGGCCACGATCACCGCACCGGATGCCAGGAACAACAGCGCCTTGAAGAAGGCGTGGGTCATCAGGTGGAAGATCGCGCCTTCCCAGGCGCCTACGCCCAGCGCCAGGAACATGTAGCCGATCTGGCTCATGGTCGAGTAGGCGAGGATACGTTTGATGTCGGTCTGCACCAGCGCTGCAAAACCCGCCAGCACCAGGGTCACACCTCCAACGATGCCGACCAGGTGCAGGATGTCCGGCGCCAGGGCGAACAGGCCGTGAGTACGGGCGATCAGGTAAACCCCGGCCGTTACCATGGTTGCGGCGTGGATCAGTGCCGAAACAGGCGTCGGACCGGCCATCGCATCCGCCAGCCAGGTCTGCAGCGGCAGTTGCGCAGATTTACCGACAGCGCCACCCAGCAACATCAACGTCGCCAGCACAATCCAGAAGTCGCCGACCTTGAAGTGCTCAGGCGCCCGCACCAGCAGCTCTTGCACGTTGAGCGTGCCCAGTTGCTGGAACAGGATGAACAGGCCGATGGCCATGAACACGTCGCCGATGCGGGTGACGATAAAGGCCTTGAGTGCAGCGTTACCGTTGTTGCGGTTGCTGTAGTAGAAACCGATCAACAGGTACGAGCACAGGCCCACGCCTTCCCAGCCGAAGTACAGGAACAACAGGTTATCGCCCAGGATCAGGAACAGCATGCTGGCGATGAACAGGTTGGTGTACGCAAAGAAGCGTGAATAGCCCTCTTCACCGCGCATGTACCAGGACGCGAACAGGTGGATCAGAAAGCCCACGCCGACTACCACACCCAGCATCGTCACGGACAGACCGTCCAGATACAGGGCGAAGTTAGGGGCGAAGCCGTCAACCGACATCCACTGCCACAGCACTTGGGTGTAGTGACCACCCGCAGGCGGCGCCACATTGAATTGCCAGATGATGTAGGCGGCGACAATGGCGGAGAGGCCAATGGAGCCGACGCCGATCAGGGCCGCGAGGTTTTCCGAGATTTTCCCGCGTGAAAACGACAGCAGCAGGAAGCCGATCAGAGGAAAGACGAAGGTGAGAAAGAGTAGGTTCATCCGCGCATCTCGCTGGCAGCGTCGATATCGAGCGTGTGGAAGCGGCGATACAGCTGCAGCAGGATCGCCAGGCCAATACTGGCTTCGGCGGCGGCAAGGCTGATCACCAGAATGAACATGATCTGTCCATCCGGCTGCGCCCAGCGGCTACCCGCCACGACGAAGGCCAGAGCGGCAGAGTTCATCATTACTTCCAGGCTCATCAACACGAAAAGAATGTTGCGGCGTACCAACAGGCCCGCCAGGCCGAGGCAGAACAGGATGCCGGCGACGGCCAGACCGTGTTCGAGAGGGATTGCATTCATGGCTTTACTCCTTCGCCTCGCGGCCGAGGTGGAACGCCGTCACGGCGGCAGCGAGCAGCAGCATCGAAGCCAGTTCGACCACCAGCAGATAAGGACCGAACAGACTGATACCGACCGCCTTGGCGTCTACCGTGGTGTGGCCGATGCCAGCGCCACTCGGGTTGGCGAACAGCACGTAAAGCAGTTCAGCCAGCAACAGACCGCACAGCAGAATCGGACCCAGCCAGATGCCAGGTTTAAGCCAGGCGCGTTCTTGCTGAACCGAGGCCGGGCCCAGGTTCAGCATCATCACCACGAACACGAACAGCACCATGATGGCGCCAGCGTAGGCGATCACTTCCAGCACTCCGGCGAACGGCGCGCCGAGGGCAAAGAAGGTCATGGCCACGGCGATCAGCGAAATGATCAGGTAGAGCAGGGCATGCACCGGGTTCGTGTTGGTGATCACCCGAAGGGTGGCCACAACAGCGATGCCGGATGCGAAATAGAAAGCGAATTCCATCTTTCTTCCTTAAGGCAGCAAGCTCTTGACGTTGATCGGTTGGGCTTCGTTCTGCGCAGAGCCTTTAGGCTTGCCAGCGATCGCCATCCCCGCAACGCGGTAGAAGTTGTAATCAGGGTTCTTGCCGGGGCCGGAGATCAACAGATCTTCCTTCTCATAGACCAGATCCTGACGTTTGAACTCGGCCATCTCGAAATCCGGGGTCAGCTGGATCGCGGTGGTCGGGCAAGCTTCCTCGCAGAGACCGCAAAAGATGCAGCGCGAGAAGTTGATGCGGAAGAAGTCCGGGTACCAGCGACCGTCTTCGGTTTCAGCCTTCTGCAGCGAGATGCAGCCCACCGGGCAGGCCACGGCGCACAGGTTGCAGGCCACGCAGCGTTCTTCGCCATCGGGGTCGCGGGTCAGGACGATGCGGCCACGGTAGCGCGGTGGCAGGTAAACCGCTTCTTCGGGGTATTGCAGGGTGTCGCGCTTGCGAAAGCCATGGCCAAAGATCATGACCATGCTGCGCAACTGGGTACCGGTACCCTTAATGATGTCGCCAATATATTTGAACATGGGTCAAATCCTCACTGAACCGAGCCCGCTGGCGTGTTCAACAACACGACGGCAGCGGTCACCAGCAGATTGATCAGGGTCAGCGGCAGGCAGAATTTCCAGCTGAAATCCATCACTTGGTCATAGCGCGGGCGAGGGATCGAGGCCCGCAGCAAAATGAAGATCATGATGAAAAACGCGGTTTTCAGTACGAACCACATGAACGACAGCTGCGGCAGGATGTTGAACGGGCCATGCCAGCCACCGAAGAACAACGTCACCAACAGCGCCGAGATCAGGATGATGCCGATGTATTCACCGACGAAGAACATGCCCCATTTCATGCCGGCGTATTCGATGTGGTAGCCGTCGGCCAGTTCCTGCTCCGCTTCCGGCTGGTCGAACGGGTGACGGTGAGTCACGGCCACGCCAGCGATGAAGAAGGTACAGAAACCGAAGAACTGCGGAATGATGAACCACAGGTTGTTCGCCTGATAGGCAACGATGTCGCCCATGTTGAACGAGCCTGCCTGGACCACGATGCCCATTAGCGACAGGCCCATGAACACTTCGTAGGACACGGTTTGCGCCGAGGCCCGCAAGCTGCCCAGCAGCGCGTACTTGTTGTTACTCGACCAACCGGCGAACAGCACCGCGTACACCGACAGGCCTGCCATCGCGAAGAAGAACAGCAAGCCGATGTTCAGGTCGGCGATCACCCAGGTCTGAGTGACCGGGATGATCGAGAACGAGATCAACAGCGCGCTCATGGCAACCACCGGCGCCAGGGTGAAGATCACCTTGTCGACGAAGGGCGGGTTCCAGTCTTCCTTGAAGAACATCTTCAGCATGTCCGCAGCAATCTGGAACATGCCGAAAGGGCCCACGCGGTTTGGACCGTAACGGTCCTGCCACCAGCCCAACAGACGACGTTCGACAAAGCTGAGCAATGCGCCGCAGACCACAACGGCCAGCAGCACCACGATGGCCTTGAGGGCGGCGATGATCGAGTCGATCACTTCAGGGGTGAACCACGTCATTGCGCTGCCTCCTGCAGACCGTCCACGGTTTTGCCGAACAGGGCCGGCGGAATGCCCGGCAGACCTGCAGGCAACGCCACCAGGCCTGCGCCCAGTTCTTCATTGATGCGCAGCGGCAGACGCAAGGTCTGGCCGGCAACGTTCAGGCTGAGCAGGGCACCGTCGTTGACGCCCAGGCGGTCGGCTTCGGACTTGGCCAGCGCTACGTAGGCGTGCGGGATGCGTTCCTGAACCGGTGCGGCTTTGGAGGAGTTTTCCTCGCTGCCGAACAGGTGATAGAACGGCACGACCTGCCAGGTGCCTTGAGCTGGCGCAAATGCGCGGGGCACGCTGGAGAACCAGCTCAGGTTGTCGCCGATGCTTTCGATCAGGCGCACGCCCGGATCGCCCGCACGCAGGTGACCACCGACTTCATCCTGAAACTTGTTCCACGCTTGCGGCGAGTTCCAGCCCGGAGACCAGGCGAACGGCACCTGCTGGCGCGGCTCGACCGAACCCGAATAGCCTTCCATCGAGAACGAAAACGCCGAGTCAACATCCTGAGATGTACGCGGTTCGTGCACGCTGATGTTGGCGCGCATGGCAGTCCGGCCGCTGTAACGCAGTGGTTCCCGAGCCAGTTTCAGCCCTTTGATGCGGAACGCGGCAGACGGCGCGGCGCCCACGATGCCTGCCAGTTGCGTGTTGCTCTTGGCAACGGCAGCGGTCACGTGGTCGAGTTGAGTCCAGTCCACTGGCTGATTCAACAGGGTGGCGCGCAGGGCATGCAGCCAGCGCCAGCCTTCGTGAATCTGGATGCTGGCGTCCAGATACGTCGGGTCATAGACCTGGAAGAAGCGCTGGGCGCGGCCTTCCTGGCTGACCAGCGTACCGTCGCCTTCAGCAAAACTCGCTGCTGGCAGGATCAGATCCGCGCGATCCGAAGTCGCGGTTTTCTGGTGGTCAGCAACGATCACCACTTTCGCAGCGTTCAACGCCGCGTCTACGGTGGCCGCATCGACTCGGGTGAACAGATCGTTTTCCAGCACGACGAGGGCGTCGGCCTTGCCCGAGATCACCGCTTGCAGCGCGTCATCCAACGAGTCACCCCCGAACAGGGCCAGGCCCATGCTGTTGGCTTCCGGGACAATCAGACTCAATGAGCCGTTTTTGTCACGCAGTTTCAGGGCCTTCGCGATGTTGGCGGCGGCTTCGATCAGTGCGTTGGAACCCAGCGAGCTGCCTGAGATGATCAGCGGACGCTTGGCTTCGAGCAGGGCAGTGGCGATGCGCTGCGCCAGTTCCAGGGCTTCGCTGTCCAGACCGACCACGGCCGGTGCGCTTGGGTCGATGGCGTGAGCCACGGCAAAACCGATGCGCGCCAGATCGTCCGGAGCTGCGTGAACGCATTCTTCGGCGACGTCATCCAGACGGGTTTCAGCCAGGCTGGCGATGAACAGTGGGTTCAGTTCGTGCTGACCGATGTTCTTGACTGCAGCGTCGAGCCATGGCTGGACTTTCATCGCAGCGGCCATGTCTTCGGCTTTGTTCTTCACCGACTGACGCAAGCCCAGGGCCATGCGCGCAGCGGTTTGCGTGACGTCTTCACCGAGCACGAACACAGCGTCGTGCTCTTCGACTTCGCGCAGGGTGGGGATTGGCAGCGGGCTGTCTTTCAGGACCTTGGCGATCAGGCGAATGCGCTCAAGCTCGCCGGCTTCAATACCCGAATAGAAGTGCTCGGCACCGACCAGTTCACGCAGGGCGAAGTTGCTTTCAAGGCTGGCGCGGGGCGAACCGATGCCAACGATGTTGCGACCGCGCAGCAGTTCAGCCGCCTTGTCCAGCGCAGCGTCCAGACTCAGCTTGACGTTGCCGTTGGCCAGCAGCGGCTGACGCGGACGGTCTTCGCGGTTGACGTAGCCATAACCGAAACGACCACGGTCACACAGGAAGTACTGGTTCACCGAGCCGTTGTAGCGGTTTTCGATACGGCGGATTTCGCCATAACGCTCGCCCGGGCTGATGTTGCAACCGCTGGAACAGCCGTGGCAGATGCTCGGCGAGAACTGCATGTCCCATTTACGGTTGTAGCGCTCCGAATGCGTCTTGTCGGTGAACACACCGGTCGGGCAGACCTCGGTAAGGTTGCCGGAGAATTCGCTTTCCAGCACGCCGTCTTCAACGCGACCGAAGTACACGTTGTCGTGGGCGCCGAACACGCCCAGGTCGGTGCCGCCCGCGTAGTCTTTATAGAAACGCACGCAGCGATAGCAGGCGATGCAGCGGTTCATTTCATGGGAAATGAACGGACCGAGGTCCTGGTTCTGGTGCGTGCGCTTGGTGAAGCGATAGCGGCGCTCGTTGTGGCCGGTCATCACCGTCATGTCTTGCAAATGGCAGTGACCGCCTTCTTCGCAGACCGGGCAGTCATGCGGGTGGTTGGTCATCAGCCATTCGACGACGCTTGCGCGAAACACTTTCGCTTCTTCGTCTTCGATGGAGATCCAGCTGCCGTCGGTGGCAGGGGTCATGCAGGACATGACGATACGACCACGGGTGTCGTTCTCGTCGGTGTACTGCTTGACCGCGCACTGGCGACAGGCGCCAACGCTGCCAAGCGCCGGGTGCCAGCAGAAATAAGGGATGTCGAGGCCCAGCGACAGACACGCCTGTAACAGGTTGTCTGCGCCATCGACTTCGAGCACTTTGCCGTCTACGTGGATAGTGGCCATGGTTCAAAGGTCTTCGTTGGCCCGGTGTCAGCGGGCGTGGCTAATGGAATCTCGGTGCTACCCGACTCAAACAGCCTTTTCGGCGCAGTCGGATATAAAGGACGGCAGCCTTGTGAGCCGCCGACCGGTCTGTCTTGTTATGCGCCAACCACCGTCGGCGTCACGACCTGATTGAGGTCGCCGGCACGTGTCGGTGCGATGCCCGCTTCAAATTCCGGTCGGAAGTACTTGATCGCGCTGCCCAGAGGCTCCACTGCGCCCGGTGCATGGGCGCAGAAAGTTTTGCCTGGGCCCAGGAAGTTGACCAACCCCAGCAGCGTCTCGATATCGCCCGCTTGACCCTGGCCGTTTTCGAGGGCGCGCAGCATCTTCACGCTCCAGGGCAAGCCATCGCGGCAAGGGGTGCAGAAACCGCACGACTCTTGCGAGAAGAACTCTTCCATGTTGCGCAGTAGGGAGACCATGTTGACCTTGTCGTCCACCGCCATCGCCAGGCCGGTGCCCATACGGGTGCCGACTTTGGCGACGCCGCCGGCGTAGAACAGGCAGTCCAGGTGTTCGGGCAGCAGGAAGCCGGTACCGGCGCCGCCTGGCTGCCAGCACTTGAGCTTGTAACCGTCGCGCATGCCACCGGCGTAGTCTTCGAACAGCTCGCGAGCAGGCAGGCCGAATGGCAGTTCCCACAGGCCGGGGTTCTTCACTTTGCCGGAGAAGCCCATCAGCTTGGTGCCGTGGTCTTCGCTGCCTTCGCGGGCCAGCGATTTGTACCAATCGTTGCCGTTGTTGACGATGGCCGGGACGTTGCACAGGGTTTCGACGTTGTTCACGCACGTAGGCTTGCCCCACACGCCAACGGCAGCGGGGAAGGGCGGCTTGGAGCGCGGGTTGGCGCGACGGCCTTCGAGGGAGTTGATCAGTGCGGTTTCTTCGCCGCAGATGTAACGCCCGGCGCCGGTGTGCACGATCAGCTCGAAATCAAAGCCGGTGCCAAGAATGTTCTTGCCCAGCAGTCCGGCCGCTTCGGCTTCTTTCACCGCGCGACGCAAATGCACCGCTGCCGTGGTGTATTCACCGCGCAGGAAGATGTAGCCGCGATAGGCTTTCAGGGCGCGAGCACTGATCAGCATGCCTTCGATCAGCAGATGGGGCAGTTGCTCCATCAGCATGCGGTCTTTCCAGGTGTTGGGCTCCATTTCATCGGCGTTACACAGCAGGTAACGGATGTTCATGGATTCGTCTTTGGGCATCAGCCCCCACTTGACGCCCGTAGGGAAGCCCGCGCCGCCGCGGCCTTTGAGGCCTGAATCTTTGACGGCCTGGACGATTTCATCCGGCGATTGCGTGGCGAACGCTTTGCGCGCTGCGGCGTAACCGTCTTTGGTCTGGTATTCGTCGAACCACACCGGTTCCCCGTCATCACGCAGGCGCCAGGTCAGGGGATGGGTTTCCGGGGCGCGCTTGATCAGGTTGGCCGGGCCGAAGGAGGTAATGGTCATACGTAACCCTCCAGCAAGGTGGCGACGCCAGCTGGCTGTAGATTGCCGAAAGTATCGTCGTCGATCATGACCGCAGGCGCCTTGTCGCAATTGCCCAGGCAGCAGGCGGGCAGCAGGGTGAAGCGGCCGTCGGCAGTGGTTTGCCCCAGGCCGATACCCAGCTTGCTCTGGATTTCACCGACGATGTCTTCGTGACCGGCGATAAAGCAGACCATGCTGTTGCACACGCGAATGATGTGGCGGCCCACCGGCTGACGGAAGATCTGGCTATAGAACGTCGCTACGCCTTCAACGTCGCTGGCGGGAATGCCGAGCACGTCGCCGATGGCGTAAATCGCGCCGTCCGGCACCCAGCCGCGTTCCTTCTGAACGATCTTCAGGGCTTCGATCGACGCCGCGCGCGGGTCTTCGTAGTGGTGCATTTCGTGCTCGATGGCCGAGCGCTCGGTTTCGCTCAGGGCGAAACGATCTGTCTGGATAAGCGTGCTATTCATGCTTAGCGGTCCACGTCAGCCATAACGAAGTCGATACTACCCAGGTACGCGATCAAGTCCGCGACCATGCTGCCTCTGATCACCGAAGGGATCTGTTGCAGATGCGGGAAGCTTGGGGTGCGGATCCGGGTACGGTAGCTCATGGTGCCGCCGTCGCTCGTCAGGTAATAACTGTTGATGCCCTTGGTCGCTTCGATCATCTGGAAGGATTCCTGGGCCGGCATCACCGGGCCCCACGAAACCTGCAGGAAGTGGGTGATTAGGGTCTCGATGTGCTGCAAGGTGCGCTCTTTGGGCGGCGGCGTGGTCAGCGGGTGATCCGCTTTGTACGGGCCTTCGGGCATGTTGCGCATGCACTGGTCGATGATCTTGATGCTCTGGCGCATCTCTTCGACGCGCACGATGCAACGGTCGTAGGCATCGCCGTTGGCGGCCAGCGGCACTTCGAACTCGAAGTTCTCGTAGCCCGAGTACGGACGCGCTTTACGCAGGTCGAAATCGCAGCCGGTGGAACGCAAACCGGCGCCGGTGACGCCCCATTCCAGCGCTTGCTTGGTGTTGTAGGCAGCGACGCCGATGGTCCGGCCTTTGAGGATGCTGTTGTCCAGCGCAGCCTTCTGGTATTCGTCCAGGCGTTTTGGTAACCACTCGACGAAATCCTTGACCAGTTTTTCCCAGCCGCGCGGCAGGTCGTGGGCGACGCCGCCGATGCGGTACCAGGCCGGGTGCAGACGGAAACCGGTGATGGCTTCGATCACCGTGTAGGCCTTTTGCCGGTCGGTGAAGGTGAAGAACACCGGGGTCATGGCGCCGACGTCCTGGATGTAAGTGCCCAGGAACAGCAGGTGGCTGGTGATCCGGAAGAACTCGGCCATCATGATGCGGATGGTGTCGACCTTGTCCGGCACCTTGATGCCCGCCAGCTTCTCGACCGCCAACACATACGGCAGGTTGTTCATGACCCCGCCCAGGTAATCGATGCGGTCGGTGTACGGAATGAAGCTGTGCCAGGACTGACGCTCGGCCATCTTCTCGGCGCCACGGTGGTGGTAACCGACGTCCGGCACGCAGTCGACGATTTCTTCACCGTCCAGTTGCAGCACGATACGGAACGCGCCGTGAGCCGAAGGGTGGTTCGGCCCCAGGTTGAGGAACATGTAGTCCTCGTTGGTGCCAGAGCGCTTCATGCCCCAGTCTTCTGGACGGAAACGCGCGGCTTCTTCTTCCAGTTGCTGTTTGGCAAGTGTCAGGCTGTACGGATCGAATTCCGTGGCGCGGGCAGGGTAGTCCTTGCGCAGCGGGTGACCTTCCCAGGTCGGCGGCATCATGATGCGGCTCAGGTGCGGGTGGCCGGCGAAATCGATGCCGAACATGTCCCACACTTCGCGCTCGTACCAGTTGGCGTTGGGCCAGATGCTGGTGATGGTCGGCACGCTGAGGTCGCCCTCCGACAGCGCCACTTTGATCATCACGTCGCTGTTCCGCTCAACCGACAGCAGGTGGTAGAACACGGTGAAGTCGGCGCCCGGCAGACCGCGGCGCTTGGTCCGCAGACGCTCATCGACGCCGTGCAGGTCGTACAGCATCGAGTACGGCTTGGACACGTTGCGCAGGAACGTCATGATTTCGAATAGCTTGGCGCGTTCTACCCAGAGCACCGGCATGCCAGTGCGGGTGTCCTGGGCGGTGAACGCCTCGGCGCCAAAACGGTTATGCAATTCAACGACGACATCTTGGTCGTCAGCCTTGTAAGGCGGGATGTACAGAGCACTGCCTGTAGTCATGGTTTTTTATCGCTTTGGGTCAACGTAACGAATGAAGCCAGGGACTCGTTTCTTTGTAAGGAACAGATCTGGATCAGACTTCGTCGGGGCTGCGCAGATTGGTGACTGCGATTCGCTGTTCGCGGCGCTGTTCCTTTTGCGACGGCATCTCGGCGCGATAGACGCCTTGATCACCGACCACCCAGGAAAGCGGGCGACGCTCCTTGCCGATGGATTCCTGCAACAGCATCAAGCCTTGCAGAAACGCTTCGGGGCGGGGCGGGCAGCCGGGCACATAGACATCCACGGGGAGGAATTTGTCCACACCCTGGACCACTGAATAGATGTCGTACATGCCACCGGAGTTGGCGCACGAACCCATGGAAATAACCCATTTAGGTTCGAGCATTTGCTCGTAGAGACGCTGAATGATCGGCGCCATCTTGATGAAGCAGGTACCGGCGATAACCATGAAATCCGCCTGACGCGGCGATGCCCGGATCACCTCGGCGCCAAAGCGCGCGATATCGTGGGGCGCCGTGAAAGCGGTGGTCATTTCCACGTAGCAGCACGAGAGGCCGAAGTTGTAAGGCCACAGGGAGTTCTTGCGTCCCCAGTTGACCGCACCGCTCAGGACGTCTTCGAGCTTGCCCATGTAAATGTTTTTGTGGACTTGGTCTTCTAACGGATCGGAAACGGTTTCCCGTTCGCCGATGGGGTATTGCTCGTTAGGAGCATCCGGGTCGATCCTGGTGAGATTGTATTGCATTGCCAAAGCCTCATTGTTTTAGCTTCGCTTGCCGGTTACGACGGCCTTCAGGCGCCCAGTCAAGAGCCCCCACACGCCATAGGTAGACAAGACCTGCCAACAGAATTGCTATGAAAACGAGAGCTTCGGCGAATCCGGTCCAGCCGCTTTCGCGGACGGACACAGACCAGGCAAAGAGAAAGAGGGCTTCAATGTCGAAGATCACGAAGAGCATCGCGACCAGATAGAATTTTGCGGAAAGACGCAGACGGGCGCCGCCAGTAGGCAGCATGCCGGATTCGAAAGGTTCGTTCTTGCTGCGCCCCCAGGCTTTAGAGCCCAGCAGGCTGGAGAGACCGAGCATGAAGGCGCAGAGGCCGACGACACCCAAAAGGAAAATGGCGAAGCCCCAGTTGTGGGCAATCAATCCTGTCGATTCGGGCATGCTGGCAGTCCTTATCAGAGAGCAAAGGTCTCTGTGCTTGAAAAGAAGTCGAGGCAGTGACGATATGTCGCAGTGAATCAATTCCGGGATTTTATGTGCAAACCTCAGGCAAGTAAATTTTCTGCATCAAATTTATTCGTAGGATTAATGAGATAGATCACGGTTTTAACGCGCAGAGCCATGGGCTGCGGGCATTACGCCTGTTTTTGTTAATTATGTTTCACACAATCGGCAACAGGGAATTCATGGTTTAAATGATAATAAATATCATTTAACTGTTATGGGGTTGGTTGTGCACGGCCTCTTCAACAAAGTTGACGGTGTTGCGCTAACCATAGCTTGGATAATTGCAGACGCTGGCAATTAATCACTAAGCATCTTGCGCGGGCTAACGTCCCTTCGCTCGATAACTGTGGCAGGCAGCTTGTTCGCGATGATTGCGGTGCATTCAATACATGTACGGGGGCTGAACATCGAATCGCGAGCAAGCTCCCTCCCACAATCTGCGAAGGCGGCCAGACAGCAAAAGGCCGCCTTTGAGGGCGGCCTTTTGCTGAGCGTTTCCTGATGCTTAGTGGAACTGCTCTTCTTCGGTGGAGCCGGTCAGCGCGGTGACTGAGGACTTGCCACCCTGTATCACGGTGGTCACGTCGTCGAAGTAACCGGTGCCCACTTCCTGCTGGTGCGCCACGAAGGTGTAGCCCTTCGCGGCGTCAGCGAACTCTTGTTCCTGCAGTTTCACGTAGGCGGTCATGTCGTTGCGAGCGTAGTCGTGCGCCAGGTTGAACATGCTGTGCCACATGTTGTGGATGCCTGCCAGGGTAATGAACTGGTGCTTGTAGCCCATTGCCGACAGCTCGCGCTGGAATTTGGCGATGGTCGCGTCGTCCAGGTTCTTCTTCCAATTGAAGGAAGGGGAGCAGTTGTACGACAGCAACTGGTCCGGGTATTCCTTCTTGATCGCTTCGGCAAAGCGGCGCGCTTCGTCCAGATCCGGCTTGGCGGTTTCACACCAGATCAGGTCGGCATACGGCGCATAGGCCAGACCGCGAGCGATTGCCTGATCCAGACCGGCACGCACCTTATAGAAGCCTTCGGCGGTGCGGGTGCCCGTCACGAACGGTTGGTCATACGGATCACAATCAGAGGTCAGAAGATCCGCTGCGTTGGCGTCGGTGCGCGCCAGAATGATCGTCGGAACGCCCGCGACGTCAGCCGCCAGACGTGCTGCAACCAGCTTCTGAACTGCTTCCTGAGTCGGTACCAATACTTTGCCACCCATGTGGCCGCATTTTTTTACCGAGGCCAGTTGGTCTTCGAAGTGCACGCCCGCGGCGCCTGCTTCGATCATGCTTTTCATCAGTTCGTAGGCGTTCAACACACCGCCGAAACCGGCTTCGGCGTCAGCGACGATCGGGGCGAAGTAATCGATGTAGCCTTCATCGCCCGGGTTCTTGCCGGCTTTCCACTGAATCTGGTCAGCGCGGCGGAACGAGTTGTTGATGCGCTTGACCACGGTGGGTACCGAGTCAACCGGGTACAGCGACTGGTCCGGGTACATCGACTCTGCCGAGTTGTTGTCCGCCGCGACCTGCCAGCCAGACAAGTAAATCGCCTGGATGCCCGCTTTTACCTGCTGTACCGCTTGGCCGCCGGTGAGGGCGCCCATGCAGTTGACGAAATCCTTGTCTGGTCGGAAGGACGGCTTGGCGCCCTGGGTGACCAGATTCCAAAGTTTATCAGCGCCCAATTTTGCGAATGTATGTTCAGGTTGAACCGAACCGCGCAGGCGGACGACGTCAGCAGCCGAATAAGTGCGAGTCACGCCTTTCCAGCGTGGATTCTCGGCCCAGTCTTTCTCGATGGCTGCAATTTGTTGTTCGCGTGTCTGTGCCATGGGGTAAACCTCGTCGCATAGGTCTTGGTGAGTCTTGAGGGAAAGCTCCTTGCTCCACTCCGTTGCTGCCAGTACTACATGGCGCGTGAGGGGCTGCTCGCCGATCAGAGGGATCAAGCCTGCATTGGACGAGACGGCGGCAGGCGCGAAGGGTTCGGGGGAGGGAAGAGTGCGGCCAGAGGGTGAGATGACGCTGCATACGGTGGCTCGTGGATGCCGTGTAGTGCAGTCGCGAAACTCTTTCACCAATCGACCAATAACGCTTCCGTCCCTCAGGACAACTTCGTTCCAGTCGCAATCTCATCAAACTGCCTTGTGGGCGATACAGACACGAACCGGCTCAAGTTGGATGGGTTAGAGCGTCGATCCGGAGGCTTTGTGCAAACCTCTGATTAGCGGGAGCGAGGCAATCATGCCTCGCTGATTTCGGCTCGTCAAACATTTTGTAGTGCTTTTCCATTGGCACTACATCTTTGGTCTAATACGACTCATCAGTCAGTTTCGGGCCGTTTGGTGCTCGGTTTGCGGGAATTGCGGACAGGCATCATTAACGCTTCGTATCCACTGCCAGCGCGATTCTCGGGTGAACTCCATACCTGAAGGCGCGTACGAGCAGCGCGAGGCCGCAATGGGCTGCGAAGCCGTCGTAATGATGTTGGATTTGCCAGTGTTGCCAGCGCTGCGCACTGGATCGCGACCCTCGTTACCTCGGATTGCTCCTACAGGGAATAGCGGCACGACCTGTTTCTAGGTAACCGCCAATTGCCTTGCGTCACGTATCCAGGTGTATGCCGAATCTGTAGGAGCGTACGAGCAGCGCGAGGCCGCGATGGGCTGCGAAGCCGTCGTAATGATGTTGGATTTGCCAGTGTTGCCAGCGCTGCGCACTGGATCGCGACCCTCGTTACCTCGGATTGCTCCCACAGGGGATCGCGGCACGACCTGTTTCTAGGTAGCCGCCAATTGCCTTGCGTCACGTATGCAGGTGTATGCCGAATCTGTAGGAGCGTACGAGCAGCGCGAGGCCGCGATCGGCTGCGAAGCAGTCGTAAACGCCAGAGATGCACTGATCTTCCCGGTGCCGCAATGAATCGCGGGCAAGCGCGCTCCTACAGATTCGATGCGAACCGAAGGGCGCTTTCAGTCGAGGCTATCGACCTTGACCCGCAAGGTCATGTCGTCGCGACCCTGGGTAGAGTAGCGACGAATCACCCCTTGCTCATCGGCGCGGGATTGATCGCTGGTGCCCGCCAGGGTGATCCACTCACCCAATCGGCCGCTGACCTGGGTATCTGTGCTCTGCACCTTGATCGCGTCCGGACGTTCCTGGCTCATGCGGTCGCGGTTGGTGCTAATGCTCAGGTGCACGGTATTGCCGGTGACGCTGGCAGTGACGTAAAACCCCTGAGTGACGTTGCGGTATTGGGTGTTGCTCTGCGGATAGCCGTAGGCATCGGTCTGAGTGCTGGTGATCGGCACGCTTTGCCCGACCTGTATCAGCGCCGGAGTTCCTTCGTTGGCCTGGACTTGTTGCACGCCACCGTCACGGCTGGTGGAGCCGTAGTTGATGATGCGCGTCTGGCTGCGTCCACTGACCTGGCCATTGTGCGCGACCACCTGACCGTTGACCGAGTAGCCCGAATTGCTCTGGTTGCTGCTGTCGCTGGTATCGACGCTGATCAGCAGGCGTTTGGGTGCAGTGTCCAGTTGCCCTACCAGGTCACGAATCTCGCTGATCTTGTCTGGTTGCGCGTTGATGATCAGTTGGTTGCCGTAGGCGCTGACAGTGCCTTCGCTGCCTAGCATGGATTTGACGGTCGGCAACAGATCATCGCTGGTGCGGTAGTTCAGCGGTACGACTTCAGTAGCAGCGCTGACCGCAAAACTACACGCCAACAACAGGGAAGCGAGCAGGGGACGTAACGACATATCTGTGTTCTCCGCGATGGGGCGCAGCAAAGCGTTCAGTTGACAGGGTGTCGGCCCGGAGTGCGCCAAGTTGAATGGCAGACGGCAAAACGCCCCGACAGTTCCAGCATAGTCAGCTGCAATCCGGGGCGCTCGGCAGGTACAAAGGGCACGACTTATTTCGAGTCGCGCACCATGTCTACATGGGGCAAGCCCGCTTCGAGGAACTCTTCGCTGACGACAGTGAAGCCAAAGCGCTCGTAGAACGCAGTGGCGTACACCTGAGCGCTGAGTTTCTGTTGCTTGAGCTCCCGTTGTTCAGCCTGTTCGATGGCCGCATTAAGCAGAGCGTCCCCGACATTCAGCCCCCGCCAGTCCTTGAGCACCGACAGACGACCGATCTCGCCGTCCGGTAGCAGGCGCACCGTACCGATGGGAAAGTCGCCTTCAAAGGCCAGAAAGTGCTGAGCGCCGGCATCTTCTGCGTCCCACTCCAGCTCAGGCGGCACCGATTGTTCGGCCACGAACACGGTTTCGCGGATGCGCCGGATGTCGGCGTTGTTCTTGTGCCAATCGGCCTTGCGTACGCGGATGCTATTCATCGGCAAATCCCAGACTTCCTTGTTTGACCAGTTCGCACACCAGGTTGCGACCGTGTTCATCGGCCAGCCATGGGCCGAGGTTATCGCTGTGCAGCGCGTCGGCGGCGCAGATCAGCTTGAGCAATTCGCGCAGGCTGCCGGGCAACAGGCGGCTCTGGCCACTGGCGAACAACAGCAGATCGTCGTCGACCTCGGACCACGCCAGGCGCGCGCTAGGGTTGCGAATCAACACGGCGCCCTGTTCCAGGCTGTCCAGCAGTTCGGTTTCTTCCAGCTCCGGCCCGACCACCAGTTCAGGGTAGCGCGGCTCGGTCATGAACTGGCCGAACCAGGTCAGCAGCAGTCGCTCGTCACTCATGTGTTCGGCCAGCAGGGCCTTGAGACGGTCCAGCGCGTCATGCTGGATCTGATGCGGATCGCTGACCGGTTGCGCGTCGGTGTCGGTGTAGCGCTCTTCATCCGGGATGAACTGGCTGAGGAAGTCCGTGAAGTGGGTCAGCACTTCAGCGGCGCTCGGGGCGCGGAAGCCCACCGAATAGGTCATGCAGTCGTCGACGGCCACACCGCAATGGGCCAGGCGCGGCGGCAGATACAACATGTCACCCGGTTCCAGCGTCCACGCTTCAGTGGCCTGGAAGTCGGACAGAATGCGCAGGTCGGCATGTTCGAGCAGCGGGGTTTCGCCGTCGCACATCTGACCGATCTGCCAATGGCGCTTGCCCTGGCCTTGCAGCAGGAACACATCGTAATTATCAAAGTGCGGGCCGACGCTGCCACCTGGCGTGGCGAAACTGATCATCACATCATCGATGCGCCAGCTTGGCAGGAAGCGGAAGTGTTCCAGCAGCTCGCTGACTTCCGGCACGAACTGGTCAACAGCCTGCACCAGCAGGGTCCACTCGCGTTCCGGCAGTTTGCTGAACTCGTCTTCGGCGAAGGGACCGCGACGCAATTCCCATGGCCGTTCGCCGTTCTCGATGACCAGCCGCGACTCGACTTCTTCTTCCAGAGCCAGGCCAGCCAGCTCGTCGGGGTCGATAGGGTTCTGAAAGTCCGGGATCGCCTGACGGATGAGCAGGGGTTTCTTCTGCCAGTAATCACGCAGAAAAACGCGCGCGCTGATGCCGCCAAGGAGCTGAAGAGGAATATCAGGATTCATGTGTAACCTATTGAAAAAATGTATTTTTCTGAGTGAAATAAAAACGCCCGGCTCGGCCGGGCGTTCAGAGCGTAGGCGCTGTAATCAGATGCGCTTGGCCTGCGCCACGGCGTTGCCAATGTAATTGGCCGGTGTGAGCTTTTGCAGCTCGGCCTTGGCGGCAGCCGGCATATCGAGGCCGTCGATGAACGTCTGCAGCGCTTCAGGGCCAATGCCCTTGCCGCGCGTCAACTCTTTCAACTTCTCGTACGGGTTCTCGATGTTGTAGCGACGCATGACGGTCTGGATCGGCTCGGCCAGGACTTCCCAGCACGCGTCCAGGTCAGCAGCGATCTTTTGCTCGTTGAGTTCCAGCTTGCTGATGCCCTTGAGGCTCGCCTCATAGGCAATCACGCTGTGAGCGAAGCCTACGCCCAGATTACGCAACACGGTGGAGTCCGTCAGGTCACGCTGCCAGCGAGAGATCGGCAGCTTGCTCGCCAGATGCTGGAACAGCGCATTGGCGATGCCCAGATTGCCTTCGGAGTTTTCGAAGTCGATCGGGTTGACCTTGTGCGGCATGGTCGAAGAACCGATTTCGCCGGCAATGGTGCGCTGCTTGAAATAGCCCAGGGAGATGTAGCCCCAGATGTCGCGGTCAAAATCGATCAGGATCGTGTTGTAACGCGCGATGGCATCGAACAACTCGGCGATGTAGTCGTGTGGCTCGATCTGCGTGGTGTATGGGTTGAAACCCAGACCCAGCTCGTCTTCGATGAAGGCGCGGGCGTTGGCTTCCCAGTCGATGTCTGAATAAGCCGACAGGTGCGCATTGTAGTTGCCGACGGCGCCGTTGATCTTGCCCAGCAGCGGAACAGCGGCGACCTGAGCGATCTGGCGCTCCAGACGGTAAACGACGTTCGCCAGTTCCTTGCCCAGCGTAGTCGGGGAGGCTGGCTGACCGTGGGTGCGCGACAGCATCGGCACTGCGGCGAAACGGATCGCCAGTTCGCGAATGGATTCAGCAATCTGACGCATCAGCGGCAGCAGTACAGTGTCGCGGCCTTCGCGCAGCATCAGGGCGTGGGACAGGTTGTTGATGTCCTCGCTGGTGCAGGCAAAGTGGATGAATTCGCTGACCTTGGCCAGTTCCGGCAATTTGGCCGCCTGCTCCTTGAGCAGGTACTCGATCGCTTTCACGTCGTGGTTGGTGGTGCGTTCGATCTCTTTCACGCGCTCGGCGTGCTCGAGGGCGAAGTCATCAGCTAGCGCATTGAGGATCGCGTTGGCTTCGGCGGAAAAAGCCGGGACTTCAGGGATTTGCGGGTGAGCCGCCAGGCGTTGAAGCCAGCGAACCTCTACCAGGGCGCGAAAACGGATCAGGCCGTACTCGCTGAATATTGGGCGCAGGGCCTGGGTTTTGCCGGCGTAGCGGCCGTCTACAGGGGAAACCGCAGTGAGCGAAGAAAGCTGCATGGGGTGTTCTCGGACAGTCGGGCAACGAAAAGGGGCGCGTATCATACATTAAAAATTCGCCGAGCCGACTTGGACTCGTCGCCGTAGATCGCGCAGTGCATGAAAACAGGGCAGTGAAGGGCGTGCGAAAAATCAGCCGTGCATCAATGGGTACAGTTCTTTCAATAACTTGCGACGACTGATGACCAGCTGCCAGCGATGACCGCCCACTTGTCGCCAAAGACGAGCAGAGCGAATACCGGCCAGCAGCAGCGCACGGATTTTCGAGGCATTGTTGGGTTGCTGCAGGTTGCGCATGTCGCCGTGCACCTGAATCCGCTGGCGCAAGGTGCTCAGTGTTTCCTGATACAGCGCGCCACTGGCGGCAATCACGTTCTCGTGGACGATGCCGAAGTGTTCAACCTGGGATTTGATCTGCGGCAAGCGTTTGCCGATGACGTCCAGCATGTCGTCGCGCTTGGACAGCTGACGCTCCAGGCCCAGCATCGACAGCGCGTAACGCAGCGGCTCGCGCTGCAAGGTGCCGGGGTCGCGCTCCAGGGCGCTGGCGAGGGCGCGATAGCCCTCGCGCAGGTTCAGGTCATCGCCACCGTAGACTTCCAGGGTGTCCTTGGGGTCCAGCACCAAGAGGCTGCCGAGCATGCAGCCGACAGCGGCTTCACCTGCCTGTCCGGTCTTGGCGATGCGGTCGACCAGCACTGCGGCCTGAAACACGCCACCCAATGCGACCAGTTGCTCCTGAAGCGGACTCATCAATGCCCATCCTTGCTGTGCCAGGGTTCGGCAATTTCAATGACGCCGCCGCCCAGGCAGATTTCGCCATCATAGAAGACGACCGATTGGCCCGGTGTGACGGCGCGTTGCGGTTCGTCGAACGTGGCACGGTAACCGGTGGCGGTACGTTCAAGCGTGCAGGGTTGATCGCCCTGTCGATAACGCACTTTGGCGGTCAGTCGGCGCGCGGTGGTCAGATCGATCTCATTGACCCAGTAGATCTGCGAAGCGAGCAGGGCGCGGGAGAACAGCCAAGGGTGTTCGTTGCCTTGGCCGACGATCAACTCGTTGCGCTCCAGGTCCTTGACCAGCACATACCACGGCTCATCACCGGCATCCTTCAGCCCGCCAATGCCCAGGCCCTGGCGCTGGCCGATGGTGTGATACATCAGGCCCGCGTGGCGGCCGATGACTTCGCCTTCGGTGGTCTTGATTTCGCCGGGCTGCGCAGGCAGGTACTGCTTGAGAAAGTCGGTGAAGCGACGCTCGCCGATGAAGCAGATACCGGTGGAGTCTTTCTTCTTCGCGGTCGCCAGCTCGTATTTCTCGGCGATAGCACGCACCTGGGGTTTTTCCAGCTCGCCCACCGGAAACAGGGTCTTGGCGATCTGTTCGCCGCCAACCGCATGCAGGAAGTAGCTCTGATCCTTGTTCGGGTCTAGGCCCTTGAGCAACTCGGTCCGGCCGTCGATGTCTCGGCGACGTACGTAATGGCCGGTGGCGATCAGGTCGGCACCGAGCATGAAGGCGTAATCGAGGAAGGCTTTGAACTTGATCTCGCGGTTACACAGGATGTCAGGGTTGGGCGTGCGGCCGGCCTTGTACTCTTCAAGGAAGTGCTCGAAGACGTTGTCCCAGTATTCGGAGGCGAAATTCACGGTGTGCAGTTTGATGCCAATGCGGTCGCACACGGCCTGGGCGTCTGCCAGGTCGTCCATGGCGGTGCAGTAGTCGGTTCCATCGTCTTCTTCCCAGTTCTTCATGAACAGGCCTTCCACCTCATAACCCTGCTCCATGAGCAGAAGGGCGGAAACTGAAGAATCCACGCCGCCGGACATGCCGACAATGACGCGCTTCTTTTCTGCAGGGGAAAAGGCTGAATCAGACATAGGAATTCATTGGGTGGCTTGGAAAAGGACGCGATTCTAGCAGGGAGTCGCTCCCAAGGCGAAAAAGCTGTTCAGTCACGTATCACCTCCAGGCTGTGAATCGGACCGGCCAGGTATTCGTCGATGCAGCGCAATACCAGCTCGCTGCGCCAGCGGTGCGGTTGGCTGGCCAGTTCATCGCGGGTCATCCACGGGGCGCCGACGATGCCGGTGTCCAGTGTGCGCTCAGGATGATGCCTGACCGTTTTGGCCGAGAAACACACTCGTTGATAGGTCACGCCGTTGCTGGGGGCGGTGTACAGGTAGATGCCGACCACGCCGGTCAACTCGACGTCCCAGCCGGTTTCCTCCAGGGTTTCGCGGATCGCGGCATCACGCAGGGTTTCGTCGGGGTCCAGATGGCCTGCAGGCTGATTGAGCACCAGCTTGCCGTTTTTCTGTTCTTCAACGAACAGGAAGCGGCCGTTGTCTTCGACAATGGTAGCGACGGTGATGTGGGGTTTGAAATCCATGGTCCAGCCTTTATGAGTACCTGTCTTTGCTATATGAGGGCGCGGTTGGACATATAAAGTGCTCGCGACGGATATGCGGTTGTGGGAGGGAGCTTGCTCGCGATGCGTGGGTCGGCGCGCTGAATGTTCTCCGACGGTACTGGTCAATCGCGAGCAAGCTCCCTCCCACTGAGATGTGGTGTGCGCCGTCCTGTACTCCATTGCTCCTATGGGAATTACGTTCGTCCGCAAATATGCGGTCATCCGTAATAAAAAACCCCGGCACGGGGCCGGGGCTTTTATCTGCGTGAAAGCAAACCTTACTTGAGCGCGTCGATCGCGTCGTTCAGGGTTTTGCTTGGGCGCATGGCCTTGCTCGCCAGTTCTGGGGTGGCGAAGTAGTAGCCGCCGATGTCCAGAGGCTTGCCCTGTACCCCGTTCAGCTCGGCGACGATGGTCGCTTCGTTGTCGGCCAGGGTTTTTGCCAGCTGGGTGAACTGTGCTTGCAGCACGGTATCTTCAGTCTGCGCAGCCAGCGCCTGAGCCCAGTACATGGCCAGGTAGAAGTGGCTGCCGCGGTTGTCGATGCCGCCTACTTTGCGCGATGGAGACTTGTTGTTGTCCAGGAACTGGCCAGTGGCCTTGTCCAGGGCAGTGGCCAGCACCAGCGCTTTCGGGTTGTTGTAGATGGTACCCAGGTGCTCCAGGGAAGCGGCCAGTGCCAGGAACTCACCGAGCGAATCCCAGCGCAGGAAGTTCTCTTCAACCAGCTGCTGAACGTGCTTGGGTGCCGAACCGCCCGCACCGGTTTCGAACAGACCGCCGCCGTTCATCAGCGGAACGATCGACAGCATCTTGGCGCTGGTGCCCAGTTCCATGATCGGGAACAGGTCAGTCAGATAGTCGCGCAGCACGTTACCGGTCACCGAAATGGTGTCCTTGCCACCACGAATGCGCTCCAGAGAGACCTTCATCGCGTCGACCGGCGACTTGATGGTGATGTCCAGACCGCTGGTGTCGTGATCCTTCAGGTATTTTTCGACCTTGCTGATCATCACTGCGTCATGGGCGCGCGCCGGGTCCAGCCAGAAGATGGCCGGGGTGTTGCTGGCGCGGGCACGGTTGACGGCGAGTTTGACCCAGTCCTGGATCGGCGCGTCTTTGGTCTGGCACATGCGCCAGATGTCCCCGGTTTCAACAGCCTGTTCCATCAGCACGACGCCCTTGTCGTCCGTGACGCGGACAACACCGTCGGTTTCGATCTGGAATGTCTTGTTGTGCGAGCCGTATTCTTCGGCTTTCTGCGCCATCAGGCCAACGTTCGGTACGCTGCCCATGGTGGTCGGATCGAAAGCGCCGTTCTTTTTGCAGTCTTCGATAGCGGCCTGGTAAATGGTCGCGTAGCAGCGGTCCGGGATCACGGCCTTGGTGTCCTGCAGGACGCCTTTGGTGTTCCACATCTTGCCGGAATCACGAATCATCGCAGGCATCGAGGCGTCGACGATCACGTCGCTCGGCACGTGCAGGTTGGTGATGCCTTTGTCGGAGTTGACCATCGCCAGAGGCGGGCGGGTCGCGTAGACCGCTTTAAGGTCTGCTTCGATCTCGGCTTGCTTGTCAGCTGGCAACGACTTGATGCGCGAGTACAGATCGCCAATGCCGTTGTTCAGGTTAAAGCCGATTTCTTTCAGTGCATCAGCGTGCTTGTTCAGTGCGTCCTGATAGTACTCGGCCACGATCTCGCCGAACATGATCGGGTCGGAGACCTTCATCATGGTGGCTTTGAGGTGGACGGAGAACAGCACGCCCAGCTTCTTGGCGTCTTCGATTTCTTTGGCAACGAAAGCACGCAGGGCTTTCTTGCTCATGGTGGCGCAGTCGATCACTTCACCGGCCAGTACCGAAGTTTTTTCCTTCAGGACCGTGGTGGTGCCGTTCTTGCCGACCAGTTCGATCTTCACTGCGCCGTCTGCGGCGATCAGCGAGGATTTTTCGCTGCCGTAGAAGTCGCCATTGTCCATGTGCGAAACGTGGGATTTGGAGTCTGCACTCCAGGCGCCCATCTTGTGCGGGTGCTTGCGAGCGTAATTCTTCACCGAAAGCGGGGCGCGACGATCAGAGTTACCTTCGCGCAGTACCGGGTTCACGGCACTGCCTTTCACTTTGTCGTAGCCAGCCCTAGCAGCCTTGTCAGCGTCGGTGATCTCTTCGTCCGGGTAGTTCGGGACGTCGTAGCCCTTGTCCTGCAGCTCCTTGATCGCCGCTTTCAACTGCGGAACCGAGGCACTGATGTTCGGCAACTTGATGATGTTGGCTTCAGGCGTGGTCGCCAGTGCGCCAAGCTCTGCCAGATCGTCGGACACTTTCTTGTCACCCAGGCGCTCGGGGAAGCTGGCCAGAATACGGGCGGCGAGTGAGATGTCGCGGGTTTCGACAGAGATATCAGCAGAGGAGGTGAAGGCTTCGATGATAGGCAGGAGTGAGTAGGTGGCGAGGGCAGGCGCTTCGTCGGTGAAGGTATAGATGATCTTCGAACGGTTGGGCATTTCGGGATAACTCTCTTCTTTGCTGAGCGTACACAAAATTTCGAGATGCGCAGGGTAGGCACTTTCGCCCAAGGAATCGATGAGCCGAAAGTCGAGAATTTCGTCGCGTGATATGGGATGTATCAGTCGAGCGTCAACAGGTTCTTTCGAGGAATCAAAGTCTCGTGTGAGATGGCTTGGTCCCCAATGACCCAGTGGTCACCGGCGGCAGTATACCACCGGTCCGGACCATTGATACGAGGGGAGTGTGAAGGCTTTGCGGTCGCGAACGCGCTTTTCACGCCGTTGGTCGTTGCTCAAAAAGACGCAAAAACTGCCTTAACCCCAGCCATGCGTGCCCTGTGGCAAGGTGTCGCAGCGTCGGGGAGGTCCCGTCCGACGAATGAACCGCCCAGCGGTTTTCGACTAAAGGAGCATGCTGTCCGGGTTGCTGGCTGGGTGTCGTGTTGCTCGACGGTGCAGCTTAAATAGCTGTAAAGCGGCCGGTCCGGTTCCCAACAGGAGCGCAATTGGACGCCAGCGGTCATTGTGCGGGCGAAAAAAAACCGGTCAGTCCGAGGTGTGTACTGACCGGCTTTTCAGGTCTCGCGCTTGAACGGTCCGGCTCAGGCGTGATCTCTTTGCTGCACTTGCGCGTGTGGCTCCTGGCTGACTGCCGGGGTTAACAATTCGGTCGCCGAAGCAATATCTACCGCATGCAACCCTTTGGGACCCTGGATAATGTCGAACTTGACCGGTTGGCCTGCTTTCAGCGTTTTGTAGCCGTCCATCTTGATAGCCGAGTAGTGGGCGAACAAATCCTCTGTCTTCCCATCCTCAACGATGAACCCATAACCCTTGGCATTGTTGAACCATTTGACTTTACCGCTTGCCATAGTCACATCCCTCTGCAAAGGACTCCGTTGGGAGTATCATCCACCTCATCCGCCGGACCTAAAAAATTTTGGTTGACTGCGCGGACCCTTTTTACCCAATGTGGGTTCTATTGTTTGTAACACCGTTTAGCCGATAGTCAAGGTCACGCGGCGGTCCATTTCAAAACCCGCCAGACTGCGACGCACTATTTTAATTCGCCTCCTAACGAACCTTTCTTTCCATGCATGCAATCAGCAAGATTCGACTAACATTCAATCAGGATGATCCGCAGTCCCATGAGGATGAAGCGGCCGGCGTCGCGGTCCAGGATGCCAAGCCGATTTTGCAGGTGCCACCGATGTACAAGGTGGTTTTGTTCAACGACGATTACACGCCGATGGATTTCGTTGTTGAAGTCCTCGAGGTCTTTTTCAACCTGAATCGTGAGCTGGCGACCAAGGTCATGCTGGCCGTCCATACAGAGGGACGGGCAGTATGTGGATTGTTTACCCGCGACATCGCCGAGACCAAGGCAATGCAGGTGAACCAATACGCCAGGGAAAGCCAGCATCCGCTACTCTGTGAGATCGAGAAGGACGGTTAACGCCGGACACTTGGGTATGAGGTGAAGCTATGTTAAACCGTGAGCTCGAAGTCACCCTCAATTTGGCTTTCAAGGAGGCCCGTTCCAAACGTCATGAGTTCATGACCGTGGAACACCTTCTGCTGGCTCTATTGGACAACGAAGCTGCAGCCACCGTACTGCGTGCCTGCGGCGCAAACCTCGATAAACTCAAGCATGACCTGCAGGAGTTCATTGACTCCACCACGCCGCTGATTCCCGTCCATGACGAGGATCGCGAAACCCAGCCGACCCTGGGCTTCCAGCGCGTCCTGCAACGTGCAGTCTTCCACGTACAAAGCTCCGGCAAACGTGAAGTGACCGGCGCCAACGTACTTGTCGCAATATTCAGTGAGCAGGAAAGCCAGGCAGTGTTTCTGCTTAAACAGCAGAGCGTTGCCCGAATCGATGTCGTCAACTACATCGCGCACGGCATTTCCAAAGTGCCGGGGCACGGCGATCATTCTGAAGGTGAGCAAGATATGCAGGACGACGAGGGCGGTGAGTCTTCTTCTTCAGGCAATCCTCTGGATGCCTACGCAAGCAACCTGAATGAATTGGCCCGTCAAGGCCGCATCGACCCGTTGGTGGGCCGTGAGCTGGAAGTCGAGCGTGTCGCTCAGATCCTCGCGCGTCGCCGCAAGAACAACCCACTGCTGGTGGGTGAGGCCGGGGTGGGCAAGACCGCGATCGCTGAAGGGCTGGCCAAGCGCATCGTCGATAATCAGGTCCCTGACCTGTTGATGAACAGCGTTGTGTATTCGCTGGACCTGGGCGCATTGCTGGCCGGTACCAAATACCGCGGCGATTTCGAGAAGCGCTTCAAGGCGCTGCTCGGTGAGCTGAAAAAACGCCCTCACGCCATCCTGTTCATCGATGAGATCCACACCATCATCGGCGCGGGCGCAGCTTCGGGCGGGGTCATGGACGCCTCCAACCTGCTCAAGCCACTTCTGTCGTCCGGCGATATTCGCTGCATCGGCTCTACGACGTTCCAGGAATTTCGCGGTATCTTCGAAAAAGACCGTGCGCTGGCCCGTCGTTTCCAGAAGGTCGACGTCTCCGAACCATCGGTTGAAGACACCATCGGCATCCTGCGCGGCCTGAAAGGGCGTTTCGAGCAGCATCACAATATCGAATACAGCGACGAGGCACTGCGTGCAGCGGCCGAGCTGGCTTCACGGTATATCAATGACCGGCACATGCCCGACAAGGCCATCGATGTGATCGATGAGGCTGGCGCCTATCAGCGTCTGCAGCCGGTCGAGAAGCGTGTCAAGCGCATCGAAGTCCCTCAGGTTGAAGACATCGTTGCCAAGATCGCGCGGATTCCGCCAAAACATGTCAACAGCTCGGACAAAGAGTTGCTGCGTAACCTGGAGCGCGATCTCAAGCTCACCGTGTTTGGTCAGGATGCCGCGATCGATTCGCTAGCCACGGCGATCAAGTTGTCTCGCGCAGGCCTGAAATCCCCGGACAAGCCAGTCGGGTCGTTCCTGTTCGCAGGGCCTACCGGTGTCGGCAAGACCGAAGCCGCTCGCCAGTTGGCCAAAGCGTTGGGTGTCGAGCTGTTGCGCTTTGATATGTCCGAGTACATGGAGCGTCATACTGTGTCGCGCCTGATCGGTGCGCCGCCGGGTTATGTCGGTTTCGATCAAGGCGGTCTGTTGACCGAAGCCATCACCAAGCAGCCGCATTGCGTGTTGTTGCTCGATGAGATCGAAAAGGCCCACCCGGAAGTCTTCAATCTGCTGCTGCAGGTCATGGACCACGGCACATTGACTGACAACAACGGGCGCAAAGCGGATTTCCGCAATGTCATCGTGATCATGACTACTAACGCCGGCGCTGAAACGGCTGCGCGTGCTTCGATCGGTTTTACCCATCAGGATCATTCATCTGATGCGATGGAAGTGATCAAGAAGAGCTTCACGCCGGAATTCCGTAACCGTCTGGATACCATCATTCAGTTTGGTCGCCTTAGTCATGAGGTCATCAAAAGCGTGGTGGACAAGTTCCTCACCGAACTTCAGGCGCAACTGGAAGACAAGCGCGTATTGCTGGAAGTGACCGATGCTGCACGCGGTTGGCTGGCAGAAGGTGGCTACGATGCGCAAATGGGTGCTCGTCCGATGGCGCGTCTGATCCAGGACAAGATCAAGCGCCCACTGGCGGAAGAAATCCTTTTTGGCGAATTGGCCGAGCATGGCGGTGTTGTACACATTGACCTGAAAGACGGCGAAATCACCTTTGATTTCGAAACCACGGCAGAGCTTGCCTGACGCTTCACCGCACTAAAGCAAAAGGCGCCGATTGGCGCCTTTTTGCTTAGTGCCTACCTTGAAAGCACCCACTTCCTGTAGCGGGTTTCCTGTCGTCGAGCCAACGCTGATCCTGTTGGAGCGAGGCTTGCCCGCGAAGCTAACGACGCGGGGCGTCAGATCAACCGAGGGGTCAACTTCGCGGGCAGGCATCGCTCCAACAGAGGATGGCCTACAAATCGCACCCACACAAAAACGCCCGGCAGATGCCGGGCGTTTTTGTTAAGACCTGCTTAACGGGCGCGGTAGGTGATGCGCCCTTTGCTCAAGTCGTAGGGCGTCAGCTCAACACGCACCTTGTCACCGGTAAGAATACGAATGTAGTTCTTGCGCATCTTGCCGGAGATATGCGCGGTTACGACGTGCCCATTTTCCAACTCCACACGAAACATGGTGTTGGGCAGGGTGTCGACGACAGTGCCTTCCATTTCGAAGCTGTCTTCTTTCGACATGCAGTAAAGCCCTCGGTATCCAATGAATGGCCCGGTGCAACTGGCAGCCAGGCAAAAGCGGGCTGCATTGTGCCCGAAAACTGAGGTTTAAGCCAAGGCCTTAGTAAAGAGTGACCCATCTTTGGTTAGTTAATAGCTCAATGGGCCGGTATTGCGTCTTGTAATTCATCTTTTTGCAGTTTTTTATCCAGTACCCCAGATACACCGCATGCAGTTCGAGTCGCGCCGCTTCGGCAATCTGCCAGAGAATCGCGTAGCGCCCCAGGCTGCGGCGCTCTTGGGTCGGTTCGTAGAAGGTGTAGACCGCTGAAAGCCCATTGGGCAACAGGTCTGTAACAGCAACCGCCAACAGCTGTCCTTGCATCCGGAATTCATAAAAACGCGAAAACGGCAGATCGCGTACCAGAAACGTCGAAAATTGGTCGCGGCTTGGCGGAAACATATCGCCATCGGCATGCCGCTGTTCGATGTAGCGCTGGTAAAGATCGAAATACTCTTCGCTGAAATGCGGCTTGGTGCTGATGACTTCCAGGTCGGCGTTGCGTTTGAAAATTCGTTTTTGCTGACGGTCAGGCTCGAACAGTCCTACCGGAATACGAGCAGGAACGCACGCACTGCAATTCTGGCAGTGGGGGCGATACAGATGATCGCCACTGCGACGAAACCCCATGTCCGATAGATCGGCATACACCTGCACGTCCATCGGCTGGCTGGGGTCGAGGAACAGCGTAGTTGCCTGCTCTTCGGGCAGGTAGCTGCAGGAATGGGGTTGAGTGGCATAAAACTTAAGCCGAGCCAGCTCCGTCATGTTCAACCCTCGAGAAAAACCTTTGGTAAGAGTGTATGTCAGGCGAGTCAAACTCGCCTAGGCAGCCAGTCGGCACAATTGTCTTGATCAAGGTGCTGGCGCAGGTAATTGGAGAATGCGGCTCGGGGAATCGAGCGTGCGCCCAGGCTTTGCAAATGTTGAGTCGGCATCTGGCAATCAATGAGCACGAAGCCCCAGGCCTTCAGGTGCTCGACCAGTGTCACAAAACCGATCTTGGAGGCATTGTCGGCGCGGCTGAACATCGACTCTCCAAAAAACAGCTGCCCCATGGCCAGCCCGTAAAGCCCACCGACCAGTTGCTCGCCGTCCCAGACCTCTACGCTGTGGGCCAGGCCGCGCTGATGCAGTTGCAGGTAGGCGGCCTGCATGGAGTCGGTGATCCAGGTGCCGTCGGCGTAGCTGCGCGGGGCGGCGCACGCCTGAATGACTGCAGCGAAATCCTGATCGAAGGTCACTCGATAGCGCTGTTGACGCAGCAGTTTGCCCAGGCTTCGGGACACGTGCAGTTCATCAGGCAGCAGCACCGTACGCGGGTCCGGCGACCACCAGAGAATCGGCTGACCTTCCTGAAACCATGGAAAGCAACCGTGCCGATAGGCCTGGATCAGTCGGTCCGGCGACAGGTCGCCGCCTGCCGCGAGCAAGCCGTTGGGTTCGCGCATGGCCTTATCCAGTGGCGGAAATTCGAGATTGTTGCGTTGCAACCAGGTCAGCATGGCATCCAGACTTCGCGAGAGGGGAGGGCGGTCGAGGCCGGTTTGCAACTCCGTGCCGGGAACGTGGTCACACGGGGTTGTCCGGTGAGGCAAATGATGGCCATTGGATGTGGCGTCGGCGCTGCATCACCGGTGCCCAGGCTGCGTTTGTCGATCAGTTGCGTCACCTTGAGATAAACCCGTCATAAGCCTTTGTCAGCAAAGAGAATGCGTGCTCAAATTGCCCGGTCCCGCCTGTGCTTGAACATCTGCGTGGTGCAAGCGAGACTAACGTGGCACGCGGCGTGCAAATCCGTACAATGTGCGACGTTGTTTAACCTCATTTCAAGTCACCTGTCGAGCGTGGGTTCAACATTGTTGTCCTCTCGCAGCTGGCCCGGACGGTCAGCGTTACTTCGTCAATGCAGTCGTTCATAGTCAATCATCAGATGTTCGCGCTAGCGCGCAGGAATTGAAGCGTTTTGAAGAAATCCACCGTAGCACCCAGTCCCGTTCCGCTCTGGCGGCAGCATTTGCACTACCGGCTCAAGGAAGGTGCGCTGATCGCCTTTGGCGCCCTGTGCCTGTACCTGATGATGGCCTTGTTGACCTACGATCAGGCCGACCCGGGCTGGAGTCACACCAGCAGTTCCCTGCAGGTGCAAAACGCAGCCGGCCGCGCTGGCGCATTTTCTGCTGACATCCTGTTCATGGTGCTCGGCTACTTTGCTTACATCTTCCCGTTGCTGCTGGCCGTCAAGGCGTATCAGGTGTTCCGTCAGCGCCACGAGCCATGGCAGTGGAGCGGCTGGCTGTTTTCCTGGCGCATGATCGGTCTGGTGTTCCTGATTCTCTCCGGCGCCGCACTGGCCCATATTCACTTCCACTCTGCGGCCGGGTTGCCCGGTTCTGCGGGCGGTGTGCTGGGCGAAGTGCTGGGGGATCTGGCCAAGCGCGCGCTGAATATCCAGGGCAGTACGCTGTTGTTTATCGCGCTCTTTCTGTTTGGTCTGACCGTGTTCACTGACCTGTCGTGGTTCAAGGTCATGGACACCACCGGCAAGATTACCCTGGACCTGTTCGAGCTCTTCTCCGGTGCGATGAACCGCTGGTGGAGCGCGCGCACTGAGCGCAAAGAGATGGTGGCGCAACTGCGTGCAGTCGACGCGCGTGTCGATGAAGTCGTTGCCCCGATTGCCCCGGATCGTCGCGAGCAGGCCAAGGCGAAGGAACGTCTGATCGAGCGCGAACAGGCACTCACTCAGCACATGACCGCTCGCGAGAAGCACGTACCCGCAGTCATTGCCCCGGCACCGGCCAAGGCGCCGGAGCCCAGCAAGCGCGTGCTCAAAGAGAAACAGACACCCTTGTTCGTTGATAGCGCGGTCGAAGGCACCTTGCCGCCGATCTCGATTCTCGACCCGGCAGAAAAGAAACAGCTCAACTATTCGCCCGAGTCGCTGGCGGCGGTGGGTCACCTGCTTGAAATCAAGCTCAAGGAATTCGGCGTCGAAGTCTCCGTGGACTCGATCCATCCGGGTCCGGTCATTACCCGTTACGAGATTCAGCCCGCTGCTGGCGTGAAGGTCAGCCGCATTTCCAACCTGGCAAAGGATCTGGCTCGTTCGCTCGCCGTTACCAGCGTGCGTGTGGTTGAAGTGATCCCCGGCAAGACCACGGTCGGCATTGAAATCCCCAACGAAGACCGGCAGATCGTGCGCTTTTCCGAAGTGCTCTCGACGCCGGAATACGACGATGCCAAATCCCCGGTAACGCTGGCGCTGGGTCACGACATCGGCGGCAAGCCTGTTATTACCGATCTTGCGAAAATGCCGCACTTGCTGGTGGCCGGTACGACCGGTTCCGGTAAGTCGGTGGGCGTGAACGCGATGATCCTGTCGATCCTGTTCAAGTCAGGCCCGGACGACGCCAAGCTGATCATGATCGACCCGAAAATGCTTGAGCTGTCGATCTACGAAGGCATCCCGCACTTGCTGTGCCCGGTGGTGACCGACATGAAGGACGCCGCTAACGCCCTGCGCTGGTCCGTGGCGGAAATGGAACGTCGCTATAAGCTGATGGCGAAAATGGGCGTGCGTAACCTGTCTGGCTTCAATCAGAAGGTCAAGGACGCTCAAGACGCCGGTACGCCGCTGGTCGATCCGCTGTACAAACGCGAAAGCATTCATGACGAAGCACCGCTGCTGGTGAAATTGCCGACCATCGTCGTTGTGGTCGATGAGTTTGCCGACATGATGATGATCGTCGGCAAGAAGGTTGAAGAGCTGATCGCGCGTATCGCCCAGAAGGCCCGTGCGGCCGGTATTCACCTGATCCTCGCGACCCAGCGTCCATCGGTCGACGTGATCACCGGTTTGATCAAGGCCAACATCCCGACACGAATGGCGTTCCAGGTATCGAGCAAGATCGACTCACGGACCATCATCGACCAGGGCGGGGCCGAGCAGTTGCTGGGTCACGGTGACATGCTCTACATGCCACCCGGTACCAGTCTGCCGATCCGTGTGCATGGCGCGTTCGTGTCCGATGATGAAGTTCACCGTGTGGTGGAAGCCTGGAAACTGCGCGGTACTCCGGACTACAACGAAGACATCCTGGCCGGCGTTGAAGAGCCTGGCAGTGGCTTCGATGGCGGCAGCGGCGGTGGTGACGGCGAGGACAGCGAAAGTGATGCGCTGTATGACGAGGCGGTCAAATTCGTCCTCGAAAGCCGCCGTGCCTCGATCTCTGCGGTACAGCGCAAGCTGAAGATTGGTTACAACCGCGCAGCCCGCATGATTGAAGCGATGGAGATGGCTGGAGTCGTGACATCCATGAACACCAACGGCTCTCGGGAAGTCATCGCGCCTGCCCCGATGCGTGACTGACTGTCAGCACCGCGTCCTATTGACCTGCCGATGCACAGCGCACCGGCAGCCTTGAACTGAATCAAAGAGGACTCCCATGCGCCTTATCCGCATGTTGTTGGTATCTGCACTGGCTTTCTCAGCTGTTTCGGCCCACGCCGACAGCAAGGACGTAGCGCGCCTGACGCAATTGCTTGAAACCTCCAAAACCCTGACCGGGCGCTTCTCACAGCTGACCCTGGACGGCGGGGGCACGCAATTGCAGGAAACCTCCGGCGAAATGACTTTGCAGCGCCCCGGCCTGTTCAACTGGCACACCGACGCGCCGCAAGAGCAACTGATGGTTTCCGACGGCAAGAAGGTTTCGCTGTGGGACCCGGACCTGGAGCAGGTCACCATCAAGACCCTGGACCAGCGCCTGACCCAGACGCCTGCGCTGCTGTTGTCTGGTGACGTGTCGAAGATCAACGAAAGCTTCGACATCACGGCCAAGGAAGCCGGCGGCGTGATCGATTTCGTGCTCAAGCCCAAGTCCAAGGACACCCTGTTCGACAGCCTGCGTTTGTCATTCCGTAACGGGCTGATCAACGACATGCAGCTGATCGACAGCGTCGGCCAGCGCACCAACATTCTGTTCACCGGCGTCAAGGCCAACGAGCCTGTAGCCGCGAGCAAATTCCAGTTCCAGATCCCGAAGGGCGCTGACGTCATTCAGGAATAAGAGGTTTCAACTGTCGTCCATGGACCTGTTCAGCAGTGAACCGATCGCTCAACCTCTGGCCGCCCGCTTGCGCGCGACCAATCTGGATGAATACGTCGGTCAGCAGCACTTGCTCGCTCACGGCAAACCTCTGCGTGAGGCCCTGGAGCAGGGCGTGCTGCATTCGATGATTTTCTGGGGGCCGCCCGGTGTGGGTAAAACCACATTGGCGCGGCTGCTGGCAAAAGTCTCGGATGCCCACTTTGAAACAGTGTCGGCAGTGCTGGCCGGGGTCAAAGAGATCCGTCAGGCCGTTGAAACCGCCAAGCAGCAGGCCGGGCAATACGGTCGTCGCACTATCCTGTTCGTCGATGAAGTGCACCGTTTCAACAAATCGCAGCAGGACGCGTTCCTGCCCTACGTTGAAGACGGCACGCTGATCTTCATCGGCGCAACCACCGAAAACCCTTCGTTCGAGCTGAACAACGCGCTGCTGTCCCGAGCCCGTGTCTACGTGCTCAAGAGCCTTGATGAAGTCGCCCTGCGCAAGCTGGTTGATCGCGCCCTCACCGAGGAACGGGGGCTGGGCAAACATCACCTGAGCCTGGGCGATGAGGGCTTCAAGATCCTGCTGGCGGCTGCCGATGGCGATGGCCGGCGGCTGCTCAATCTGCTGGAAAACGCCTCCGATCTGGCCGAAGACAACAGCGAGATCGACGTCGAGCTGCTGCAAAGCCTGTTAGGCGACAGTCGTCGGCGTTTCGATAAAGGCGGCGAAGCGTTCTACGATCAGATTTCTGCGCTGCATAAATCCATTCGTGGCTCCAATCCCGATGCTGCGCTGTACTGGTTCGCGCGGATGATCGATGGCGGCTGTGATCCGCTGTACCTGGCCCGCCGCGTGGTGCGCATGGCCAGTGAAGACATCGGCAATGCCGACCCGCGCGCATTGCCACTGTGTATGTCAGCGTGGGACGTGCAGGAACGCCTCGGCAGCCCGGAGGGTGAGCTGGCGGTGGCGCAGGCGATCGTTTATCTGGCCTGTGCGCCAAAAAGCAACGCGGTGTACATGGGCTTCAAGATGGCGATGCGCGAAGCCACCGAGCACGGTTCCCTGGAAGTCCCGTTGCACTTGCGTAACGCGCCCACCAAGCTGATGAAGCAGCTGGGTTACGGTGAAGAGTACCGTTATGCCCACGATGAGCCGGACGCCTATGCAGCCGGGGAAGATTACTTTCCCCAAGAGCTGGAACCGCAACAGTATTACCAGCCAGTGCCACGCGGCCTTGAATTGAAGATCGGTGAAAAACTCAAGCATCTGGCCGCGCTCGACAGCGCAAGCCCTCGCAAGCGGAGAAAGTAGTGATCCCATTGATTGTTGCGGTGTCCGTCGGGGGCGTGGCTGGTACATTATTGCGCTTCGCCACGGGGAATATGGTGGCGGCAAACTGGCCGCGCTACTTCTATACCGCCACGCTGGCCGTTAATATCGTGGGCTGTCTATTGATCGGCGTCCTTTATGGGCTCTTTCTTATCCGCCCTGAAGTACCGATCGAGATCCGCGCAGGATTGATGGTGGGATTTTTAGGCGGACTGACAACATTTTCTTCCTTTTCACTGGACACGATTCGTCTGCTGGAAAGCGGTCAGGCACCCCTGGCCATTGGCTACGCCCTGATCAGCGTATTGGGCGGGCTGCTCGCGACCTGGGCTGGCCTGTCCCTGACCCGAATTTAATAAACGTTTAATCAACGAGAGAACGATATGCTCGATTCCAAACTGTTACGTACCCAGCTTCAGGACGTAGCGGATCGCCTGGCTTCCCGTGGTTTCACACTGGACGTGGCCCGCATCGAAGCGCTGGAAAACCAGCGCAAGACGGTGCAGACCCGCACTGAGCAGTTGCAGGCCGAGCGTAACGCGCGTTCCAAATCCATCGGCCAGGCCAAGCAGCGCGGTGAGGACATCGCCCCGTTGATGGCTGACATCGACCGCATGGCAGAAGAGCTGAGCACCGGCAAGAAAGAGCTGGATGGCATTCAGTCCGAACTCGATGCCATGCTCCTGAGCATGCCTAACCTGCCCCACGAATCGGTGCCGGTGGGCGCCGACGAAGAAGAGAACGTCGAAGTGCGCACCTGGGGCACGCCTGCGACCTTCGACTTCGAAGTCAAAGACCACGTGGCGCTGGGCGAAAAATACGGTTGGCTGGATTTTGAAACCGCCGCCAAATTGTCCGGAGCCCGTTTCGCTTTGCTGCGCGGCCCGATTGCCCGCCTGCATCGTGCACTCGCGCAGTTCATGATCACACTGCACATCAACGAGCACGGCTACGAAGAGGCTTACACCCCGTATCTGGTTCAGGCACCGGCGCTGCAAGGCACCGGGCAGCTGCCGAAGTTCGAAGAAGACCTGTTCAAGATCTCCCGCGATGGCGAAGCAGATCTGTACCTCATTCCGACTGCTGAAGTGTCGCTGACCAACATCGTGGCCGGTGAAATACTCGACGCCAAGCTGCTGCCGATGAAGTTCGTTGCCCACACCCCGTGTTTCCGCAGCGAAGCCGGCGCGTCGGGTCGCGATACGCGCGGCATGATCCGTCAGCATCAGTTCGACAAGGTCGAGATGGTGCAGATCGTCGAGCCCGACAAATCCATGGAAGCACTGGAAGGCCTGACCGGTAATGCCGAGCGCGTCTTGCAGCTGCTTGAGTTGCCGTATCGCGTGCTGGCCCTGTGCACCGGCGACATGGGTTTCAGCGCAGTCAAAACCTATGACCTGGAAGTGTGGATTCCGAGCCAGGACAAATTCCGCGAAATTTCTTCGTGCTCCAACTGCGGCGACTTCCAGGCGCGTCGCATGCAGGCGCGCTGGCGCAACCCGGAAACCGGCAAGCCTGAGCTGGTCCACACCTTGAACGGCTCGGGCCTGGCGGTGGGTCGTACGCTGGTGGCGGTGCTGGAAAACTATCAGCAGGCGGACGGTTCGATCCGTGTGCCTGAGGTGCTCAAGCCGTGGATGGGCGGGATCGAGGTCATCGGCTAAATGGAATTTCTGCCGCTGTTCCACAAACTTCGCGGCAGCCCTGTGTTGGTCGTCGGCGGTGGCGAGATTGCCTTGCGCAAGTCTCGCCTGCTGGCTGACGCCGGCGCAGTCCTGAAAGTCGTCGCACCGGAAATTGGCACGGAACTGAGGGAACTGATCCACAGCAGTGGCGGTGAGCAGGTATTACGCGGTTATGACGAATCCGATCTGAACGGCTGCGTCCTGGTGATTGCAGCCACTGACGACGAGACGCTCAATGCTCAGGTTTCTCACGATGCCCACAAGCGCTGTGTACCGGTCAACGTGGTCGATGCGCCTGCGCTGTGCAGCGTGATCTTTCCGGCGATCGTTGACCGTTCGCCGCTGGTGATCGCCGTCTCCAGTGGCGGCGACGCGCCGGTCCTGGCGCGCCTGATTCGCGCCAAGATCGAGACCTGGATTCCGCCGACCTATGGCCATCTGGCCGGTCTGGCAGCACGTTTCCGGCACCAGATCAAAAATCTGTTTCCTAACGTCCAGCAACGTCGGGCGTTCTGGGAGGACGTATTTCAGGGGCCCATTGCCGACCGCCAGCTGGCCGGGCAGGGCGCTGAAGCCGAGCGCCTGTTGCAGGCCAAGATTGACGGAGAGGCGCCCAGTGCAGCAGGCGAGGTCTATCTGGTAGGCGCAGGTCCGGGCGATCCGGATCTACTGACGTTCAAGGCGCTGCGCCTGATGCAGCAGGCCGATGTGGTGCTGTATGACCGGCTGGTAGCGCCTGCGATTCTCGAATTGTGCCGTCGCGATGCTGACCGGGTATACGTCGGCAAACAACGCGCTGATCATGCGTTGCCGCAGGATCAGATCAACCAGCAATTGGTGACGCTGGCCAAGCAGGGCAAGCGTGTTCTGAGGTTGAAAGGGGGCGATCCGTTCATTTTCGGCCGCGGCGGCGAAGAGATTGAAGAACTGGCCGCCCATGGCATTCCGTTTCAGGTGGTGCCGGGCATTACGGCAGCCAGCGGTTGTGCGGCGTATGCCGGTATCCCGCTGACGCACCGCGACTATGCACAGTCCGTGCGTTTCGTCACCGGCCATTTGAAGAACAACACCACAGACCTGCCCTGGAGCGATCTGGTGTCCCCCGGGCAAACGCTGGTGTTCTACATGGGTCTGATTGGCTTGCCGATCATCTGTGATGAGCTGATCAGGCACGGTCGCTCGGCAGACACGCCTGCGGCGCTGATTCAGCAAGGCACGACGGTCAATCAGCGGGTGTTTACCGGTACGTTGGCCAATCTGCCACAACTGGTGGCGGAGCATGAAGTGCATGCGCCAACGCTGGTGATCGTAGGAGAGGTGGTCATGCTGCGTGAGAAACTGGCTTGGTTTGAAGGGGCTCAGGCCAGCGTTTGATCGAGTAGCACTTGATCGACGCCGGGACTGTGGGAGGGAGATTGCTCGCGATTGCGGTGTATTAGTCGATACCGCAGCGTATATGCGTCAATCGCGAGCAAGCTCCCTCCCACAGGTTCAATCGCGCTGCCAGATACCGCGCCCACCCAACCGCTCGCGGTCATGGGGTGTATTCAAATCCTGCTCCGGCCCTTTCGGCACGACACCCGTCGGATTGATGGTGCTGTGGCTGGCGTAGTAGTGATGCTTGATGTGGTAGAAATCCACCGTCTCGGCCACGCCCGGCCACTGATACAGCTCATGCAGCCAGTTGCTCAGATTCGGGTAGTCCACGATGCGCCGCTGATTGCACTTGAAGTGGCCGTGGTACACCGCATCGAATCGCACAATCGTGGTAAACAGCCGAATGTCCGCCTCGGTCAGGTATTGCCCGGTCAAATAGCGCTTCTCATCCAACAGTTTTTCCAGCGTATCAAGCTCGGCGAACACTTCGTCGAACGCCTGTTCATAGGCGCCTTGGGACGTCGCAAAACCTGCGCGGTACACGCCGTTGTTAACCGCCGGGTAAATCCGCTCATTGAGCTCGTTGATCGAAGACTGCAACGCGTCCGGGTACAGATCCAGATCGTTGCCGGTCAGGTCGTCAAAAGCGGAATTGAACATGCGGATGATTTCCGCCGACTCATTACTCACAATGCGCTGCAGCTTCTTGTCCCAGAGCAGGGGCACGGTCACGCGGCCGGTGTAATCGGCGGTGTCGGCCAGGTAGCGCTGATAGAGAAAGTCATGGCCGTCCAGTGGATCGCCGCTCGAGCCTTTCTCACGGTCAAAGGTCCAGCCATTTTCTCGCATCAGCCAACTGACCACAGAAACGTCGATCAGGTTTTCCAGACCCTTGAGTTTGCGATAGATCAACGTGCGGTGTGCCCAGGGGCAGGCCAGCGAAACGTATAAGTGATAGCGGCCAGCCTCGGCCTTGAAGCCACCTTCGCCTGACGGGCCAGGTCTGCCGTCAGCGGTGATCCAGTTGCGGCGTTGCGCTTGTTCGCGCTGGAACGCCCCGTCTTTGCTGCTTTCGTACCACTGGTCTTGCCAGCGTCCTTCGACAAGAAGGCCCATGTCTGACTCCAAGGTTGGTGTACTTACGCACGTTGGAGAACAGTTTAAGGCCAATCGTTCGAACGAATTACGCAAAGGGTCGGGGCTAATGATCGGCTAAATCGATGGGTTCCGGTTCAGCCAGAATTGTTCGGCTTTGACAAAGGCTTCGTCGCGGCTCAAGCCCAGGCCTTTGAGCGCCAGTGCCATGGTGGAAATCAGCGCCAGTTGCGGGTAACTGTCCTGCACCTCGCCTTTCCACAGCGCGACCAGATGCGCAGGATCGAGGGTCGCCGGCTTGACGTGGCGACGATCCGACAACGCCGGCCATTCCTCATCCCACGGATGCCCATCGGTGGTTCCGTAAAGATGGCTGATGGTGTCTGGATTGATCTCCACTTCGCCGCCGTCCCCCTTGACCACAATGGCGTGATCGCCCAACAGGCTGCTGGCGTCCCGGTGAACCGCCTGATACCCCGGATGAAAAATGCTCTGCAGGCCGCAACGTGCGCCCAGCGGGTTGAGGATTCGGGCCAGCGAATGGATCGGTGAGCGCAGACCCAGCGTGTTGCGTAGATCGATCATGCGCTGAAGCTGCGGCGCCCAATCCACCAGCGGGATGAACGCCAGATGGTGTTGCTTCAGCGCAGTGCCTACTGCGTGCCAATTGCGGCACAGCGGGATGCCCAGCAGGTCGAGCAGTTGCTCGCTGTAAAGTCGGCCTGCGGTATGGGCGCCGCCGCCGTGCATCAAGACCCGGACACCGTTTTGTGACAGGCACTTGGCGGCCAGGAGGTACCAGGGCAGATGGCGCTTTTTACCGGCGTAAGTCGGCCAGTCGATGTCTACCGCCAACGACGGGGCGTCTAGCCGTTCGCGCACGGCCTCGGTGAAACCGGCCAGTTCTTCGGCGCTTTCCTCTTTATGACGCAAGAGCATCAGGAACGCGCCCAGTTGCGTGTCTTCGACCTTTTCGTCGAGCACCATGCCCATCGCTTCTCGGGCTTCTTCGCGGGTCATGTTGCGGGCGCCGCGCTTGCCTTTGCCCAGGATTCGCACAAAGGGAGCAAACGGGTGTTCAGCAGGGGTTTGAGTAACCAGAGCAGTCGGGATGTTCATAGGCAATTGGTCGGCTTGGGCAGGCCCGCCAGCTTGGCGGCAAGTTTGGCGGGAGTGCCGTTGAACAAGCGATTGAGGTGCAGGCTATTGCCCTTTTCGATGCCGAGTTTCAGCGCGGTGTACTTGACCAGCGGGCGCGTGGCAGGGGACAGCTGGAACTCGGCATAAAAGGCGCGCAGCAATTCAAGTATCTCCCAATGCTCGGCGGTCAGGACGATGTCGGCCTGCAGGGCCAGTGATTGCGCGACAGGATTTGACCAGTCATGGAGGTTCTCAAGGTAACCGTCCTTGTCCAGCGCAATGACCCGCCCGTCGACGATAAGCTGCTTCATAGCCAGGTATTGACCCTGTCGTACTGGATCGATAACGCCACGAACGTGGGGTAATCAACTGTTTTCACCCAGCGAGGAACGGGAATGCTCCGGGCCTTGATGTCCTCGTCAAGGGCGAAAAGCACCAGTTCCCCCACACGAGCTTGCAGCGCCTTCAAGGGGACACTGGATTCGCTTAGCGCGTAAGTGGCGTCGCCGCACAGCAAAATGGCGTCATCGGCGCCCAGCAGGCGCAGGCAACTGGTGAGCCGGGTATCGGCAAAGGGCGAGTGAGACAGAACGTGTAAAGTCGACATCAGATCGTGATTACCTGGTCGTAGCGGTCCAAGAGTGCGCTCAGTTCCTTGTCATAAACCAGCGTCAGTGGCTCGACAATCAACTCGTGAGGGAAAATGCCTCGTTCCCCCAGGCTGATGCCGCAGGCATAGACGTCTTCAACGCCAAACATCGCCAGCGCCTGGAGATTGGCGATCAGGTCTTTCTGCTGCAACTGACTGGCGTCCTGCCTGGAAGAGAGCTGAAACACCCCGTCATCGAGAAACAACATGCCGATCGGCAAATCGAAAGCGCCGCCCGCCAGGGCGATATCCAGCGCCTCGCGAGCACTGAGTCCGGACCAGGGCGCCTGGCGGGTGACAATCAACAGAGACTTCGCCATGTCAGGGTCCTCCGAAGCAGATCAATCGATCAGCTGACTGCACCGCATCGTGCAACTGACCCAGCCCCGATAGCTCCCAAGGCGCGGGCAGATTGGCTGCAGGACGACTGTAGCGCCGGGCTTCCTCTTCATTGAGGACGCCACGGCGCAGGGCGGCCGCAATGCACACCACGCCATCGAGGTGGTGCTCGGTGACGAATGCGCGCCATTGGGCCGCGATGTCCTGTTCGTCCTGGGGCGCCACGACGTTGGCCGACGCGCTGTAAACGCCGTCCTGATAAAAGAACAGCCGTACGATCTCATGCCCGCCCGCCAGAACAGCTTTGGCGAACAGCAGCGCGCGGCGCGAGGAGGGCGCGTGGGCGGCGGAATATAGGGCGATGGCGAACTTCATGATCGGCTCTGTCGGCGGGTAGGCACGGTTAACGGCGCAATGATAAAGAATTCATGATCCCGAGGCAGCAAAAAGCCCGCCGAAGCGGGCCTTTTGTTGATACGCGGTCAGTGATCAGTCGTCGCGGCTCATGATGCCGAAGATCTGCAACAGGCTGATGAACAGGTTGTAGATCGACACATACAGGCTGATCGTCGCCATGATGTAGTTACGCTCGCCACCCTGGATGATCGCGCTGGTCTGGAACAGAATCGCGGCCGAGGAGAACAGCACGAAACCTGCGCTGATGGCCAGTTGCAGGCCGCTGATCTGGAAGAACAGGCTGACCAGTACCGCACCCATCAGGACGAAGAAACCGGCGGTGATGAAACCACCCAGAAAGCTCATGTCCTTGCGGGTGATCAGCACGTAGGCCGACAGACCACCGAATACCAGCGCGGTCATGGCAAATGCCGAGCTGACCACTTCAGCGCCGCCCTGCATGCCGAGGTAGCGGTTGAGGATCGGGCCGAGGATGAAGCCCATGAAACCGGTCAGAGCGAAGGTTGAAACAATGCCCCAGGCCGAATCACGGAGTTTGTTGGTGAGGAAGAACAGACCGTAGAAACCGATCAGCACCACGAACACGTTGGGATAACGAACGTTCATCTGCTGAGCGACGAAGGCCATGACACCGCTGAAAACCAGAGTCAGGGCCAGAAGGCCGTAAGTGTTGCGCAGGACGCGGCTAACCTCTAGCTGCTCGACCTGCACGCGGTTGTTGACTGCGTAATCCTGTTCGCGCATGGCGCTACTCCTGATGGTTGAAATGTGAAGTTGCAAAGATCATAACAGAGCGCTTGCCATGGGGTAGTCGCAGAGTTTGACAGCGTGTTTCATTCGGGTATTATGGCGCCCGCAACGCACTGGCCTACTGGGTCGGTAGCACGGGGAATTGGCAGAGTGGTTGAATGCACCGGTCTTGAAAACCGGCGAACGTTAATAGCGTTTCTAGGGTTCGAATCCCTAGTTCCCCGCCAAATCGTGTAACAAAAAGGGCTGAGCCAATCCTCAGCCCTTTTTTTGTGCTCAGCAATTGGCGCATTCCAGCTTGCGCAGCAGTTTTTCCAGTTCCGCCAGCGCAAGCGGCTTGCTGAACAGATACCCCTGACCATGATCGCAGCCCTGTTCCTTGAGCAGCGCCCATTGCTCTTTGGTTTCCACGCCCTCGGCGATCACCTGCAGATTGAGGCTGTGTGCCAGCTCGATGATCGTTCGTGTAATGGCCGCGTCCTGAGGGTTGCTCGTCACTTCGCGGACGAAGGCGATGTCGATCTTCAGTTTATCGATGGGGAACCTGCGCAAGTAGGCGAGGCTGGAGTATCCGGTACCGAAATCATCGATGGAGATTTTCACGCCCAGGGTGCGCAGCCGCTGCAGGCTGGCGATGGTGTGAGCGGTGTTTTCCATCAGCGAGCTCTCTGTCAGCTCAAGTTCAAGCCAGCGCGCTTCGATTCCGTTGTCCGTGAGCGACTGGCTGATGTCGCCAATCAGGTTGCCCTCGATGATTTGCTGACCCGACACGTTCACCGCGACTTCCAACGGCGGTTGGCCCGCACGATGCCAGCGGGCTATCTGCGCGCACACGGTAGCAATCACCCATTGGCCAACGAGTGAAATCAGCCCCATGCTTTCCAGCATGGGCACAAACACCGCAGGGGAGACAGGAGCCTGGCCGTTCCTGGGCCAGCGCAGCAATGCCTCCAGGCCACAGACCTGCCCGTCGCTCAATCTGAATTTGGGCTGATAGGCCAGTTCGAACGCCTGATCCTGCACGGCCTGACGCAGGGCGCTTTCCAGTTCCAGCCGCGCCAGTGCGTCGGCGTTCATTTGCGCGGTATAGAACCGATAGCTGTTTCGGCCCGCCTGCTTGGCTCGGTTCATCGCGGTATTGGCGTACTGGGTCAGGGCATAGGCGTTGTCCCCGTCATCGGGGTAGAGCGCAATCCCCATGCTGGCGGTCATCGACGTTTCATGGCCGCCCAGACCGTATGGCCTTTGCAGCACGTCGCGTATACGTTCGATCATCTGCTGAGTGCCGGCCTGACCGTCGCGCACCATCAGGATCAGGGCGAACTCGTCACCGTCCATTCGACCCAGCGTATCGCTGACGTTGAGACAATGGCCCAGCCTTTGGCTCAACTCGACCAGCATCTGATCACCGATCAAATGGCCCCAGGTCTCATTGACCATTTTGAAATCATCCAGGTCCACCGTGACAACGGCCAGTTGCCAGCCACTGATCGCCGCCTGGGTCAGGCCCATTTGCAATGTGGTGTAGAACAGATTGCGATTGGGCAGGCCGGTCAGCGTGTCGTAGTGCGCCATCTTCAGCAGGCGCTGGTCAGCTTCCTTGCGATAGGTGATGTCGCGCACGACGCCGACGATGATCCAGTCATCGCCCGTTTTGTAGGCCTGCCGGTGGATCTCGACCGGCACGTGACTGCCGTCCTTGCGACGGATGCGGCTTTCAACCGGCTCGATAGGGCCTTTGCCGGCAATGATCTGATCGTATAGCGCCTCAAGCTCGGAAATCGGGGCGTCGCTCAGTTCCGCCGGGCTCAGGCGCAGCAGCTCATCAGGCGTGTAGCCCATGATGGTGCACGCAGTCCGGTTGAATTCGATCAAGGTCATGGTGGTACGGTTTATCAGGTAAATCGAGTCCTCCGACGCATCCATTGCGGAGCGGAAGCGTTCCAGATCGATGGTTCGTTGCTGCAGTTGTTCCTCAATGATCAGGCTGCGGCTTTTGAGGTAATCGCCGAATGCCTTGAGTCGCAACAGATTGCGCACCCGCAGGCACAGCTCGCCGGTTTCCACAGGTTTGCTCAGAAACTCCTCGGCGCCGGCTTCAAGGCCCTCCACACGGGCGCTGTGGTTGTCCAAGGCGGTCAACATGATGATCGGAATGTTGGCCGTCATTTTGTTCGCCTTCAGCCGACGCGCCACTTCGTAACCGTCCATCTGCGGCATCATCACATCCAGCAGGATCAGGTCGGGCATGTCCTGGTCGATCATCGCAAGCGCCTGGGTGCCGCAGCGGGCGACAAGCGTTCGATAGCCTTGCTTGTTCAGCACCAGGCGCAGCAGCTTCTGGACGTGAACTTCGTCATCGATAATGAGCAGTGTGGCCGGGATTTCTGGCATAGCGCGAACTCAGGCAAGGGGCTGCGAGGGCAGTGTGTTTTCCAGCAACGTGTCAATGACGCGGTACAGCTCCTGATAGCGCAGCGGCTTGACGATGTAGGCGTCACAGCCGGCGAGCCGGGTTTTTTCCTCGTCTTCTTTCATGGCCATGGCCGTGAGGGCGATCACAGGAATCGCCGCGGTCTGCGCGTCCATTTTCAGCAACGAGGTGGCCGCCAGCCCGTCCATGCCGGGAAGCTGGATGTCCATCAGGATCAATTTGGGTTGGCGTTCACGGGCAAGTGCCAGGCCGGTTTCGGCGTCGATGGCGCAGAGCACGCTGTGTCCGGCGGTGTTCAGCAACAGGCACGCCAGACGCATATTGGCCGGATTGTCCTCGATGATCAGGATGTCGGCCACGGCGCCTCCTTGCCTGCCGGGCGCAGGGGCAGCCAGGCGACAAAGCGCGCGCCGCAGCCTTTGCGGCTGGCCACCGCGACACTGCCGCCATGCAGTTCGGTCAATTGCTTGACCAGTGCCAGACCCAGCCCCGTACCTTCAAATTTACGTGCCAGGCTGCTGTCGATCTGGCTAAAGGCCTTGAACAGCTTGCTCATGTCCTGCTCATCGATACCGATACCGTCATCGCTGACGCTCAATTCAAGAAACTGCGCGTAGTCGCTTTGCGCGACTTCAAAGCTGTGCACTGGCCAGTCGCCTGCGATGCGCCCAACCTGATCGCGCGCCACGGGGCGCACAGCCAAGGTCACAGATCCGCCTTGCTGGCTGAACTTCACCGCGTTGGAGAGCAGGTTGTAGACGATCTGTTTGGTCTTGCGCAGGTCGAGTTCAAGCAGGCCAAAGTCGGTGTCGGTTTCCAGCTTGAGTTGTATGCGCTGTCCGGCAGCTTTTTCGCGGACGATCAGCAAACTGTTGCTCAACAGACTCGCCAGTTCCACCGGTTCAAGTTCCAGCGTCATCATCCCGGCTTCGACCTTGGACAGATCGAGAATGTCATTGATCAACGACAGCAAATGCTGGCCGCTGGTAAAGATGTCAGTGATGTATTCGCGCTGGGTATCGCTGAGGGGGCCGACCATGCCGTCTTTGAGCACTTCGGAGAAGCCGATCACGGCGTTGAGCGGTGTGCGCAGTTCGTGGGACATGGTCGCCAGAAACTCGGACTTCATGTTGCTGGCGCGTTCCAGTTCGATGTTTTTTTCTTCCAGGGTGCGCTCGAAGCGTTTGCGCTCGGTGACATCCCGGGCGGAGGCGAACACGCCTTGCAGCTTGCGGTCGCGGTCGTGAAAGGTCGCCGCGTTATAAGACACCACGGTTTGGGTCCCGTCGAAGGCGCGTGCGGTCAGTTCGTAATCACTGACCTTGTGTTCACTGAGCACGCGTTTGATAGCGGCGTCCGCACGTGCAGGATCGGTGAAAAAGTTTTTGCACGGCGCCCCGATCAGTTCGTCGCGGGTGCGCCCGGTCAGGGCCATCATCTGTTTGTTGACGTCGGAGATGATCCCCTGAGGATCGGTCATCATCAGCGCGTCGATGTTCGATTCGATCAGCGAGCGTGTGTAGAACTGTTGATCGCGCAGACGTTGATCGAGCAGCGCCTGTGCGGCTTCTTCCTGCTTGCGGGCGGTGTTGTCGGTGCCGATCAGCAGATAGCCGATGATGGTTCCGGCACTGTCGCGCAGAGAGGTGACCGACACCATGGCAGACAGGCGGCTGCCGTCCTTGCGGATGTAGGTCAGCTCATAGATGTCTTCGATGCCGCGCGACGCTTTGAACACCAGTGCCTCGAAGCCCGGTGTGATCGGCGTGTTGAGCTCCAGGCTGAGGGCTGCAGCGCGGGTAATCAGCTCGGCCGGGTCGGAAATGTCCGCAGGGGTAATCCGGTTGACCACGTCTTCGGACAGGTAGCCGAGCATGCGTTCGGCACCCACATTGAAGATCTGGATGACGCCCTTTTCATCGGTGGCAATGCTGGAAAAGTACGCGCTGTTAAAGATGGCGTCCTGCAGGGCACCGGTTTTGAGGAGGGTTTTCTGACGTCGAAACTCAACGAGTTTCTCGGCACGAGACTGTGACGGGACAGGAGGAACGATGCTGGGCGGGTTGTCCATTGCTCGAATGACCGGTGATTCGCAGCGCTGCTTGCGATGAGTGGAGTAGCCGCACGTTCACGGGTAATCGTCGGATGGAGATCGAACTCAGTGGACCATAGCAGACTAATGCAAATGAATGGCATCGGGCCACGACCACCTATCGCGAAAAGATCGGGATTGGCGGTTGTTAACGTTGCATTTTTCTCAAAAAAAAGCGGCGAAAAACTTCGCCGCTTTTATCGATTACCATCCATTCGGATGACCGTAGAGCGTCGCATCTCAGCTCTCGGCCAATTGCTCCTCATATTCCCTGACGTAATCGCCTGCCAGAGACTCTTTTTGCTTGTCGTCGAGCAGCTTGCCGGCCATCTGGAAGAACTTCTGTTCTTCTTCCTTCAAGTGGTGATGGACCTTTTCCGAGAGTTTCTTGGCCGTGGCCATCCAGGCAGAGCTGGACATCTCGGTTTCGTCCAGGGTTTCCATCATCTCGTCCATCTCATGGTGTTCCGAGATGGCATGGCGGCTCAGGTCGACACCGTTGTCGTATTGCATCAGCGGTATGTAGAAGCAGCGCTCTTCAGCTGTCTCGTGCGCCTGCAATTCGGCTTTCAGCTGTTTGTAGGCCTCGACGCGCTCGGCGCTTTCACCGTGGGTCTGGATGAGGGCGTCGGCGTAGCCGCGTTGCCGCTCATGGCTTTCTCGCAATGCTTCGAAAATGTTCAACGGCAATCCTCCTGATGACCTTCTGAAATAGAAGTGCTGAACGCTAGACATCCCAAGCAGAGGCCGGGTTCAAAATGCTGTGGCCGGGGAGTACAGAGCCCGCCCGGTTTGAAGGGCCCTTTGCGGCGAAGGCCGTCTGCAAACCGGGTGGCTCTCACGCCTCACCTGCCATAGCGATGGCCCCTTGACCCATACGGCGATAGAATCGGCGCTTTGCCGAGCATTCAAACCCTTTGGGGCTGCATCGGTTATACCCCCGAGGCAGTGATGGCAGATGTCAGCGGCAAATTCACCCATGGCTCGGTGGCGCGCCATATCCTGGTGATGACCAGCACCAGCGCCTTGAGCCTGCTGGCGGTGTTTCTGGTGGACATCCTGACGCTGGTCTATGTCGCCATGCTTCACGATCCCTTGCTGCTGGCCGCGGTGGGCATCGCCAAGGTGCTGATCTTCGCCAACGGCGCGATTGCAGGGGGCCTGATTATCGCGGCCGCGTCGGTGCTCTCGGCCCGTATCGGCAAACGCGCTGGCGCAGGGTTTGCGCGCCTGACCTTCAGTCTGATCCTGATGACGCTTTTGATATCGGCCACGACTGCGGCCGTCCAGCTGGCGCTGATTTCTCCGGTCACCCATTGGCTTGGGGCCGATGCCAGTCTGTATCCCGTGGCGCGCAGTTTCATCTGGCTGACGTTGCCGTTTGCTGTGTTGCAATCAACGATGCAAATGTGCGCGCAGATTCTCAGAACCACCGGAGACAGTCGTCGCGCCATGTGGGTTGTGCTGTCTGGAGCGGCGACCCTGGCAGTCGCTGACCCCTTATTGATCTTTGTTTTTCACCTGGGGCTGGAAGGGGCGGGGATTGCCTATGCCGTGTCGGCAATCGTTTCGACCTGGCTGGGGATTTACTGGGTGCGCCGGCAAACTGGTTTGCGCTTTTCGGCAGACATCAGGCTCTTGCGACAGCACGTGCAGGTTACGTTCAAAATAGCCTTGCCGGCCATTATCGGTAACCTTGCGACCCCGGTCGGGCTGGCTTATCTGTTTTCGGTGCTGGCGACTTACGGCGCCTCGATGCTTGCCGCCATGGCCGTCGTAGATCGGGTGATGCAGTTTTCGTACTGCGCTTTTTTTGCCTTGCCCAGTGCCCTGGCCCCAGTGCTGGGACAGAATATCGGCGCCGATCGTCAACCTCGCGTGGCAGCTGCGATCGTCTTTACGCGGCGGCTGGTGGTCGCTTATGGTCTGGCCGTCTGGGCGTTGCTGATAGTGTCGGGCGGTTTGATCGCGGACCTTTATGAGCTCCAGGGAGAAGGCCGCGCGTTATTCCTGGTGTTTTGTCAGGTGGGCGCCGGACTCTGGGCCATCATCGGGCTGGATTTCGTCGCGATGTCTGTGTTTGTCACGATGGGCCGCCCATGGCTGGTTGCGATGTTTGCCTGGCTTCGCGCCACGGTCGGCACGCTGCCCTTTGTCTATCTGGGCACCCGTCTGTTCGGCGGCAGCGCAGCACTCGCGGGTATGTTTACCGGCAATGCGCTGATCGCGATAATTTCAATCTTTACCGCATCCCTGACCGCAAAACGGTTCTTCGCCAACAGGACCGGACCTGCGTGAGTCGGGAGTCATCAAATCAAGGTGCTACGGGTTTTTATGTCAGACGATGAATCAGGGACTGAATCAGGCGAAGTCACGCCCGCCAAGCGTCGCCGGGCGCCCAAGGGTGAGATGCGCAGAGCCGCGTTGCTGGACGCGGCAACGGTTATCTTCGCCCGGGACGGCTATTCCAGCGCCTCGATGCGAGACGTCGCCACACTCGCCGGCATTGGCACGGTTGGACTGCTTCACCATTTCCCGAACAAGGTGGCGCTGCTCAATGCGTTGCTCGAACGCAGGGATCAACGGGTCACGTCACGCTTTCACGAGCTGACACTGGAGATGACGCTTGAGGGGTTCCTCAAATTCTTGAAGTTGAGCATGGGCTTCAGCATTGAGAATGCGGCCGAGTGCCAGGCGTCGCTGGTGATGAACACTGAAAGCCTGTCCAGCGCTCATCCGGCCTGGGCCTGGTATCAGGAGCGGTTTCATCTCACGCACGCCCACGCGCGTGGGCATTTGACGGCGCTGATCGAACTGGGAGAAATCCGCTCTGACATCGACGTCATCGCGCTGGCCCAGGAGATATTTTCAGTGATGGACGGCTTGCAGATTCAGTGGCTGCGCAGCCCTGAAGAAGTGGACGTCATGGCAGTCTTTGACGTCTACGTGCGCCGCTTGGGAAGGGACATTCAGGCTCGTCCTTGAGCCTGAACGTTTTACGTCAGTAGGTCTGTGCGGCGTTGACTTGCACCGCTTTCTGCAATGGCTTGGGCAGCGGATTGCTGTCGCGGGTCGTCAGATGCTCGGCAAACAGCGTCTGCAACGTACGATTGAGCGGCAGGTCTTCGGAGTCCGGGCCGACGAGAATCTTGAATTTGCCAGCATCCACATCCCAACTGTCGGTCTTCTCGACGAAGTAGGCCAGCGAACGTGAGTCCACCGGGATACTGACGGTTTTGCTCTCGCCGGGCTGCAGGTACACCTTGGTGAAACCCTTGAGTTCCTTTTCCGGGCGATCAACGGCAGGGTTGACGGGTTTGACGTACAGCTGCGCGACTTCAAAGCCCGCCTTGTCGCCGGTGTTAGTCACCTTGAACGTCACGTCCACGGTGCTGCCCGGTGCCAGGACATTGGTCGAAAGCTTCAGGTCGTCATAGGCGAAAGTGGTGTAGGAAAGCCCGAATCCAAACGGATACAGCGGCTTGGCGTGCTTCTTGTCATACCCGCGATAACCCAGGTAAATGCCCTCGCTGTAGTTCATTTCGGTGAGCGCGTTATCGCCACGATAGGCGGCCGGACTCGGGTATGAAGCGTAGCTTGGGTTGTCTTCGATCTTCTTGTCGATGGTAATCGGCAGCTTGCCCGACGGGTTGACCTTACCGAACAGAATCTCGGCCAGTGCCTGACCACCTTGCTGGCCTGGATACCAGGCTTGCAGGGTCGCGCCCACCTTGTTGGCCCACGGCTGCATGTCTGCGACGCCACCGCCGTGCATCACAACGATGGTGTTGGGGTTGGCCTTGGTGGCGTAACTGATCAGTTCAGCCTGTTGGTCAGGCAGCTCGAAACCGTGGTCAGAACCTTCGCCCTCGTTTTCATAGTTTGTGCCGGTCGCAATCACCACCGCATCGTAAGTCGACAGATCCTTGGGTGGACGCAGTGCCGCCCAACTCATCTGCACGCCAGCGATGCCGCCCAATGCCGGGGTGAAATTGCCTTGCACGCGCTGATATTCCAGCTTGACGGTGTACGCCTTGCCTGCGGTGAGCGCGGCAGTTTTGCCGGAGGTGGTCATGGCGTTGACCACATCGCCGGAGTACGGAACGCCGTCGCTCTGCACCACCAGCTCGTCGTTGACCCACAGTTTGTAAGGGCCGCCGGCGCGAACCTTGAACACCTGGGCACCGGAGATGGTCGGCTTGATAGTGGCGGTAAACCGGGCTGAAAACGCACCCGCCGTCGGGCTGAAACCGGACACCGCCGTGCTGCCGGCGTCGGTCACGTTGGTGCCGGTTGTCCAGTTCAGGTTCACGCCAGGCTCGACACGTGTCAGCGCAGGATCACCCGAGAAGCTGGTGTTGGCGAAGTACTCGGCCTTGACGCCGGAATTGCTCACGCCATTGCTGCCCGTCGCCGGCTGATACCACGCGCTGGATTGCGGGTTCAGGCTCATCGCAGACAGGTAGGTCACGTTCGTGCTGCTGGAAGCCAATTGCTGGAGGCCGCTCAGCTCGGTCACGTAGCTGTTGGGCGGCGAGTTGGCGGTACCGAAAGGTGAGGCGGGCGCCTGCTTCGCCCAGTCGCCAATCACAGCGATTTTGGCGGACTTGGCCAGGGGCAGCAAAGGTTTGCCAGCGGTGGTGTTTTCGTTACGCAGCAAGACGATGGCTTCGCGTGCGGCGTTGAGGGCTGCGCGCATGCCGTACTCGGGATGATCCAGGGTCTTGGCCGTGTTGAGGTTTTCCTGGAAGTCGTAGCTGACGACTGCACGCAGGTTGCGCTTGACCTTGTCATCGATGACGTTCTGCGTCAGTTGCCCACTCCATACGTAGGGCAGCAGATTGGCTTCAGTGAATTGCAGCCCGGACGGCATGTCGATGTCAGTGCCTGCCCACGCGCCTTTGAAGGCGTCGTGAATGGCGTTGAAGTCGCTGATCACGGTGCCTTGATAACCCCATTCGCCTTTGAGCACTTCGGTGATCAGGTGATGGTTCTCGCACGCGTAGTCGCCATTGACCTTGTTGAAACCGCACATGATCGAGGCAACGTTGGCGTTTTTCACCATGGACTCAAAGCCCGGCAGATACAGCTCGCGCAGGGTGCGTTCATCGGCGACGACGTTGACCGCCTGGCGATTGGCTTCCTGCTCATTGGCCAGGTAATGCTTGCCGCTGGCCTGAATACCTTGCGCCTGAATACCGTTGACGATAGCGGGCGCCAGCACGGCGCCCAGGAACGGGTCTTCACCGCTGACGTACTCGGCAGATCGCCCGTTGTAAGGGGTGCGATAGAGATTCACACCAGGGGAGAGCATCTGTTGGCCGCCGGAGATACGGGTTTCGTAGGCGATCGCCAGCCCGAACTCCTTGGCGCGGTTGATGCTCCAGGTCGCCGCTAGCGCGGACTGGGACGGGTATTGCGCGCCAAATGTGGCGTTATTAACGTGTACGCCCATGGATGAGTCATAGGCGACGGTGCCCTTGATCCCCCACTTGAGCAGCGACGGGATCATGTGGCCGTCGTTCACCCGGGTGAAATTGATCTTCTCGGACTGATTCATGTTGTCCAGGATGGAGCTGACGCGGGCTTCGACGTCGTTGCCAGTGGCCGGCGTGACGGCGGCGAGCGCCAGATTGGCCTGCACGATGCTGAAGGTCAGCAGGCTCAAGCCCAGGGTGTGTCTGAAGGCTGACAAGGCAGGTGTCCTTTTAGCGGAGGAGATCGACGATTGGATGCACGCAGGAGTCATGGTCGATTTACCTGAGCAGGAGCGTCGCCGGTGTCCACGGGTGTATCGAGCAGGCTGGATGCGCCTTGTTGCGCAGAAGGTCCAAGCGTCGCCGCGCCAGACAGCTGGTCGCGTTTGGCGTCGACCTGTTGCTTGACCGATTGCGTCGAAGTGGTGGCATTGGCGCTGGAAGTTGAGTCCGCTGCGAAGGCGGGTAAACATTGCGCGCATAGAAATACTGCGCCAATGACAGGCGGCATGAATCGCATCATTGATACTGTCTCGATCAAGGGAAGGTGTTTATTGATCAACCATGACAGGTTTAAACCTGCAGGCGGTCCGGGGTTAAGTCTGGATGATTACTTAAAAGTTCAATGGCTACAAATGCCGGCATGAAAAAGTGTCGGTATTTTATTAAAAGACAGTGATAAGTCGTGGTTTTGCATGGTAGCTCATGGCCATGATTATTCCGTTAGTCGCAGTTTTTCGTCTAAATCAGATGTTTTATTTCCTAATCTATCCATTTACCGCAATAAATAGTCGTTATTCCACCATTTGTGAGCTGTAAAAAAATCTTCTCTAAACCTAGTTGCAATTAGGTTTAGATCGCTGATAAGCTTGCTCCGCGTCAAATCCTGGTACGTTTCAAGCGCCAATCAATGCTTGGTAAGTTACCTCTGCAATGCCAGAAGCAGTGGTCAAGTGTTTGTGCTTGGCACGCGTTAGTTATCTGTCTGCCTTTTTTAAATACATAGTCTCAATCGCGATTGATATCAGGTGCTGGCTGTTTAAGCTGCGTTTGATTTGAAAGCGCAGCTCTTTAACAACCTGAAATATCGGCGAGTCGATTCGGGCAACTTCGGGCAGGGATTAAACAGGGGCGAGCACATCGATTGCGTGTGCCCGGTGCGGTAGCCATGTTGGAGTCTTGTCAGGCGTTGCATGGAGCATTCCCGGTGTGCGCCCGGTATGCGCCTGTTGTGTGGTCGGGCAGGTTTGCGGCACCTCGCTGTTGTCGGTACGCTACGCGGCTGTCAATCAAGGAGCCTGAGATGACGCCGCCAAACCCGCCGGAAATGGACATCGAGCCACCCACCGTTACCAGGCACAGACGCGCGCCCAAGGGCGAGAAGCGGCGTGAAGAGTTGCTCGATGCGGCGCTGCAAGTATTTTCCCTGGAAGGGTACACCGGGGCCTCGATGGCTCAGGTCGCCGGCATCGTGGGGATTTCGGTGGCCGGGCTGTTGCACCACTTTCCCAGCAAGGTATCGCTGCTGATGGGAGTGCTGGAGCGACGCGACGCGATCAGCCAGAAAATCGCCGACGAGGTGCGAGGTGATAATAGCCTCAGCGGATTGCTTGGCAGCCTGCGGGCGATCAACCGTTCCAATTCGACGGCACCTGGAGTGGTGCGCGCCTTCACTATTCTCAACGCCGAAAGCCTGCTGGAAAACCAGCCCGCCTGGGAGTGGTTTCAGAGCCGTTATCAAGTGATTCACGGGCGGTTGATGGAACAGTTTCAGGCGTTGGTAGAAGCGGGGGAGGTGCGGCGGGATATCAATCTGTCAGGGCTGGTGGAAGAGATTCTGGCGATGATGGATGGGTTACAGATCCAATGGCTGCGTTTCCCGGAACGATTCGACCTGGTGCAGCGCTTCGACGATTACATAGCCCGGGTCGATGCCGCGATTCGGGTCACGCCTTAAATGTAGGCTGCCTGCCAAGCGTCATTCCCTGTAGGAGACAACTTGTTGGCGAGGGCTTGATGGGGTTCGTCAGGTTCATCGCTTCGCGAATAAATTCGCTCCTACAGGGTTTGGTGGTTCGTCGGACAAGCGCGGCGTACGCAAATCCCGAATCCTGTACGCAGATCCCTGTAGGAGCCAACTTGTTGGCGAGCGCTTGATGCGGTGTATCAGGTACATCGCCTCGCGAACAAGTTCGCTCCTACAGGGATTGCGTTCGTAGAGCGAAGGCGTGCCAGTGTTGCTTTGCAAAAACCTGCGGGAGCGGGTTCATTCGTAAAAGGGTGGTGCATCCGACGCCGCTTGCATTGTCAGGCCAGTCCCTCACGAATAAACCCGCTCCCTCAGGTTCTCTGGTTAAAAAGCGGCTCATCCCTGAGCCCGTTCTCTATCCCTGATTCAACGCATCAATTGCCTGCGGCGCTCGACTTGTCGGTGGTGGTGGTGGTGGTGGTGGTGGTGGTGGTGTCGTCGGTGCTGTAGCCGTCGCCTTCACTGGTGTCGCTGTCGTCAGCTTCGTTCTGGTGCATCACGCCGCCGGTCTTGACCGGTGGCAGGGTGACCTTCGTCGAGTTCAAGGCTGAACGTGGCAGCGGGTTGCTGGTGGTGGTGGACAGTTCCTGACGGAACGGGTTGACCAGCTTGGCGTTCAGGCGGATGTCCTGGGACGACGAACCAAGGGCGATGTTGAAGGTGTCGGCATCGACCACCCACTGATTGCTCTTGGTGTCGAAATACGCCAGCGAGCGGTCGTTCAGCTCGATGGTCACGCGCTTGCTTTCACCCGGCTTGAGGAAGACTTTCTTGTAGCCCTTGAGCTCCTTGATCGCGCGTTCCACTTTCGGGTTCTGCTGACCGACGTACAGCTCGGCGACTTCAGAACCACCGACCTTGCCGGTGTTGCTCAGGTCGAACGACACCTTGATCGGTGCGCCCGCCACTGCAACGCCTGGCGTTACGCTGATGTTGCTGTAGCCGAACGTGGTGTAGGACATGCCGTAGCCGAACGGGTAGAGCGGCTTGATGCCTTTCTTCTCGTAGCCGCGATAACCCAGCATCAGGTCGTTCTTGTAGCTCATCTCCTTCAATTGCTCTTCGTTGTCGAAGTTTTTGAAGGTGGAGTAGATCGGGTTGTCTTCGATGTTGCGTTCGATACTGATCGGCAGCTTGCCCGACGGGTTGACCTTGCCGAAGAGGATTTCAGCCAGGGCCTGACCGCCGTTCTGACCTGGGTAGAACGCATGCAGTGCCGCAGGTACCTGATCGATCCAGTCGCTCATTTTCAGCCCGGTGCCGCCGTGCATGGTGACGACGGTGTGCGGGTTGACCTTGGCGATGTTATTGATCAGGTCGTTCTGGAACTCCGGCAAATCGAAGCTGTGGTCAAAGCCTTCGCCTTCGTACTGGTTGCTGTTACCGACCGCGACCACGACAGCGTCGTACTTGGACAGATCCTGCGGGGCAACCAACGACGCCCAGCTCATCTGCACGCCGACCATGCCGCCCATGGTGGAGAGGTAGCCGTCACGACGCGAGTATTCGAGCTTGATGTCGTAGGACTTGCCGGCTTCGAGCTTGAGCTTGGCAAAGACCGGGATGGTCGGCGGAATGCTGTTGCCCGGCAGGTGTTCGCCGTCACCGTTGTCGATGATTTTCTCGCCGTTGACGTACAGGCGCACTGCGCCGTCCGCGCGGACCTTGAACACGTGTTCGCCGCTGACGGTCGGGGTGACTTTGCCGCTGTAGCGGATCGACGTGTTGGCGGTGTCGCCATTGACCGGCAGGTCGGAGTCGCTGGACCAGTCCAGGTTGACCTGCTTGTCGGTACGCGTGGCGGCAGCATCACCGGACCAGTTGGCGTTGGTGAAGAATTCCGCTTTCAGGCCTTTGACGTCCTGACCTGCGCTGTTGCTGCTGGTCCAGACGCTGGTGGTCGGGTCCAGCGACAGGCCGTCGATGAACTCGACCTTAGCGTTTGGCGCGATCTGCTTGAGGCCACTGAGCTCGCTGACGTAATGGGCCGCCATCACGTTGGCACTGCCGAAACCGGTGGGCGGCGCGTACTTGGCCAGATCACCGACGACAGCGATGGATTTGACCTTGCTCTTGTCCAGCGGCAGCAGGTTGTTCTGGTTTTTCAGCAGCACGATGCCTTCACGGGCAGCGTTCAGCGCGACCTTGTTGCTGGTGGCGCTGTTCATGTTATGCGTGGTGAGCGGAGTCTTGCTGTCGAACTTGTACAGATAGATGTTCTTGAGGATGCGACGGACTTTATCGTCGATGGTCGCTGCGCTCAGTTCACCACTGTCCAGGTGCGGCTTGAGCACCGTGCTGTTCATCTGGTAGCCCATCATGTCCAGATCGGTACCGGCCTGGGCCGCTTCATAGCCATGCACGACTGCGTTGTAGTCGCTCTGGACGAAGCCTTGATAGCCCCATTCCTTCTTCAGAATGTCGCGAATCAGGTGCGTGCTTTCGCAGGCGAAGTCGCCATTCACTTTCTGGAAGGAGCACATCATCATCGCGGTCTTGCCGTTCTTCGAGGCGGACTCGAAGGCCGGCAAGGTCATCTCGCGCAGTACGCGCTCGTCGATGGTCTCGTTCAGGTTGAAGCGGTTGGTTTCCTGGTCGTTGGCCGCATAGTGCTTGGTGTTGGCCCACACGCCGCGCGACTGAATGCCGTTGACCACCGCCGGCACCAGGCTTGCACCCAGGAATGGATCTTCACCAGACAGGTACTCGAAGGCTCGGCCGCTGTACGGCATGCGGTACAGGTTCACGCCCGGGCCGGTGATGAACTGATAGCCGCCGGTGGCGGTGTCGTAGCCCAGGGCACGACCCAGATCAATGGCGCGACGCGGGTTCCAGGTGGTGGCCAGGTTAGGGCCGGACGGGTAAACCACACCTTGATCGTTGCCTTCGCTGGTGTAGCGAACGCCGACACCGCCGTCGGCGCCGTGAATCTGCGGAATGCCCTGTGAGGCCAGTGGTTTGACGTCCCAGCCACCGGTGCCGCCGATGTAGGCCAGCTTTTCTTCCTGGCTCAACTTGGCCAGGGTTTTGTCGGCGGCTTTGTCAGCCCGTGCTTCACGAGCCGCCAGGGTAGAGGCATCGGCCGCATGAACCTGGGATACCGCCAGTGCCAGCAGGGCCAGAGCCGAGTGAGCACCGATCATTTTTTTATTGCGCATGTAAAGCTCCAACACATTTAACTGAGTCAATTAGTCGCAGGACGACTGGTAATTTGTGCAACTTTCTCCGGGCAATAAAGTGCCGTTATCGCGACTTTTAAATTAAATTCAAAAGGCGATATTTGCCGTGTTTCATCGATTTTGTTTTATAGGAATTGTGTTGTAGACGGTGTTTTTGTGACATCGAAGTGATATCGCGTGATATCACTTTGAATCAAAAAAGCGGGTAAATTAAGGGCTTTCTTGCAACAAAAAGTCAAACGAAAGGTTGAAATTGCGTGATTTGACACTTTCTTTTACAAAATACTGAACCTTCGCTAAACCATTGGGTCGATAGGTTTAAGAAATCTCAGGTGCTCGTCGCTGTTGCTCTAGTGGCACTTAGCTCCGCTTTCTTAGTTTGAGCCTCTGGTCTGGTAGTTCTCAGGCCAGTGCGCACTGCGTTTTATTTAATTGATGTGGAGAAAGTTTATGAAACTGCCCTTGATTGGTGCGGGTGTTGTTCTTGGTCTGACACTTTGTGGCGCTGCAATGGCCGCTGAGTCCACGGATGCCGACGCCACTTCCGGCGCAACGGACTCCACCGTGATGACCCAGACCCAAGACGCCAAAGCCGTGAAGAAACAGAAAACCGAAGTGACCAAAGGCGGCCGTCCGCTGAGCAATGGCTCAAGCAGCGCGACCACTGGCAGCACCTCGTCGAAATCCTCGAACTGACGTTCTGAGGTTTCTCGACCGGCTCCCTCCCCAAGCGGGAGCCGTTTGCTCCTACGATCTACACAGAATCCTTGCTCCTTATGTTCTCAAACCCCGTCGACGCCACCCAATTGCAGATCCCGGATGCCGAACAGCTCTGCGTCTGGCTAGGTGATAACGCTGGCCTTAAAGCGGCTGACCTGGACCGCGCCCGGCGACTGCTGGCCGAGTCCGAAGGCGCCGAGTTGCTGGCGCTGCTGACGCGACTGGGGCTGGTGTCGGAGTTTGAAATGGCCCGTGCCTGGGCCGCCTTGCTGCAGGCGCCATTGATCGTCGCCGACGCAGCCCCCGCGCTGATCGATCCGCTGCCGCCGTTGACCGAACGCTTCATGCGCCACTTTCAAGTGGTGCCGTTGGAGTGGCGCGACGACGGCCTGCATGTGCTGGCCGCCAATCCAAACGAGCTGTTTGCCCTTGAAGCGATTGCCTATGGCTGTGAAGTCCCGGTCTGGCTGTCCATCGGGCCGCGCAATGACGTGGAAACCCTGATCGAGCGTTATTACGGTCAGGGCCGTTCCGCGATGGGCACGCTGATCGAAAACCTCGACGAAGAGGGCGGCTCGCTGGAAGACATCGAGCACCTCAAGGACCTGGCCTCCGAAGCGCCGGTCATTCGTCTGGTCAACCTGATCCTGCAACGTGCGGTCGAACAGCGCGCCTCCGACATTCATATCGAGCCCTTCGAAAGCCAGCTCAAGGTGCGTTACCGCATCGACGGCGTGCTGCACGAAGCCGAAGCGCCGCCGTCCAGCTCCTCCGCGGCAGTGATCTCCCGAGTGAAAATCATGGCCCGGCTGGACATCGCCGAGCGCCGCTTGCCCCAGGACGGCCGCATCATGCTGCGCATCCAGGGCAAGGAGCTTGACCTTCGCGTTTCAACAGTACCCACCAGTTTCGGCGAGTCAGTGGTCATGCGTCTGCTGGACCGCCAGACCATCAATTTCGACTTCCAGAGCCTGGGTTTCGACGGCGACCGCCTCGATGCCTTCCTGGACGTGTTGCAACGACCCCACGGCATTTTGCTGGTCACCGGCCCGACCGGCTCCGGCAAAACCACCACCCTTTATACGGCGCTGTCGCAGCTCAATACCGCCGAACGCAAGATCATCACCGTTGAAGACCCGGTGGAGTACCAACTCGAAGGCATCAACCAGATTCAGGTCAAGCCTTCCATCGGCCTGGACTTTGCCGGGGCGCTGCGCTCGATTGTGCGGCAGGACCCGGACGTGATCATGATCGGTGAGATGCGCGACCTGGAAACCTGCCGCATCGCCATTCAGTCGTCGCTCACCGGTCACCTGGTGCTCTCGACCCTGCACACCAACAGCGCGGCGGCGAGTATCACGCGGCTGCTGGACATGGGCGTCGAGAGCTACCTGATTGCCTCGACCGTCAACGGCATTCTGGCCCAGCGTCTGGTGCGTCGCCTCGACCCCGAAACCCGCGAAGCCTTCGAAGCGCCACAGGAATTGATCGACGAACACGAACTGCATCGCTTCACCGATGAGCGCCCGATTCGGCTGTACCGCCCACGTGCCGATGCGCCCGGTGGGGGCTATCGCGGCCGCAGCGCCATCACCGAATTGCTGGTGATGAACGAAGAGCTGCGCGGCCTGCTGATGCGCCACGCCGATGCGTCCACGCTGGAGCAGGCGGCGCGCCGGTCGGGCCTGCGCACGCTGCACGAAGAAGGCCTGCGTCAGGCCGTGGCCGGTGTCACTTCGCTCGAAGAAGTGTTGCGCGTGACCCGAGGCGAATGACATGACCCCGTTCAAATACCGCGCCCTGGACGGTCAGGGTGCCGAGCAACACGGCGTGCTTGAAGCCCGTGACAAAGACGCAGCCGTCGTGCTGCTGCACAAACGTGGGCTGATGCTGCTGCATATAGAAGCGTCGACGTTGGGCGGGCTGCGTCAGGCGTTGGGTCGCGGCACCTTGAATGGCGCGGCGCTGATGAGCTTCACCCAGCAACTGGCAACGCTGCTGGGCGCCGGGCAGCCGCTGGAGCGCTCGCTGACCATTCTGCTCAAGCAGCCCGGCCAGCCGCAGACCCGCGCCTTGATCGAGCGCATTCGCGAACAGGTCAAAGCCGGTAAACCGCTGTCGGTGGCCCTGGAAGAAGAGGGCCGGCAGTTCTCGCCGCTGTACATCAGCATGGTCCGTGCGGGCGAGGCGGGCGGGGCGCTGGAAAACACCCTGCGCCAGCTCAGCGACTATTTAGAGCGCAGCCAGTTGCTGCGTGGCGAAGTGATCAACGCCCTTATTTATCCGGCGTTTCTGGTGGTCGGCGTGCTCGGCGCATTGGCGCTTTTGCTGGCCTACGTGGTGCCGCAGTTCGTGCCGATTTTTCGTGATTTGGGCGTGCCGATTCCGTTCATCACCAAGGCCATTTTGTGGCTGGGGCAGTTCCTCGGCGCCTACGGTTTGTGGGTGCTGGGCGGGATCATTGCACTGGTGTGGGGAATGGCCCTGCGCCTGCGCGATCCGCAACGCCGCCTGCGCCGTGACCGCCGTTTACTGAAAACCCGAATCATCGGCCCACTGTTGCAGCGCATCGAGGCGGCCCGTCTGGCGCGCACCCTTGGCACCTTGCTCAGCAACGGCGTGGCGCTGTTGCAGGCGTTGGTCATCGCGCGGCAGGTCTGCACCAATCGCGCGCTGCAACAACAGGTGGAACAGGCCAGCGAATCGGTGAAAGGCGGCGGCACCCTGGCCAGCGCGTTTGGCGCTAATCCGTTGCTGCCGGACCTTGCGCTGCAAATGATCGAGGTCGGCGAACAGGCCGGCGAACTGGACAAGATGCTGCTGAAAGTGGCTGACGTATTCGACGTAGAAGCCAAGCGCGGCATCGACCGCATGTTGGCGGCGCTCGTCCCGACATTGACCGTGGTCATGGGCGCACTGGTGGCGGTGATCATGCTCGCCATCATGCTGCCGCTGATGAGCCTGACCAGCAATATCTGAACCCTTTTTGACGATTTTGACGAGGAAACCCCTGCAATGAAGCGCACCCGATTCAACGCCCCAACCCGCCGCCAGCGCGGTTTCACCCTGCTGGAAATGCTCGCCGTGATCGTGCTGTTGGGCATCGTAGCGACCATCGTCGTGCGTCAGGTAGGCGGCAACGTCGACAAGGGCAAATACGGCGCGGGCAAGGCGCAACTGGCAAGCCTGTCGATGAAGGTCGAAAGCTACGGCCTGGACGTGGGTTCTCCGCCCAAAAGTCTGCAGCAACTGGTGGAAAAACCCGCCAACGCCGCTGGTTGGGCCGGCCCGTACGCTAAGCCGTCGGACATCAAAGACCCGTTCGGTCACGCCTTCGGTTATCGCTTCCCCGGTCAGCACGGCTCGTTCGATCTGATCTTCTACGGTCAGGACGGCCAGCCCGGCGGCGACGGTTACAGCGCCGATCTGGGCAACTGGGAATAACCCTGCGCCATGACTGCACCTGTTAAGAGCCGAGGTTTTACCCTGCTGGAGATGCTGGTGGTCATCGTGTTGATGAGCATCGGCATGGGTCTGGTGGGGTTCGGCTTGTCCCGAGGTTTGCAGTCAGCCAGCGAACGGCAGGTGGTGGGGCAAATGGTGCAGGCGCTGCGCCAGACCCGCAGCGCGGCCATTGTCAGCGGCCAGATTGCCGAGACGAAGTTTGATCTGAAGCAGCGCACTTTTCAGGCGCCGGGCCAGCGCGCGCAGCAATGGCCGGCTGAGCTGGGCGTACAACTCAATACCGCCGCCGATCTGGACTCGGGCTTCGCGTTCAACCCGGATGGCAGTTCCAGCGGCGGCAATCTGGTGTTGTTTCATGGCGAGCGCAACTGGCGCATCGACGTGGGCTGGCTCACCGGCAGCGTCAAGAGTCGGGCGCTGAAATGAGTCAGCAGCAACGTGGTTTTACCTTGCTGGAAATGCTCGCCGCGCTGGTGGTCATGGCCGTGTGCAGCAGCGTGTTGCTGGTGGCGTTCGGACAGAGCGCGCGTTCGTTGCAGCAGGTCGAGCGCAGTGACCGGCTCAGCCAGGCCGCGCGCTCGGTGCTGGATGATCAAAGCATCGGCGCCCTGCAAAGCGGCACGCGCGAAGGCGATGTGGATGGCGATATCCACTGGTCGCTGGCCGTCAATGAACAGCCGGCCAAAGCAGGGCAGCCGCGCTTGATGCGTCTGGACCTGACCGTCAGTGAAGGTCGACGTCGTGCACAGTTCAGCACCTTGCGCCTGGTCAGCCCGGCCAAGGGAGCCAGCCTGTGAACCGGCATCAGCGCGGCTTCACGCTGCTGGAAATCATGATCGTGCTCAGCCTGCTGGCGGTGCTATTGACCCTGGTTGGCGGCGCGATTCTTGGGGCCAATCGGGCGGTGCTCAAGGCCGATCGCTACACCGCAAGCCTGGATGAACGCCGCGCCGCGCAAACGTTTTTGCGCAGCGCCATCAGTCAGGCGCTGCCGCTGGACACCTCGGAAAACGACAGCGAAAGCTCAGGGTTTTTCGAAGGATCGGCGCAGCGTTTGCAGTTCGTTGCGACCTTGCCCGGCAACCTGGGCGGCGGGATTCAACTGCACACCGTTGAGCTGGGCGGGCCTGAGTCGGATCGGCGCTTGCAGATCGCCTTCGCTCAGGTGCAAGGCAACGTCCTGCGCGCCTGGGGCGAACCGCAAGTGTTGTTGCATGGCGTACGCGGCATGAACCTGAGTTATCGCGGCTTCAGCGCAAAAGGCGAGCCCACCGGTTGGGTGTCGCAGTGGCCCTGGCCCAACCGTTTGCCCCGTGCGGTGCGCATTGAAGTGCAGATGAAAGGCCCGGTGGGCTGGCCCACCGAAGTGATCGCGCTGCGTCTGGACTTGTCCGGCGGTACTGGCGGATGAAAAGACAAAAGGGCATTGCCCTGTTGCTGGTGCTCTGGGCACTGGCCTTGCTCAGCCTGTTGTTGGGCGGGCTGGCCGGTTGGGTGCAACTGGAAACCCGCCAGGGGCTGTGGCAGCGCCAGCACACCCAGGCGTTGTTGGCGGCAGAAGCGGGGATGAATCAGGCCGTGCAGGCGTTGCTCGACAAGGCGCATCGCCCGCGCTGGATCGCCGACGGTCGCGGCATGCCGCTGCGTTTTGATGATGCGCAGTTGGTAGTAGGCGTGACCAGCGAGCGCGGCAAGCTGGACCTCAATGCAGCGCAGGTCGAAGACGTGGCGCGGGTGGCTCAGGCCTGTGGTGCCAGTCGCAATCAGGCGGCGCAATTGGCCAAGGCGCTGCAAGCCCGGCGCGGCGGTGATGAGCCGCCGTTGCGGGTGATCGAGGAGCTGCGGCAACTGCCGGGCATGACCCAGGTTCTTTACAACCGTCTGTTGCCGGAAGTGACGTTATGGAGCGGTCTGGACCGACCTGAACCTGCGTTCGCGACGCCGCTGCTCAAGCGCGCCTTGAACATGCCCAATCAGGCAGCGGTCGGCGGCGATCCTGGGGATGTGGTCACCATACAAAGCCAGGCACAACTGCCGAGCGGTTACAGCGCCCGGTTACAAACCACCGTTTTACTGAACCCATCGGAGGGTAACGCTCAGCCTTATCGGGTGCTGCGTTGGCAAGAATGAGTCTTTTATCTTCAGCGCGAATGGCGCCGGTTCGGGCCCGTCTCGACGTGATCGTCAGGCAATGGCGGGCCAGCCCTGCGCAACGCTTGTGGCAGCTGTGGCTCGACGAGTTGCGCGGCTGCCTGCCTGCGCGCGCGCGGCAGTGGCTGGTGGACGAAACCCCGGTGCAAACCTGGCAATGGCCACTGGTTGCGCCGTTGGCGACCCGCCGCCACGACGCTCGGCAAGTGCTGTTGCTGCCGGTGTCGGCGGTGATGGTTCAGCGTCTGCAACTGCCGTTGGCGGCGTCCCGCGACTTGATGTCGGTGGTCGGTTACGAGCTGGACAAATTCACGCCGTTCCCCAGGGATCAGCTGTATTACGTGGCCCGTCAGGACGGACGCAGCGCAGGCCTGGTGCAGGTCACGCTGGTTGCCATTGCCCGCGCGCGGCTGGACCGGATTCTGGCCGACTGCGCGGAGCTTGGCCTGACCCCCAACATCGTGGACGTATGCGGCAAAGACGGCACGTTGCTGGGTGTCGATCTGCTACCAGACGGCTTGCGCCCTGCGCAAGCACGCAGCGGACGCGGCTGGCAGCGAAAACTCGTTTGGCTGTGCGGCGGCTTGCTGATCGCCCTGATGGTGCTGTGGTTGCAGGATCGCCAGCAGTTATTGGCCCAGATGCAGGCCACGGTACAGGCACAAAAAAGCGATGTGGCCCAGATCCAACAACTGCGTCAGCAACTGACCAACACCCAGGGCGCGGTGCAATACCTGGCGCAACGCAAAGCCGCCCAGCCGACCATGGCCGCGCTGCTCAGCGAACTGACAGCGTGCCTGCCCAAAGACACCTGGATCGATCAACTGGAGATCGACGACAGCGCCGAGGTTTCCCTCAGCGGGCAGAGCGCCAAGGCCAGCGCCCTGATCGCCCGGCTCAAGGACTGCCGCAGCCTGGAGAATCCGCAGTTTCAGGGCGTGATTCAGCCCGATGCCGACACCGGCAAAGACCACTTTTCCCTGCGCGCCCACTTACACCAGGAGGCCGCTCATGCGTCGACCCCTGACACCCCGTGAACGTCGCGGCGCCGCGCTGATCGTCCTGGCTTTCGTGCTGTGCGCCGCGTATTGGCTGCTGATCGACAGTTGGTTCGCCGGTCCCTTGCGCGATCTCGACGAGCAGGCCGACCAGCTGCGCAGCCAGCAACAGCGTTACGCCGGCCTGCTGCAACAGGGCGATTCACTGCGCAAGCAACTGCAACAGGCGCAAAAAGACCCCGCCAGCAGCATCAGCCTGTTGCCCGGCGAAGACCCCAGCGCCGTGGCCGCTGATCTGATGCAACGGGTGGCCGATCTGATCGCCAGCCATGCCGACACCGGCGCCGGTTGCAGCCTGACCCAGCGCATGCCGATCACCCCGGAGCAAGAGGGCAACGAGCCTTATCGTCAGGTTAAAGTCAGCCTGACCCTGGAGTGCGGCATCGAGCCGTTGATGGCGATCCTGCACGAGCTGGAGTATCAACGGCCGTTCCTGTTCATCGATGACATGAGCATCCGCCGCGACGCCAACGCACCGCTCAAGGGTGGGGCGGGCAAACTCGTCGCGCACCTGCTGGTACGGGGTTATCTGCAACCGGCGCCTATTGTCCAGGCAGCTTCTGCCGAGCAGGCCGCGCCATGATCGGTTCTCTTAAAAGCGTCGAAATGCCCCTGGCCGCAGGCGCCGCTGTTTTGCTGTTACTGATCGCTGGGGTTTTAAGCGGCGTAGGGCATTCCGCCGATTGGCTGGACGCCCGCGCCCCTCGTCAGAACACGGCCGCGCAACAGGCGCCAAATGTGCCCAGCGCTGAACTGGCCAGCCTGTCCAACACCTGGCAGACGCCGCTGTTCAGCACTGATCGCAGCCCCGACGTGTCGCTGCGCAAGTCGCAGCACGCCTCCAGTCTGGCGGGCCTGACCCTGACCGGCGTGATCCTCAACGGCGATTTGCAGGTTGCGTTCATCCGCCAGAAGAGCGGCCCTGCGCTCAAGGTCCATCGTGGCGAGCGCCTGCCCAACGGCTGGACCCTGGAATCACTGACGCCGCTGCAGGCGCGCTTCACCCTGGATGGCCGCAGCGAGTCGCTGACTCTGCCGGTGCTCAAGCTTCCACCGCCGTCCACCGAACCCCCGATTTCCCTTTCCAACGAATCCACGCCATGAACCCTTTTTCAGGAGTGAGTAACATCGCTACTTTGCGCACACCCATGCTTTGCCTGGCCACCGCCGTCGCCCTCGGCGGCTGTGCAACCTCGCCCAACACATTCGAGCCAGACAGCGGGATGCTGCGTGAAGCGCTACAAGGAACAGGTTCTCAACGCCCGCCGGTTGACCCGCGCAGCGAACAGGTGCCGCTCGAATCGCAACCGGCGCAAGCCGCCACTGCGCCGACCCGCCAGGTGATCAAAGGCAATCAGCGCTTCGTTCGCACCCCTGCGGTCAAGGCGGTGGCTCAGCCGGTTGGCGCGTCTGCAAATCAGCAGGCTGCGGGCGGCGATATCGTCTTCAACTTCACCAACCAGCCGATTCAGGCGGTGGTCAATAGCGTCATGGGCGATCTGCTGCACGAGAGCTACAGCATTGCCGAAGGGGTGAAGGGCGATGTCAGTTTCTCCACCTCCAAACCGGTGGACAAACAACAGGCGCTGTCGATTCTGGAAACACTGCTGTCGTGGACCGACAACGCGATGATTCGCCAGGGCAATCGCTACATGATCCTGCCGGCCAGCCAGGCGATCACCGGGAAAATGGTGCCGCAGATGTCCACCGCGCAGCCGTCCGCCGGGCTCTCGGCACGACTGTTCCCGCTGAGCTACATCTCGGCCACTGAAATGCAGAAGCTGCTCAAGCCGTTCGCCCGGGAAAACGCCTTTCTGCTGGTGGACCCGGCCCGCAACGTCTTGAGCCTGGCCGGTACGCCCGAGGAGCTGGCGAACTATCAGCAAACCATCGACACCTTCGACGTCGATTGGCTCAAGGGCATGTCGGTGGGCGTGTTCGGTTTGCAGCGCGCTTCGGTGGGCGAGTTGATGCCAGAGCTGCAAAAAATGTTCGGCCCCAACAGCGGCATGCCGCTGGCCGGGATGGTGCGGTTCCTGCCGATCGAGCGCACCAACTCGGTGGTGGCGTTTTCTTCGCAGCCTGAGTACCTGAACGAAGTCGGCACCTGGATTCACACCATTGACGAGGGCGGCGGCAACGAGCCGCAGATGTACGTCTACGACGTGCGCAACATGAAGGCCACGGACCTGGCCAAATACCTGCGGCAGATCTACGGCAACGGCGCGATCAAAGAAGACTCGGCGGCCAAGGTCGCACCCGGTTTGCGCACCCGTTCGATGTCCTCGCTGACCAGCAACGGCAGTGGCTCGGGCGGCATGGGCGGTGGCATCGGCGGCAACAGCAGCAGCGGTGGTCTGAGCAGTGGCGGCGGTTTGAACGGCGGGATGAATCAGCAGGATCCAGGCGCTGAGGATCAAGCGGCCGAAGGCGAAGATGAAAACGCTGACAGCGACACCGGCGACAGCACCGAAACGGCGGGTTCGGAAGAGTCCGGCGGCAGCAAGAAAAGCCTCGACGCCGGTACCCGAATTTCCGCGCAGAAGAGTAGTAACCAATTGCTGGTGCGCACCCGTCCGGCGCAGTGGAAAGAAATCGAAGCAGCGATCAAGCGTCTGGACAATCCGCCGTTGCAGGTGCAGATCGAGACGCGGATTCTGGAAGTCAAACTCACTGGCGAACTGGATCAGGGCGTGCAGTGGTATCTCGGTCGTCTGGCCGGGAATTCCACCAGCACCACCGTCGCCAATACCGCCGGTAGCCAAGGCGCGTTGGGCGGTGGCGGGGCAGGGCTCGGCGCGACCGATTCGCTGTTCTACTCCTTCGTCAGCACCAATCTGCAGATCGCCATTCACGCGCTGGAAAGTAATGGCCGCACCCAAGTGCTGTCGGCGCCGTCGCTGGTGGTCATGAACAACCAGAACGCGCAGATCCAGGTGGGCGACAACATCCCGATCAGCCAGACCACGGTTAACACCACTAACTCGGACACCACGCTCAGCAGCGTGGAATATCTGCAAACCGGTGTGATCCTGAACGTGGTGCCACGGATCAATCCGGGCGGATTGGTGTACATGGATATCCAGCAGCAGGTCAGCGACGCCGACGACAGCGTGCTCGTCAACGGCAACCCGCGTATCTCGACTCGTTCGGTGTCCACGCAAGTGGCGGCGCAGAGCGGGCAGACAGTGTTGCTGGGCGGTTTGATCAAGCAGGACAACAGCGAAAGCGTCAGCGCCGTGCCGTATCTGGGGCGTGTGCCGGGGCTCAAATGGTTGTTCGGCAATAGCAGCAAGTCCAAGGATCGTACGGAGTTGCTGGTGCTGATTACGCCACGGGTGATCAACAGCAGCAGCCAGGCGCGGCAGGTGACGGATGATTATCGCCAGCAGATGCAACTGCTCAGGCCGCAGGGGGCGGCGCAGTCGATGCAGATGAATTGATACGTCGACGGTCACCCGGTCCCTGTAGGAGCTGACGACCAGCGGGAGGCTGCGATGCGGTGGGTCGGTTGGACCAGGAATATCCGTTATCTGCGGTGGACCGATCTTGCCGCGGGTCACGCAGTCCCTGTAGGAGCTGACGACCAGCGGGAGGCTGCGATGCGGTTTGTCGGGTGTACCAGGATGGTGTGTATATCCGTTATCTGGAGTGTTGCTGATATCGGTTCCGCCCTTACGGCGTGTCACGCAGTCCCTGTAGGAGCTGACGACCAGCGGGAGGCTGCGATGCGATAGGTCAGGTGTACCGCAATGGTGTGTATATCCATTATTTGTGTGGGCTGTGGTTTTGGTTCCGCCCTTACGGCGGGTCACTTTTCTTTCGGGAAAAGTAACCAAAACCATTTGCTCCCGGTTTGGCCCTCCTTCGTCGGGTTCCCTCACGCAGGCGACGCTCCGTGGGCCCGCCGCCATCGGCCATCCATGGCCGGGGGCGGCTAGCGCGGCATCCATGCCGCGCTGCCCACTGCGCGCCACCTACGTTCGGCCTGCACCCAAGTCGCGTTTTGCGGTGTCTGGACGTGCGCGCATGAAGATCAAAAGCGAAAAGCTTTGCGTTCGATCGTTCCTCACGCTCCGCGTGGGAATGCAGCCCCGGACGCTCCGCGTCCCTGTGACGCGAAGCGTCGCGGCAGGCGCTACCACGCGGAGCGCGGGAGCGATCAGTCTGCATTCTTCATTCATTCCGAGATTTTATGAACGCCACAAAGTGCGACTTTGGAAGGCCGAGCGCAGGCGTTGCGTAGGGGACAGCGCGGCATGGATGCCGCGCTAGCCGCCCCCGGCCATGGATGGCCGATGGCGGCGTGTCCCCGGAGTAATGCCGGAGCAAGGGAACCCGACGAAGGAGGGCCGGACACGGGAGCGAACGGTTTGGTTACTTTGCCAAGACAAAGTAACGCGCCGTAAGGGCGCAACCGATATCAGCACCACCCGAGATAACGGATAGACACACAATCTAAGGCGTGTCAGCTACACCGCATCGCAGCCTCGCGGTGCTCGTCAGCTCCTACAGGGGACCGCGTCGACCGGGCTGGCGCGTATTCCACGCCAACTGCACTAACCTTCAACCCTCAGGTCCGATAACCGAGCTGCCAATACCAGTTGCAGCGTTTGAGGAGCGCAGTGAATGAGTGAGGCCGTGCTTGCCCGTGAAACCAATCGTCGTCAATTGCAGCACATCATCTCCGGCCTGTCCGATGGCGTGATCCTGCTCGACCCCGACCAGACCATCCTCTGGGCCAACGAAGCCGCGTTGCAGATGCACGGCGTCAGCACACTCGCCGACCTGGGTACCAACGGCGCTCAATACCGTGAGCGCTTCGCCTTGCGTTATCGCAATAATCACCCGCTGGACGCCGACCAGTATCCCATCAGCCGCGTGGCCGCAGGCGACACGTTCAGCGATGTCATGGTCGAAGTCAGCGCGGCGGGCGAGGAAGAAGAGCGTACGCGGGTCCACCGAATCCGCAGCATGATCCTGGAGGACCGCCAGGGCGCGCCCGAGTCGCTGGTGCTGATCATGGCCGACGCCACGGAGTGGGCCAGTGCCGAACAGCGCTTCGAGAAAACCTTCAACGCCAACCCCGCACCCGCCGTGATCTGCCGCCTGAGCGATCTGCGCTATATCAAGGTCAATCAGGGCTTTCTGGAGATGACCGGGCACACCCGCGACAACGTCATCGGTCGCTCGGTCTATGAGCTCGACGTGCTGGAAAACGCTGAGCGCAAGGACCTCGCCATCGAGCGCCTGAACCAGGGCGCGACCATTCCGCAGATGCAGGCCGAGTTGAGATTGCCGGAGGGCGGCACCAAGCTGGTGATCGTTGCAGGGCAACCGCTGGACATGAACGAGGAGGACTGCATGCTGTTCTCGTTCACGGACCTGGAACCCCGGCGCAAGGCAGAAACCGCCCTGCGCCAGAGTGAGGAGCGTTTTGCCAAGGCGTTTCGGCTGACGCCGGTGCCGACCCTCGTCTGTAGCGCAGACCGACAACATGTAGTGGATGCCAACGAAGCGTTTCTCAATACCCTGGGCTACACGGCGCAGGAACTGATCGGCCGCTCGGTGGCAGAGCTTGATTTCATCGAAGGCAAGGGCGTCACCGAGCAGTTGTTCGACGGCCTGGAGAAGACCGGCAGCGTCGAGGGGCTGGACCTCAAGCTGCGTAAAAAAGGTGACGACCTGATCGACTGCGTGGTGGCCGCCGACACTGTGATCATTCAGGACAAGGCCTGTTATCTACTGGTGCTGATGGACATCACCGAACGCAAGCGCTCGGAGCTTGAACTGGTGGAAGCCATCGAGGAAGTGATGCAGGACGCTTCGTGGTTCAGTCAGACGCTGATCGAGAAACTGGCCAATGCCAAAAGCGTCAACGCACGGACGCTCCCCAATGCCTCGTTCACCGACCTGACCGCCCGCGAGCGCGATGTACTGGGTCTGATCTGCGAAGGTCTGGCCGACAAAGAAATTGCCGCCCGACTGAAACTGGCGCCCAACACCGTGCGCAATCACGTCTCCACCGTGTACTCCAAGCTCGACGTCCACAGCCGCAGCGAAGCCATCGTCTGGGCACGTGAGCGTCACCTGTTCGCAGGACAAAAGCGCGAGAAGGGCAAGTAGATGACCCATGGTTGGGCCACGCTGGACGCTGTTGGCGCGAACTTGTTCGCGAGACGCTCTGTCTGGCTCACCTCCAATAGCGTCTCGCCGACAAGTGGGTTCCTACAGATGATCAGCGAAAAGGTGAGGTGCAAATGCACTACCTAAACCCCCGCGAATTCACCTGTTGAGCCTGGGGCGGTTTTTCTATTCTTGATCACATGCCGGGCAACCACTGCATTGCGCGTCCGGCTTTTCATTCAAGAAAGCAGATAAGGAAAACACCATGAAAGCCGAACAAATCAAAGGCGCGGTAGAGCAGGTTGCAGGCAAGGCTCAGGACTGGGCCGGTGACCTGACCGGCAATGATCGCCTGAAAGCCGAAGGCAAAGTGCGTCAGACAGTGGGCGAGCTGCAGGAGCAATACGGCGACGTCCTGGACGAGGTCACTTCATTCGCCAAGCGGCGCCCACTGGCAAGCGTCGCCATCGCCGCAGGCGTTGCGATGCTGCTGACACGATTGTTGAGCCGCCGCAACGATTGACCGTACCTGATCGTTCCCACGCTCTGCGTGGTAACGGCGATCCGGACGCTCCGCGTCCCTATGACGCGGAGCGTCATGCGCGGCATTCCCACGCGGAGCGTAGGAACGATCAATCTGTTGGAGCGAGGCTTGCCCGCGAAGCTGGTGACGTGGTTTACCTGATGCACCGCGTTGTGGACTTCGCGGGCAAGCCTCGCTCCAACAGGGATCGGTTAACTGATCGTTCCCACGCTCTGCGTGGTAACGGCGATCCGGACGCTCCGCGTCCCTGTGACGCGGAGCGTCATGCGCGGATACCCACGCGGAGCGTAGGAACGATCAAATGCTGTTGGAGCGAGGCTTGCCCGCGAAGCTGGCGACGTGGTTTACCTGATGCACCGCGTTGTGGACTTCGCGGGCAAGCCTCGCTCCAACAGGGATCGGTTAACCGATCGTTCCCACGCCCTAGACTTTGCGGGCAAGCCTCGTTCCTATGGCCTTCGCCCAGAATCAAACCGCGCGCGACTTATGTACGTCAGCTGTACGTCAGCACGCAGGGGTAGATCAAAAACACATCACTGCGGAATCACCGCAATTACGTCGATTTCCATCAGCCATTGCGGCTGCCCGAGCGCCGACACCACCAGCCCGGTGGAGATCGGGAACACCCCCTTGAGCCATTTCCCCACCACCAGATACACCTCTTCGCGGTAGCGCGGGTCGATCAGGTAAATGGTGATTTTCACGATGTCCTGCAACTGGCTGCCAGCTTCTTCCAACAGCTGCTTGATGTTCTTCATCGCCTGCTCGGCCTGAGCGCCGGCGTCTCCCAAGCCAATCAGATTGCCTTCGAAATCAGTCCCCAGCTGCCCGCGCACATACACGGTATTGCCTGCGCGCACGGCTTGGCACAGGTCGTTGTCGAGCTTCTGGTTGGGGTAGGTGTCCTTGGTGTTGAACATGCGGATGCGCGTATGAGTGGGCATGAAGAGCCTGCTATTGATCGAACGGTAAAAGTGGAAACGGCCATTCCCTGGCCTTGATTCATACGGTCAAACGACCGCGTCGGACACCGGCGGCGCATCGAAATAATCGGCCCGCACGGCCGCGCCGATCAGGTTGACGATCAAACGCCCGGCCGTGATGCAGCTGATGTTGTTGACGTCGGTGCTCGGGGTGATTTCCACGATATCCATGCCCACCACTTTGCCTTTGTTCACCAACCCGTGAATCAGCTTGCGGATCTGTACGTAAGTGATGCCGCCCAAGGCCGGCCCGGCCACGCCCGGCATGATCGAAGGATCAAGGCCATCGGCGTCGATGGTCAGGTAGTAATTGCCGTTGTCCGGAATCATGTCCAGTACCGATTGCATGCCGTTGTCGTGTACGTCATACGCGGTGATCAGGTGCGCGCCGTAATCCACCGCCGCCTGGAAGTCCGCCGGCCGGCCGCTGCCCTGGGCCCGCAAGCCGATCTGGAAAATCTCACCGATGTGCTCCATCTCCGAAGCGCGGCGGATCGGGCTCGACAGGCCATCGCGCACGCCATTGATCTCGTCGCGCCAGTCCAGGTGGGCGTCAATGTGAATCAGAGTGATCTCGCCGCGACCTTCGTAGGCGCGCAGGATCGGGATCGGAATGCTGTGGTCCCCGCCGAGAATGATCGGCAGCGCGCCCGCATCGAGAATCTTGCGGATTGCCTGCTCGGAACGCAGGCCGTGGCTGTTGAGATCAGTGGGGTCAGCCGGAACGTTGCCGCAGTCCACCACTTTCAGCGCGCGGTTGTCGTAGATCGGGCCGCCGACGTCGAAGTCGTAGTGGTGCAGGGCACGGCAGATACGGTCGCTCATGGCGCGAATCGCATCCGGGGCTCTGCTCTGGTCGCAGGTGATGTGCTCGGCCACGTAGGCCTTGCCGAACGGCATGCCGATGATCGCGATGTGGGCATCCAGGGTGTCGAGGTCGGTGCAGATCGGCGACCACAAAAAGCTCTGGTGTTTCTTGGACGGTGGAACGGTCAGTGGAAAATCCATGAGTGTCTCCTGAACAGAAATGAGTAAAACCGCAGCGAAAAAGCGATCAGCCTTCCATTGATAGAAAGCGGCGCAGCTCGGGGGTCTGTGGATTGGAAAAGAGGGTTTCGGGGTCACCCGACTCATGCACCAGGCCTTGGTGCATGAAGATCACCCGGTCACTGACGCGGCGCGCGAAGGCCATTTCGTGGGTGACCATGATCAGCGTCATGCCTTCTTTGGCCAGGCCTTCGACCACCTGCAGCACTTCGCCCACCAGCTCGGGGTCCAGCGCTGAGGTGATCTCATCGCAGAGCAATACCTGCGGGTTCATCGCCAGCGAACGGGCGATCGCCACTCGCTGTTGCTGCCCACCGGACAGCTGATCCGGGAAGGCATCGAAGCGCTCGCCCAGGCCAACCCGCGTGAGCAGTTTGCGGGCATGACGCTCGGCCTCGGCGCTGGAGGTTTTCTGCACCAGACGCGGCGCAAGCATCACGTTCTGCCCGGCACTCAGGTGCGGGAACAGGTTGAAGTTCTGAAAAATCATGCCGACGTTCTGGCGCAGTTCCCGCAGCGCGTTGCGGTCATCCGGGCGCACCAGTTGGCCGTCCACCATGACGCTGCCGTCCTGATACGCCTCGAGTCCGTTCAGGCAGCGCAGCAGCGTGCTCTTGCCCGAGCCGCTTTTGCCGATGATGCACACCACTTCCTTGCGGGCGATCTGCAAATCGACGCCCTTGAGCACTTCGTTGTTGCCGAAGCGTTTGCGTAGGCCGCGAATGTCGATCAGCGCAAAGCCAGGGGAGAGCTGTTGAGTGAGTGAAGGATTCATGTTGTCGGCCCTCTATCGGCGCAGTTTCTGTTCAAGTACGCGGCTGTACCAGGACAGCGGAAAGCACAGCGCGAAGTACATCAACGCGACCGAGCCATAGATGAAAAACGGTTGGAAGGTGGCGTTAGTGATGATCTGTCCGGCGCGGGTCATTTCGACAAAACCGATCACTGAGGTCAGCGCTGTGGCCTTGACCACCTGCACCATGAAGCCGACCGTGGGGGCGATGCCGACGCGTACTGCCTGTGGCAGAATCACGTAGCGCATCTGTTCGCTGAAGCTCAAGGCCAGGCTGCTGGAAGCTTCCCACTGGCCGCGCTCGATGGACTCGATGCCGCCGCGCCAGATCTCGGTCAGGTAAGCGCTGGCGTACAGGGTCAGGCACACGGAGGCCGCCACCAGCGGCGTGGTTTCGATGCCGAACATCGACAGGCCGAAATACACCAGAAACAACTGCAGCAGCAGCGGCGTGCCTTGGAACAGCTGCACATACAGCATCACCAGAACCCGCACGAAACGGTTGCCGGTCAGGCGCAATACCACCAGCAATGCGCCTACCAGCCCGCCGCCGATGAAAGCGATCAGCGACAGACCGATGGTCCAGCGCATCGCCAGCAACAGGTTTCGGGCGATGTCCCACAGGGTGAATTCGAACATGTGTTTTCCCTCAGCGACCGAAGATGAAGCGCGGACCGACCCAGTTCAGCAGGCGGCGCAAGGCAACGGCGAGCAGCAGGTACAGCGCTGCGACCACGATGTAGGTTTCGAAATTGCGGAACGAGGTGCTGGCGATCTGGTTGGCGGCGTAAGTCAGCTCTTCGGTGGAAATCTGGCTGCACACCGCCGAGCCCAGCATGATGATGACCATCTGCCCGACCAGAGTGGGCCACACGCGTTTGAGCGCAGGCGGCAACACCACACGGGTGAACACCTGCCAGCGATCCAGTGCCAGGCTTTGCGCGGCTTCGATCTGGCAATCGGGCGTGGCTTCGATGCCGGAGCGGGCGATCTCGCTGACGTAGGCGCCCAGGTTAATCACGTTGGCCAGGATCGCCGCCGTCAGCGCGGTCATTTTCAGGCCCAGTCCCGGCAACCCGAAGAAGATGAAAAACAGCTGAATGATGAACGGCGTGTTGCGGATCAGCTCCACGTAAAGGCCTACCGTCCAGCGTGCCCACTTCGGGCCTTTGCTGCGGATCAGCCCGCAGGCGATGCCCAGCAAAGTGCCGAACACCGCAGAAAACAGCGTGAGGAATATCGTCAGCAGCATGCCGTCCAGCAACAGCGGCCACTGCTTGAAAAGGACCGAAAAATCTAAAGTCATGAGGCGTCTGGCTCCACGGAATTCAAAGAGGGGAGCAACTGGCGAACGCGCGGCAGGCGTTCCAGGTGTTCGAGCCGTTCGAGCAAGACATGTGCATCAGTGCTGCCCAGGACAGGCACGGCGCAGCGCAGGAATTTGCGCTGCAATTGCGCCGGGGAGAGCGGGTTGAAGGCTGAACCCAACGGCATCGCGCAGAAGCGTTCCGTACAGCTGCCGTCGCTGCAAATCACCTTGACCCACGCACCCTCAGGGGCGCAAACCAACTGCTCCGGCTGCCAGCGCTTGCTGCTGATCATCCGCACCCGACGCATCAACTGTTGCAGGTCCTGGCGGTTGATCGTGGCCTCGCTCAACGAGTCGAGGGTGATTTCGTCCAGCAGACAGGTGGCCGCCATGGCGAACGGCATGCTGAATTGCGCCTGTTGGCGCTGGGTCGGCGCGTCGTGAATCAGGTTTTGCATCACGATGGGCGGCACGTCGCAGATGATCTCGGCGATGTCGTCGGCGCTGACAGATGCCAGGTGCAGGATCTCGCGCAGCGCATCGACCGCCGCGTGTGACGACAGGCAGATCGGGATGCGTTTGATGTCCACGCCCGGCGCGAGCAGGCTCCATTGGTGACCCAGCGCCGGTAACGGCAACAGGACACCGCCGTTGAACATCACCGACAGGCCTTTGCTGTGCTCGACGATGTCCAGCGGGCCTTGACTGCCGTGGCTGGCCAACAGCGCGGCGATCACGCCTGCTTCGCTGGTGCGCCCGGCCATGAGCATTTTTGCGTCGGTGCCAAAACCGGCCTTCATGCCGCCGGTGCCGGTCAACGCCAGGCCCATTGCCGAAGCGGTTTGCGCAGCGTTCAGGCCCAGCGCATGGCAGGCCGCTGCGCAGGAACCGACGACGCCCAGCACGCCGGTGGTCCACCAGCCGCGGTCATAAATCTGCCGGGTCAACGCCCGGGCCAGCGCGTATTCACACTCGGCCCCCACCACGAACGCGGTCAACAGCGCCGCGCCGCTCAGATCCCGCATCTGCGTCACGGCCAGTGCTGCGGGCAGGATCACCACCGAACCGTGGACGAAACCCGGGTAGCAGTTGTCGTCGAAATCCAGTGCGTGCCCGGCGGTTGCGTTGACGAAAGCCGCTGCCGGCGCGCTGAGCGATTGTGCATCGCCCAGTACTGCCGAATGGCCGGCGGCGGCAGTCACTCGGCAGACTGCCCGGGCCTGATGTGCAACGTCGCTGCCGCTCCCGGCCAATGCGACACCGAGGGTATCGATCAGGCAGCGCCTGGCGGCGTGTCGCACCGGCAGCGGGATATCCGCCAGCCGCACCGACGCGCTCCAGTGCGCCAGTTCGACCAGGGTGGGGGAGAGTGCGCCCATGCTTACTCTGGAAGCTCGCCGGCCGGTGCGCCCAGCCATTTCTGGCTGATCGCGTCCAGGGTGCCGTCGGCCTTGGCTGCGCGGATGATCTCATTGACCTTGGCGCGCAGTTCCGGCTCGTCCTTGTTCATGCCGATGTAGTTGGGCGCGTTGGACAGCACCACCTTCAGCTCGATGTCCATCTTCGGGTTCTTTTGCTTGAGCGCTGCGGCGACGGTGGTGCCGATGGCGACCATTTGCGTCTGCCCGGAGAGGAACGCGGAAATGGTGCTGTTGTTGTCTTCAAACCGCTTGGTCACGGCTTCTGGCGCAGCGTCCGTCAGTTCTTTGTCCTGCATCGAACCGCGGGTCACGGAAACGGTTTTGCCGGCCATGTCGCCCAGGGTTTTGACCGGCAGTGCCGCCGCGCCGAACACCGCGTCGAAGAACGGCGAGTAAGCGATGCTGTAATCGATCACCTTCTCGCGTTCAGCCGTTTTGCCTAGGGACGAAATGGTGAAATCCGCCTTGCCCGACTGGATGTAGGCCACGCGATTGGGCGCGGTGACCGGCACCAGTTGCAGCTTCACGCCGAGCTTTTTCGCCATCAGCGTGGCGACGTCGATGTCCAGACCCTGGGGTGTCATGTCCGGGCCGACATAACCATAAGGCGGGTAGTCCACCGGCACCGCGACGCGCAGCTGGTTGCTTTTGAGGATGCGGTCCAGCCCTTCGCCGGCCTGGACGAAGGTGCTGGAAAACAGGGCACAGAGTCCCGCCACGATCAGTGTTTTGGTAAAGGGCTTGCACGGATTGACGTTCATGGTGGTGCTCCGAGGGTTAAGCGGTTGGAGGTTCAAATCAGATACAGACGCAGGAAAGTGTTCAGCCCAGATCCCACCATTCGCCCAGGCTCAGGAGCTTTTCTTCGGTGCGGGTGACCGAGGCTTCGCCATCCTGATTGGCGTGGGCCGACATCAGCGCCACCAGCATTTCGCTGACCAGCATGGCCGGCACGATGGTGTCGTAGAAGGACGGGGTCTGGTTCTTGACGATGATGGTTTCTGCGGCCATCCGCGCGGTGGGCGAGGTCACGCTGTCGGTGATGGTGATGATCCGCACGCCTTGCTGGTGCAGGTAATTGGTGAGTGTGATCAGGCGCCGGGAATAACGCGGCAGGCTGCACACCAGGGCGACGTCTTTGGCGCTGGTCTGGTTGATGATCGACATCACGCCGCTCTCGCCGGCGCCTTCGACCAGCCGCACGTTTTTCGCAAAATAGGAGGCCACATGGGAAAACTGAAACGCCACGCCGAACGAGGAGCGCATGCCCAGGCAATAGACCTGGCGAGCACCGGCCAGCAACGCGACGGCGCGGGACATGGCGTCGAGGTTGTCCGGGTTGCACATCGACTGGATCTGCTCGATGGCGTTGTTGGCCATGTCCTCGATCACCTGATGCTCACCGACCCGCTGCTTGAGTTCCACCAGGCCGTGGGCCCGCGAGCCATAGGCATTGCTGTTGCCGCGCAACGAATCGATGAACAGCTCGCGCAGTTCGTCATAGCCTGACAGGCCCATGCGTTTGGCCAGGCGGGTCATGGTCGAGGGTGGTACGTTGGCCAGTCGCGCCAGATCGCGCATCGACATCACCGCCACTTCATGCAGGTTGTCCAGGATGAAACTGGCGGCCGCGCGCTCCTGCCGGGGAAAGGTCTCGAACTGCTGCTTGAGCTGAGCGCAAAGAAGGTCACGATTCATCGGCAAGGCCATAAATGAAAGCGGAAGGTACGAGGGAAATTGCAACAGCTGTGCCAGATTTTTTTGAAATGATTCAAGTGAATCACTTTGCCTGCGCGGTGTATTGCCGCACGCGTCTGCAGGGCACGGCGGGACCATTCGATTTCGATTGGGTTGATTCAAAGATTGATTGGGATGAATCGTTTTGGCGTTGCGCCGATTGCGATGTGTTTCGTTTAAGGCCCCCTGAATAAGGAGATAACCGCAACCCAATGGTGCGCCGCACCGCGGCAGTGCGGCCTGTCTTGGTGGGAGGGAGCTTGCTCGCGATGAGGCCGGCACATTCACTGCATCCTCGGGGTGGCGCTCAACGTATCGCGAGCAAGCTCCCTCCCACAGGCTTGAGTTTCTGCATCGCCGACAGCATCCCGACAGCTTCCTGCGATCAATTGCGGGCTGACATCCAGATCATGCTGCGTATGATGGGCCCGACGTTTTTTGCATAGGGCCTTGCCACCATGATGAAGTTCTTCGCCGCGCTGTTGTGCGTATTTTCCGGACTGGCCCACGCCCAGCCTGCCTTGCTCACCGACCTTGCCTTGCCGTATCTCGCTTCCAGTCCTGCCGCTGCCAAAGACGCGCCGCTGGTGATCTTCCTTCACGGCTACGGCAGTGACGAGCGCGACCTGTTCGGTATCAAGGACGATCTGTCCCCTGATTACACCTACCTTTCCGTTCGCGCACCGCTGGACGTCGACGGCGGCGGCCACAAGTGGTTCAGCCAGGACACCGACGTCGCCGACTACGAAGGCGTGACCAGCGACATCGATACCAGCACCACGCTGCTGACGCAGTTCATCGAACAGGCCACCAAGAAGTACAGCACCCAGCCTGACAAGGTGATCCTCATCGGCTTCAGCCAGGGCGCGATGATGACTTATCAAATCGGCCTGCAGCATCCCGAGCTTGTACGCGGCATTGCGCCGCTCAGTGGCAAGATTCTCTCGGCGCTGAACGCTCGATTGAAACCCGATGATCGGCTCAAGAACCTGAAAGTGTTCATCGGGCATGGCACGGCCGATACCCGCGTGGCGTACACAGGCGCAACCAATGCCAACGCAGCGCTCGGAAAACTGGGTTTGGCCCCGGAATTTCACTCCTATCCCGGGTTGGGGCACAGCATCAACGGCGCCGAGATCAGCGATCTTGATAAGTGGCTGGATGGGGCGTTGGGAAAGTGATTCAGTTCGACGCATGATCCCATCGCAGCCTCGCGATGCTCGGCAGCTCCTACAGGGGCTGTGCAAGCCCTGAAATCTCTGTAGGGCATAGCATCAGCGGCAATGAAATCGGCGATCTTGATAAGTGACTGAATCAGGTGTTGGGTAAGTGATTGAGTTCGGTTCATGAACGCATCGCAGCCTCGCGGTGCTCGGCAGCTCCTACAGGGGCTGTGCAACCGCTGCGGTTCTTGTAGGAGCTGCCGAGCCCCGCGAGGCTGCGATCGGCTGCGAAGCAGCCGCAAAATGCCGGGCTTTCCTACAACCCCTGACTCCCACGAATCAACTCATACGCCCTTCGCGTCAATGGATTCACCGTGTTAGGCCGAATCCACAGGTGATAGGTCACGTCCGGCATCCTCGGCAGGCCGTCCGCTTCGCCCAGCACGCGCATGTCGGGGCCGAGCATTTCCATGCTGCGCGGCGTCACGCCCAGCCCTGCACGGGTCGCGGCCTTGATGCCGATCAGGTTGGACGCCAGATACGCCTGGCGCCACGCAATATTTGCCCGTTCCAGTGCCTCCAGCGCATAGCGCCGATAGATACTCGGCTCGTCCACCAGAATCAGCGGAATCGGCTCCCCCGGCACATGCTGGTACTGCGCCGAACAGATCCACCATACCGGCGAGGTGCGCAACGCAAAGCCCTCAAGCCCCGGATCTTCGCGGGTAGAAATCACCATATCCACCTTGCCGCGATGCAGATCGTCCATCAGAAACGGACTGCGCCCGACATCGATCTCCAGCCGCAAACGCGGGGCCGAACGGGCGATGTGGCTGAGGATTGGCGGCAGAATGGTGTCGGCGATGTCGTGAGGCGAGCCGATGCGCAGCACGCCGCTGAGGCTGCTTTCACGCAGGGAATTGAGGGCGTCGTCGTTGAGCGAAAGCATCTGCCGCGCATGGCGCAACAGTTGTCGGCCCGGATCGGTGAGCTGCTTCTGCCGGCCCTGTTTCTGGAACAGGCTGACGCCAATCTGCTGCTCCAGGCGTTGCATGTGCTGGGTCACCGACGATTGCGTGCGCGCCAGGTGCACACCGGCCTCGGCGAAGCTGTGGTGATCGACGACCGCGACGAAAGTGCGCAGCAGTTCGAGGTCTAGGGTGGTGGACATATTCGTTTAGCTCGATGATTGTTGAAGCGAGGCTTGCCCGCGAAGTCCAAAACGCGGTGTGTCAGGTAAACCACGGTGCCAGCTTCGCGGGCAAGCCTCGCTCCAACAATATTCATATAATCTGAGGCGTTAAATACATTACGTTTTTTTATGAGTTACGAAACTGGATTTTCATATTGATCAGCAAAGGCCCAGCATTTACGAGCTTATAGCAAATCGTTCCAAGCGTTGAATCCTAAAAGTTATAACCATATTTGATATTTGAATTTCCGTTCTCAGTCTTCCGTCCCTACGATGCCCCTCATCCGCCAGCCTTCTTCAGAAAGAGCGGCGACCATGATTTGAGGGGAACATCCATGCCGCACCTGCGCTCGCCTGCTACACGATTTCTGCCGCTGTTGTTCGGCGCTCTGCTCACCTTGGGCGCCAGCGCGACGGTTCAGGCCGATTCGACGCTGGACAAAATCCAGGAGCGTCACCGTCTGGTCGTGGGCGTGTTGTTGTCGGGCGGGCCGTTTGGTTCCATCGACCCCTCCACGCAAAAGCCCGTCGGCATGAACGTTGATCTGGCCCAGGACATCGGTCGTCAGCTGGGCGCCGAAGTCGAGCTGGTGCCGGTGTTGCCTGCCAACCGCGTGCAGTTCCTGCAACAGGGCAAGGTCGATCTGCTGATCGCCAACATGGAGTGGACCGCCGAGCGCGGGCAGATTCTGGGCTTTGTGCCTACGCCGTTCTATCGCGTGGGCGGCACCGCTGCCGTACTCAAAGACAGCAAGATCGCCAAATGGGAAGACCTCAAAGGTCAGCCGGTCTGCACCTCCCAAGGCAGCAGCTACGTCAAGCCACTGACTGAATTCGGCGCCGAACTCAAGGCGTTCAAAAGCTCGTCCGAATCGCTGCTGGCCCTGCGCGGCAACAACTGCGTCGCCGCCGTGCATGACGCCACGCTGATCAATCCATTGATCGCCGACAGCGCCGAATGGAAAGACTACCGCGCCATCAGCCCGGAGCTGAACCCGGCGCCTTCGGTGATCTGGACCCGCCCCGGCGAAACCGACACCCAGGCCAAACTCGATGCCATCGTCAAACAGTGGCACCGCAGCGGCTGGTTGATCGATGCCGAAAAACGTCACCACATCACCCCGGCATCGCCTGCGCTGGTCGAGTTGCAAAAGCAGTTCCAGGCCGGCGCCTGATCCCGTTTCCTTTGATCATTCGGCGCTCAGGCGTCGGGGTTCTCTTAATAAGCTCGTCCCAGGCAGTCACCCATGAATAGCTTCGCTTTTGGCAAAACCCTCACCGCCCTCGGCCTGATCCTCTGTGCCTCACTGGCCCACGCCGACGCGACGCTGGACAAGATTGCCCAGCGCCACAAGATCAGCATCGGCGTGATCCTCAGCGGCCCGCCGTTCGGCACCATCGACCCAAAGACCGGCGAGCATCTGGGCTACAACGTCGAGCTGGCCAAGGGCATCGGTCAGAAGCTGGGGGTGGAAGTGGAGACCGTTTCAGTGCTGGCGCCCAACCGGGTGCAGTTCCTGCAGCAGGGCAAGGTCGACATCCTGATCGCCAACATGCAGTACACCGACGAGCGCGCCGAGATTCTCGACTATGTGCCGACCCCGTATGAAGAAGTCGGCGGCGCGGCCTTGATTCGCAAAGGCGCGGGCATCAGCAAGTGGGAAGACCTCAAAGGCAAGCCGGTGTGCGTGTCCCAGGGCAGCAACTTCATCAAGCCGCTGCAGGAAACCTATGGCGCCCAGATCAAGGCCTTCCGCAGTCAGTCCGAGTCGCTGTTGTCCCTGCGCGGCAACGGTTGCGTCGCGGCGGTGCACGTCAGCCCGACCATGCACGCATTGCTCGACGATGCCGACTGGGCCGGTTTCGAGGTCCCGCTGTCCACGGACTTGATCCCGTCCAAATCGGTGATCTGGATTCGCAAGGGTGAGAAAGATACTCAGGCCAAACTCGACGCCATCGTGCGCGACTGGCACCGCAGCGGCTGGCTGATCGAAGTGGGCGAGCGCACCGGCATGGCGCCCTCCCAAGCCCTGCGTGATCTGCACGAGCAGTTCCGCAACGCTGCGCCGCTTGCCAGCCAGTAAGCCATTGAGCGAGAAACCCGATGAGCAATGACCTGTTCCAGACCCTGCAGCAACTGCTGGGCGACAAGTACGTGCAACGCGCCGAAGAAGCTGCCGACCAGTTGACCGACAAGCAAGGCACCTACGTCGGTCAGGCGCTGGCGGTGGTGCATCCGGCCAACACCGAAGAAGTCGCCGCGGTGGTCAAGGCCTGCGTCGCGCATCAGGCGCCGATTGTGGTCCAGGGTGGCAACACGGGGCTGATGGGCGCCGCAACGCCGGATGCCAGCGGGCGTTCGGTGTTGCTATTGCTCGATCGCCTGAACCGCGTACGTCAGGTCGATACCGACAACGACACCCTGACCGTCGAAGCCGGCTGCATCCTGCAAAACGTGCAGGACATTGCGCGTCAGGCCGGGCGCCTGTTCCCCCTGAGCCTGGGGGCGCAGGGCAGTTGCACCATCGGCGGCAACCTCGGCACCAACGCAGGTGGCACGGCGGTGTTGCGCTATGGCAACACCCGCGAGCTGACCCTGGGCCTTGAAGTGGTCACCGCCGAAGGCGAAATCTGGAATGGCCTGCGTGGCTTGCGCAAGGACAACACCGGTTACGACCTGCGGGATTTATACATCGGCAGCGAAGGCACGCTGGGCATCATCACCGCCGCTACGCTCAAATTGTTCCCGTTGCCCAAAGCGCAATGCACCGCGCTGCTGGCCTTCGATTCGCTGGCCCAGGCGGTGAGTTTTCTGTCCCATGCCCGCTCAGGCTTCGGCGCCAGCCTGACCGCATTCGAGCTGCTGACCGCCGATTGCCTGGCGCTGCTGCGCGAGCAATTTCCGGATGGCCCGCAGCCGTTCATCCACGCAGCGCAACCCTGGTTCGCGCTGTTGGAGCTGTCGGACAACCACAGCGAAACCCATGCCCGCGAATCCTTCGAGCATGTGCTCGGCGAGGCTTTTGAAGCCGACTTGCTGGCCGATGCGTTGATCGCCGAAAGCCTGGGGCAAAGCGAAGCCCTGTGGCTGCTGCGCGAGAACATGAGCGAGGCGCAGAAGAAAGCCGGTCGCAACATGAAGCACGACATCTCGATCCCGATTTCGCGCATCGTCAGTTTCGTCACCGAGACCGATGCGCTGCTGCAACGCCACTTCCCCGGCGTGCGCAACTTCACCTTCGGCCACCTGGGCGACGGCAATCTGCATTACAACGTCGCCCATCCGCTGGATTCGACAGTTGAAGCGCACATGAAAAATTACGCGGCCCTCAGCCAGTTGGTGCACGACAGCACGGCGGCCCATGGCGGTTCGATCAGCGCCGAACACGGCATCGGCCAGCGCAAACTGGCCATGCTGCCGCGCTACAAAAGCCCTGTGGAGCTGGACCTGATGCGTCGCATCAAACAGGCGCTGGACCCGCTCAACCTGCTCAATCCGGGCAAGGTTCTGGCCAGTGCCCCCTCTGTAATCGACACCCCACACAGGACAGCGCCATGACCGTTCGTTTGTCACAGCGCGTGCAGCGCGTTTCGTTGTCGGCCAACGCGGCAGCAAAATTCCGGGTCACCGAGCTGCGCGAAGCCGGTCGCGACATCATCGACATGACCACCGGCGAGCCGGATTTCGACACCCCGGAACACATCAAGCAAGCAGCGTACAAAGCCATTGACGGCGGCGCGACCAAGTACACGCCGACCCCCGGCGTGCGTAAATTGCGTGAAGCGGTGCAGCGCAAACTCAAGGCGGAAAACCGTCTGGACTACCCGCTGCCTTCCATCGTCATCGCCAACGGCGCCAAGCAGATTATTTTCAACGCCTTCGCTGCGACCCTGGACGATGGCGATGAAGTGCTGGTGCCGATGCCGTACTGGCCGTCGTTTCCAGACATCGTACGGATCAACGGCGGCGTGCCGGTGTTCATCGAATGCGGTCTGGAACAGGGATGCAAACTGACCCCGGCGCAGCTCGAACGACACATCACTGAGCGCACCCGCTGGCTGATTCTCAATGGTCCGGGCAACCCCAGCGGCGCGGTGTACAGCGAGTCCGAGTTGCTGGCGCTGGCCGAGGTGTTGCGTCGTCATCCTCAGGTATTGGTGTTGCTGGACGAGCTGTACGAACACATTCGTTTTGACGGCCAGACGGCACTGAGCCTGCTCAACGTAGCGCCGGACTTTCAACCACGCGCGTTGCTGGTAGGCGGCGTTTCGAAAACCTACGCCATGACCGGCTGGCGCATCGGCTTCGGCGCAGGCCCCAAAGAACTGACCACCGCCATGACCGTTGTGCAGTCCCAAGCCACCTCCGGCGCCTCGTCGGTGGGGCAGGCCGCCGCGCTGGCTGCGTTCGAAGGCGGTCTGGATTTCCTGCCCTCGCAGGTCGCGGCCTATCACCAGCGTCGGGACATCGTTGTCAGCGCGCTCAAAGACGTGGACGGCCTGCAAGTGCTCGAACCTCAGGGCGGGTTTTTCGTGTTCGTGCGTTGCGCTGGATTGCTCGGCCGAGTGCGTCCCGATGGCCAGCGTTTGAACAGCGATGATGACGTGGTCGATTACCTGCTCGAAGAGGGCGTGGCGGGTGTTGCGGGCAATGCCTATGGCCTGTCGCCGTGGTTTCGCCTGTCGATTGCCACCGCAACCGACAGCGTGACCGAAGCCGGGCGACGCATCGCTGCGGCCTGCGCACAGCTGCGCGTCGAGGCGTTGGCATGAGTCATTGGCTGGAAATGTTCGTGCAGTGGACGGCCAGGCTGGGGCTGAACTACAGCTTTGTGCTGGATGCCTATCAACGCGGTTCGATGGTCGACGGCGCGCTGACTACCATCGCGCTCTGCGCCTGCACCATCGTCGGCAGTCTGCTGGCCGGTGTGAGCCTGGCGGCGATGCTCACGTCGGGCAAACCGTGGCTGGCGAAACCGGCGCGGGTGTTCATCGAAGTCACCCGCAACACGCCAACGCTGGTGCAACTGTACTGCGCGTTCCTGGTGCTGAACATGCTGCTGACCCAGGCGGTCGGTGCGGCCAATCCGCTGACGCCGTTCGCCTGGGTGGTGATCGTGATTTCCCTGCACAAGGGCGCGTTCCATGCCGAAGCCCTGCGCGCCGGGATCGAAGCGGTGCCCGCCGTGACCATGGAGGCCGCCAGCTCCCTGGCCTTCAGCAGCCGTCAACTGCTGTGGAATGTGCAACTGCCGCTGGCGGTGCGCTTCGCCTTGCCATCGCTGATCAACAACCTGATCGATCTGGTGAAGATGACCGCTGTGGCCTCGGCCATTGCGGTGGGGGACATCACCTACGCCTCGATCATGATCTGGACCCAGAGTGACAACGTGCTGGAGCTGATGATTTTGCTGCTGACCTTTTTTGGCCTGTTGAGCTTTATCGTCAACTGCGCCGGTCGTGCTCTGGAAACCCGACTCAGGATGCCCGGTTATGGCCATTGATTCGTCCGTCCCTGCGCCGCTGAACTGGCCGCGCCGGCATCTGGGCAAACTGTCGCTGCTGCTGATCGCCGTACTCTGGCTGGTCTTTGGCGCGCCCAACAGCCCGGTGTTCAAAGCGCTGGTGGAGTGGTCGCCGGCGCTGGCCAGCGGCTTTGGCCAGAACATCCTGATCAGCCTGTTGGCGATTGCCATCGGTTCTCTGCTGGGCCTTTTGGTCGGCGCGCTGGCGATGTCGCCGTTCTGGTTGACGCGCTTGCCGGCCAAGGTCTGGGTGCAGATCTTTCGCAACGCGCCATGGCTGGTGTTGATCTATTTCACGACCTACGTGTTCCCGTTCGAAATCCACATCGGCAGCAGCTGGATCTCCTTTCCGGACTGGGTGAAGGTCACCATCGGCCTGGCGCTACCGGCCAGCGCCAACGTGGCGGAAATCTTTCGCGGCGCCATCGGCTCGATCCCCAGCACTCAGTGGGAAGCGGCCCGCTCGCTGGCGTTCACTCGCGGGCAGATTTTCCGTTCGATCATTCTGCCGCAGTGCTTCAAACGCATGCTGCCGCCGTGGATGAACCTCTACGCCGTGATCACCATGGGCACTGCACTGGCGTCGCTGGTGGGCGTGCATGATCTGATCGACACCGCGCAGATCGCCAGCAACACCGTCAACCGCACCGGTTTCACTGTGCTGATTTACTTCAGCGTGCTGGCGCTGTTTTTTGCCTATTGCTATCCGATTTCCCGACTCACTCAACGCCTGGAGCGACGTTATGCCTTCTCCTGAAACGCTCGCCGCCGAACCCCTGGTCAGCCTGCGCGACATCCATCTGTCGTTCGGTCAGAACCGCGTGCTCAAAGGCATCGATCTGGACGTGCAGCGCGGTCAGGCGGTGTCGATCATCGGCCCGTCCGGCTCGGGCAAATCCACGATTCTGCGTTGCATCACCGGTTTGCTTTCGCCCCAGCGCGGCAGCATTCGCGTGGGCAGCACCGAGGTGCAAACGCTGACCAGCGAGGCCCAGCGCATCGAGCTGCGCAAGAAGGTCGGTTTCGTGTTCCAGCAGTACAACCTGTTCCCGCATCTGTCGGTACTGGAAAACCTGGTGATCGCGCCGCGCAAGGTACTCGGTCGCAGCGCTGCCGACGCCGAGAAAGACGCCCGCGCCTTGCTCGCCAAAGTGCGCATGGAGCACAAGGCCGATGCGTATCCGGGGCAGTTGTCCGGCGGGCAGCAGCAGCGGGTGGCGATTGCCCGAGCGTTGGCGATGCGACCTGAGTTGATCCTGTTCGACGAAGTGACCTCGGCCCTGGACCCGGAAACCGTGGGCGAGGTGCTGACGGTGATTCGCGAACTGACCGAAGAGGGGATGACCTGCGTACTGGTGACCCACGAAATGCGTTTCGCCGAGGACATCAGCGACGTGGTGTATTTCACCGAGAACGGCCTGATCGTCGAAAGCGGCAGCGCTGAACAGATCTTCCAGCGACCCACCAGCGAGCGCACTCAGGAATTTTTGCGTCACGCCCTGGGCGACCCCGGCCGCCGCCCCGCAGTGAACGGCGACCCGTATTTGTTGAGCAATATCAGCCGGTACAGTTTGTCCGTTTAATGACTTGCACCACCATTTTTGGAACGACTGAATACCCGTGGGAGCGGACTTGTCCGCGAATGCAATTTGCCAGGCGATAAATTTGCATCGCCCTTGCCGGCCTATTCGCGGACAAGTCCGCTCCCACAGGGATAGCGCCACACTCGAACTCATATAAGGAGCACCTGATGAGCACCGAAAACCGCAGCCAAGTGATCGAAGATTTCCTGCAGAAAATCCGCGTCATCCACGCCCGTGGCGTTGATCGCGACGCGCTGAATGAAATCGTCAGCCTGCTGGAAGACCTCGCCCAGCGCCACGACCTGTTCAATTTCGACAGCTTCCCCTCGCCAGTGCCGGGGGAGGGCGACACCGCATTCCGCTACCGCCTGAACGACGACGGTGAAACCCCGACGCTGTACATGAACTCGCTGCTGCCGGGTAAAAGCACGCTGCCCCACAACCACGAAACCTGGGCGGTGATCGTTGCCGTGCAAGGCCAGGAAATCAACTACGTGTGGGCGCGCACCGACGACGGCAGCAACCCTGAATTCGCGAAAATCGAGCTGGAAAAAGAAGTGGTCGTGCAGCCTGGCACTTCCATCAGCTTCCTCGGCGAAGACCTGCACGGGATCAAGGTCGACGGCGAAACCCCGACCCTGCATTTCCACTTGTATGGCCGCCCGCTGGAATCGTTGAACGGCCGTTACGGCGTCAACCTGGAAGGCAAGGTGCTCAATTACAACGCCTCGCAAATGGCCCCGTCGATCAAGGCTTACCCATGATCGATCTGTATTTCTGGCCGACGGGCAACGGCCTCAAAGTTGCCATCCTGCTCGAAGAGCTGGAGCTGCCTTATACCGTGCGCCCCATCAACATCCGCACCGGCGAGCAGAAGCAGGACTGGTTTCAGGCGATCAGCGCCAATGGACGGATTCCGGCGATTGTCGACCACGCGCCTGTTGGCATGGACGAGCCGCTGAGCCTGTTTGAGTCCGGGGCTATCCTGAATTATCTGGCTAACAAGGCCGGGCGGTTCTTGCCAGCGGATGGGACGGTTGAGCGCCAGCGCGTGCAGGAATGGCTGTTCTGGCAGGTCGGCCATGTCACGCCGTATCTGAGCCAGTTGCAGGTGTTCAAGGAGAAAGCGCCGGAGCCGATAGCGTTCGCCCTGGACATGCTCGGTGCCGAAGCGGCGCGCTTGTACGGCGTGCTGGAAAAACGCCTGGGGGAAGTGCCGTTCGTGGCGGGTGAATACTCGATTGCCGACATGGCGATCTTCCCGTGGATTCAGCCGGCCCGCCAAGGTCAGGACCTGACGCAATACCCCAACATAGACGCCTGGCGCGAACGCATCAAAGCCCGGCCAGCGGTGCAACGCGCGTACGCCAAAGGGCGCGAAGTGGCGGCTAATGAGAAGTCGTTGGCGTTGCAGTAAAGGCAGAGCGCTCGGCCCCTGTAGGAGCTGCCGAAGGCTGCGATGCGATGTTCCATGTGACACCGCATCGCAGCCTTCGGCAGCTCCTACAGGGGATCACGGATTTTGAGAGAACACGAGAACCCCATGAGCCAGAAAATCACCCCCCAACAATTACAAAGCTGGCTGTTCGACGGGCAGGAAATCGCTTTGTTCGACGTCCGCGAGCACGGCCAGTACGGCGAGGCGCATCTGTTCCACGGTGTGAATCTGCCCTTTAGTCGCCTTGAGCTGGAGGTCCGCCGTCTGGCGCCGAACCCCGGCGTGCGGCTGGTCATCTACGATCAGGACGGCGGCGTTGTCGCCTCCCGCGTGGCGCAATTGTTAGGCGAACTCGATTACAGCCGCGTGCACATCCTCGAAGGCGGCGCCGATGGTTGGCAGGCGGCTGGTTTCCAGCTGTTCGCCGGTGTGCATGTGCCGTCCAAGGCCTTTGGCGAGATCGTCGAAGAAGCCAGCCACACCCCTCACATCAGCGCCACCGAACTGGCGGCGTGGCAGGCCAAAGGCACACCGCTGGTGGTGCTCGACGGTCGCCCGTTCGACGAATACCGCAAGATGACCATCCCCAGTTCCATCTGCTGCCCCAACGGGGAGTTGGGTTATCGCTTGCCCGATCTGGTGACCGACGACACCACCCCCATCGTGGTCAATTGCGCCGGTCGCACCCGCAGCATCATCGGTGCCCAGACGCTGATCGATCTGGGCGTTAAAAATCCGGTCTACGCCCTGGAAAACGGCACCCAGGGTTGGTATCTGGCCGACTTGCCGCTGGAACACGGCAGCACCCGTCGCTACCCCGAGGTGGCGCCTGATACGTCACTGGACGCACAACGCCAGGCCGCCCAGCAGCTGGCGCAACGTGCCGGTGTGGTAACGGTCGACGCCGCTCAAGTGGCCAGGTGGGCCGAGGACAACGCGCGCAGCCTGTTCCTGTGCGACGTGCGCACCCCCGAAGAATTCGCCCTCGGCAGCCTGCCCGGCGCGCAACACACCCCGGGCGGTCAACTGATTCAGTCCACCGACCTGTACGTCGGCGTACGTCAGGCGCGCTTGGTACTGGTGGACAACGACGGCATCCGTGCGCCGATTGTGGCCAGCTGGTTGCGTCAGTTGGGGCATGAGGCTTATGTGCTTGAGGGCGGTATTCACAGCGGTTTGGCATTGGCGGTCAAAGACGATGCGGTAGCGCCGTCATTGCCGACGCTGAGCGCTGCCCAGCTGTTCGATGCGGTCAGGGACAACGCCGTGGCCGTGGTGGATCTGCGTCCGAGCATGGCGTTCCGCAAGGGCCATATCGAAGGCGCGAGCTGGTCGATTCGGCCGCTGCTGGCTGCGCAGTTAGGCAATGAGACCCGGCCACTGGTGTTCATCGCGGACACGGCGGCGGTCGCTGAAATTGCCGCGCGGGACCTGCCGCACGCCCAGCGCGCTCAGGCGCGTGTTCTGGATGGCGGCATCAGCGCGTGGCAATCGGCCGGTCTGGCGCTGGTAGAAGACGCCAACACGCCAACCGACGCGCAGTGCATCGATTTTCTGTTCTTCACCCATGACCGCCACTCCGGCAACAAGGACGCGGCGCGCCAATACCTGGCGTGGGAGATCGGCTTACTGGGGCAGATGACCGAGCAGGAAATCGCCAGCCTCAAACCCCTTGGCGCTCGCCAGACGCAAGACCGAGTTCGTACGCGCCTGGTGCATGCCGCGCGGGGCGAGAAGGGCAGCGGCGTGCGTGGCGTCAACCCGCCGGTGTCGCGCATGAGCACGGTGCTGTTCGACAGCCTGCACGAGATGCGCGACGCCCGTAAACGCCGGGACACCGAGCGCGTGCTCAGCTACGGCGCGCGGGGCAATCCCACCGCGTTCGAGCTGGAAGACTTGGTGACTGAGCTGGAAGGCGGCTATCGCACGCGTCTGTTTGGCACCGGCCTGGCTGCCGTGGCGCAGACGTTTCTGGCCTACCTGCGCCCCGGCGATCATGTGCTGATCACCGACGCGGTGTACTCGCCGGTGCGCCAGGTGGCCGAAGAGTTTCTCGCGCCGTTCGGCATCGAATACAGCTTCTTTGCCGCCGATGGATCGGGCATCCAAGCGCTACTGCGAGCCAACACCAAAATGGTCTATGCCGAGGTGCCGGGCTCGTTGCTGTATGAACTGTGCGACCTGCCGGCCATTGCCGCGCTGTGCAAACCGCGTGGGATTTTGCTGGCGGTGGACAACACCTACGGCTCCGGTTACCAGTACCGGCCGCTGACCCTGGGTGCTGATATTTCGATCATGGCCCTGACCAAATACCTGTGCGGGCACAGCGACGTGGTGATGGGCAGCGTCTGTACCACGCAAGCGGTCTGGCAACCATTGGCGGTGATGACCGACACGTTTGGCAGCACCGTCAGCCCGGATGACGCGTATCTGGTCCTGCGCGGCGCCCGGACGTTGGCCGCGCGGCTGGATGTGCATCAGCGTCAGGGCTTGCAGGTTGCCCACTGGTTGCAGGGCCATCCGCAGGTCAAGCGCGTGTTCCATCCAGCATTGCCCGACCACCCGAGCCATGCCCTGTGGAAGCGCGATTTCACCGGCAGCAACGGGCTGTTGACGTTCGAGCTGGTGGACAGCGATCCGCAGCTGCTGGAGCGCTTTATCGACGGCTTGCAGCTGTTCGGATTGGGAGCCTCGTGGGGCGGATTCGAAAGCCTGGTGATCGTGGCTAGCGTCAAGGACCGGGTGAATGCCGAGGACAAGGCGTTGAACCCGTTGCTGCGATTGCACATCGGACTGGAAGACGTCAGCGCGTTGATCGAGGATCTGGAGCGGGGGTTTGCGGCGATTCGGTGACCAAGTCTCGCACGTTCAAATGCGGCACCTGTTGGAGCGAGGCTTGCCCGCGAAGCTAGCGACTCGGTGTATCTGCTAAAACTGTGTCGTAAGCTTCGCGGGCAAGCCTCGCTCCAACACGGGTGAGTCCATATCAGTATCTGTAGGAGCGAACTTGTTCGCGAAACGTTGTGTCAGCCGATGATGATGTCGACGCTGCCGGCCTCTCGCCAATGAATTCGCTCCTACAGGGGTGCGTGATTGCCATAGAGGCTGTCAGACACGCCGACATTCAACCGCGTGAGTTCTTCAAAAACGCCACCAACGCCACCAACGGAAACGCGCTGCCAGCGATCACGATCCACAGCCAGCCACCGTGGTGATAAAGCCCGCTGGCAATCGCCGAACCGAGGGCGCCGCCGATGAAAATGCTGGTCATGTACAGCGCGTTCAGGCGGCTGCGGCTTTTGGCGTCCAGGGCGTAGACGGCGCGTTGGCCGAGGACCATGTTCATCTGCACGCAGAAATCCAGAAGCACACCCGTCACCGCCAGGCCGATTACCGCGAAGGCTGGGTGGATCAGGCTTGGCACAAAGCTCGAAGCCGCAAACAGCAGGGCGCAGAAGCTGGCGACCCGGGTGTGTCCGGCATCCGCCAGACGGCCGCTGATGGGCGCGGCAATCGCACCGATGGCGCCGACCAGGGCGAAGATCGCAATCTGGCTCTGGGACAGCCCGTATCGGCCCGCCAGTTCCAGCGGCACAGCGGTCCAGAACAGGCTGAAGGTGGCAAACATGCACGCCTGATAAAACGCCCGTTGACGCAGCACCGGCTGGGTGCGCATCAGCGTCCACAGGGAGAAAATCAGCTGGCCGTACGACGCGCTGTGATCGGGTTGGCGCTTGGGCATCGTTGTTGCCAACACCACGCTGATGATCGCCATCAACGCCGCCGCCGAGCCGAATACCGCGCGCCAGCCGAAGTGGTCGGCGACCAGGCTCGACAGCGGTCGCGCCAGCAGAATCCCCAACAGCAAACCGCCCATGATCCCGCCGACCACGCGCCCGCGCGATTCCTCCGGGGCCAGATGCGCGGCGAGCGGCACCAGAATCTGCACCGACACCGAACTGAAGCCTACCAGCAGCGACACGATCAAAAACACGTTGGGTTGCTGGGCAAACGCTGCGCCCAGCAGGCTGGCGATTGCCACGCCGGTGGTGACGATCATCAGCTTGCGGTTCTCCAGCAGATCGCCCAGCGGCACCAGGAAAAACAGCCCGAGTGCGTAGCCGATCTGCGTCAGCGAGACGATGAAACTGGCCATGGTGTTGCTCAGGCCAATGTCCGGGGCGATCAGGCCGATGATGGGTTGCGCATAGTAAATATTGGCCACGATGGCGCCGCAGCAAAAGGCGAACAGCATCGCCAGGCCTTTGGTCATGGTCGGCGCGTGATGAGGCGCGTGGGGCAGGGAGGTCATGAGGGGGTTCTCGATTTTCCAGAGTGCCGCGAGGCTAACGCAGATTCGTAGCGTCAAGAAGGGTGGTCTGGTTGATAGTTTGTATGACTCAAACAGATGCACCGCATAGCGCCCTGTAGGAGCGAACTTGTTCGCGAGGCGATGTAACTGATACACCGCGTCGCCAGGCTCGCCAACAAGTTGGCTCCTACAGAAGAGATGCGAGCAGGTCATTGCACATCAATATCCAGCCGCTTCAACCGCGAGGCCAGGGTCGTCGGCTTGATGCCCAGCAGCTCTGCCGCACCACCTTTGCCGAACAGCTTGCCATTGGCGGCCTTGAGGGCGGCGTGCATGTTGCTGCGTTCCAGATCGCGCATCTGCGCTTCGGTGAGAAAGCCATCGGCCGGCGTTGCGCTGATCACTGGTGATGCGGGGGCTTTGGATTCCTCCGGCAAATCCAGATTCAGGTCTGCGCCGGTGGACGTGATCAGTGCGCGCTCGATCACGTTTTGCAGCTCACGAATATTGCCCGGCCACGAATAGGCCTGTAGCCGTTCGATGTCGCTGTTGCGCAAGCGCCGCCCCGGCATGTTGAGACGTTTGCCGGTCTGCTTGAGAAAGTGCGCGGCCAGCGGCGCGATGTCCAGCGGGCGCTCGCGCAGGGCAGGCGAGTGGATCGGAAATACGTTCAAGCGGAAATACAAATCTTCGCGAAAGTGCCTGGCTCCGACCTCCTGGCGCAGATCGCGGTTGGTGGCGGCGATGATGCGCACGTCCACTTTGCGCGTGCGCTCCTCGCCGACTCGCTCGAATTGCCCCTCCTGCAGCACCCGCAGCAGCTTGCTTTGCAGCTCCAGCGGGATTTCGCCGATCTCGTCGAGAAACAACGTGCCGCCATCGGCCAGCTCAAACCGTCCGACGCGATCACGCACTGCACCGGTGAACGCGCCGCGAATGTGGCCGAAGAATTCGCTTTCGAACAGTTCGGTGGGGATCGCCGCGCAGTTGACCCGGATCAGCGGGTGCGCGCTGCGGCGGCTGGCCTGATGGATCGCGCGGGCGATCAACTCCTTGCCAGTGCCGGATTCACCGTTGATCAACACGCTGGCATCGGTGGGCGCCACCACGTCGATCTGCTTGATGATCTTCAGGATCGGCGCGCTCTGGCCCACGATCTCGCGAAAGTTGTGCTCGATGTGAATCTCTTCCTGCAAATAGGCGTTCTGGTCTTCAAGGCGCTGCTTGAGCACTTTGAGTTCTTCCAGCGCGTTGTGCAGTTGATTCTCGGTGGTGCGGCGCTCAGTGATGTCGCGAAACACCACCACGGCGCCGGCGATGCGGCCATCGGAAATCACCGGAGTGCTGGTGAATTCCACCGGAAAGCTCGAACCGTCATGGCGCCAGAACACCTCTTGCCGGCCTTCATGCACCACGCCGTCGTGCACGGCTTTGTAGATAGGGCAATCTTCCACCGGGTAGTGGCTGCCGTCGGCGTGGCTGTGGTGATGGATGCGGTGGATGTTCTTGCCGAGCATGTCTTTGACTTCCCAGCCGAGCATTCGCGCGCCGGCCGGGTTGACGAAGGTCGCCAGGCCGTCCGGATCGATGGCGTAGATGCCGTCGCCCACCGAGCTGAGCAGCAACTGGTTATCGCGTTCGGACTCCTGAAACAGATTGAGGATGTTGCGCCATTCGATCAGCCCGCCGCGCATGGTGCGTTCGGTGTGGGCCTGATCCTGCTGATACTTCTGCGCACTGGCCTCGCGCAGCACCAGAATCAACTGCGGGCTGCCCTTGATCTGCAGCACGGTGGCGGAGATTTCCAGCTCGATGCGTTCGCCGGTCTTGCAGTTGCAGCTCAGGTCATCCGTCCAGCCGCGGCCTTTGTCCATCACTGCCTGCGTAAAGACGATCAGGTCCGCCAGCTGATGGCCGAACAGCTTGCTCACCGGCAGCTGCAGCAACTCCTGACGGGGGTAGCCCAGCAGTTTGCAGGCGGCGATGTTGAGATCACCAAACCGGTCGGCGAACGGGTCGAGCAGGACGATGGCCTCGGCGCAATGCTCAAACACCATGTGCCGCGACGAATAGGCCAGGTCCGCCCAGCCGATCAGAGAGTCTGGTTCGTTCATGGTTACGAAATCTCGTGATTTGCCGCTACGAATATTCGTATTTCTACGGGAATGCGTGACTTGGCGAAAGCATCAGATTGGCGGCATAAATGCGGATCAGACAGTGATCCTCCATGAAATCAGCAGCTTAAAGGTCTTTACGGCAGCCATTTTATTTTTGGCACGGCGTTCGCTCTAGTACAGGTGTCCCCCGGTGATCGACCCGGACACTCAACAACACCCGCGCCATTGGAGCCAAGACATGCCTATCGTAGAAACCCCGCACTATCAGGACGGCGACTTTCTGGTCAATTACGAAGAGAAGGTCTTCGAAGACGTGAAAGCCGAACCCGGCGAAAAGGCCCTGCTGACTTTCCATACCATCGCCTTCGAAGGGTCCATCGGCCTGGTCAACATGCTCCAGGCCAAGCGCCTGCTGCGCAAAGGTTTTGAAACCAAAATTCTGCTCTACGGGCCGGGTGTGCAATTGGGTGTGCAGCGCGGTTTCCCGACCTTGGGTGCCGAGGCGTTTCCCGGTCATCTGGCGGTGAATAACCAGATCAAGGCGTTCATGGCCGAAGGCGGTGAGGTCTACGCCTGTCGTTTCGCCCTGCAAGCGCTGTATGGCCAGACCGAAAAAGCCCTGATCGAAGGCATCCGCCCGATCAACCCGCTGGACGTCATGGACCTGCGCCTGCTGATGCGCCGCGAAGGCGCGATGATCATTGATACCTGGACGGCGTAAGCCTCAGCACGCAAATCCCCTGTAGGAGCTGCCGAAGGCTGCGATAAGGCCGAAAGGCCTTCATTGCGATGACTGGCCGATCGCAGCCTTTGGCAGCTCCTACAGGTTTTGTGCAAGCCGCGAATATTTTAGGACCGAACCATGACCACCATCCGCGCCGCCGCCGTTCAGTTCAGCCCCGTGCTGTATTCGCGCCAGGACACCGTCGCCAAGCTGTGCCGCACCTTGCTGGAACTGGGCCGCGAGGGTGTGCAGTTCGCGGTCTTCCCGGAAACCGTGGTGCCGTATTACCCCTATTTCTCCTTCGTCCAGCCGCCTTTCGCCATGGGCAAGGAACACCTGCGTCTGCTGGAAGAATCCGTCACCGTGCCTTCCGACGTCACCCGGCAGATCGGCGAGGCCTGCCGTGAAGCAGGCATCGTCGCTTCCATCGGCGTCAACGAACGCGATGGTGGCACGATCTACAACGCGCAACTGCTGTTCGACGCCGACGGCACGCTGATTCAGCACCGGCGCAAGATCACCCCGACCTATCACGAACGCATGGTCTGGGGGCAGGGCGACGGTTCCGGTCTGCGCGCCGTGGACAGCGCCGTCGGCCGCATCGGTTCGCTGGCCTGCTGGGAGCATTACAACCCGCTGGCGCGCTATGCCTTGATGGCCGACGGCGAGCAGATCCACGTCGCGATGTTCCCAGGCTCGCTGGTAGGCGACATCTTTGCCGAGCAGATCGAAGTCACCATTCGCCATCACGCGCTGGAGTCGGGCTGCTTCGTGGTCAATGCCACGGCTTGGCTCGACCCCGATCAGCAGGCGCAGATCATGGCCGACACCGGTTGCGGGATCGGCCCGATTTCCGGCGGTTGCTTCACTGCCATCGTCTCCCCGGAAGGCCGTTTGCTGGGCGAGCCTTTGCGCAGCGGCGAAGGTTGGGTGATTGCCGACCTGGACCTCAAGCTGATCGACAAACGCAAACGCATGATGGATTCGGTGGGGCATTACAGCCGCCCGGAATTGCTCAGCCTGCTGATCGACCGCACACCCACCGCCCATGTCCACGAGCGTGCGCCGCAACTACGAGCGCCAGCGATAAACACCGAGGAGCCTGCCCATGCAGACCAATGAATTATTGGCCGAACTGCAATGCCACGGCGTGCGCTGGCCGGCCTCGCAAAACGGCCTGTCGCGCAAGGGCGGGGCGGGGCCGTCGGACCACAAGGCGCTGACCTTCGGCAGCCGGACCATGATGGTGCCGATCCTCAATCAAGCGTCTCAAAACTCTCCGTACCTGGCCGAGCCCAGCGCGGACGGTAGCCAGGCGCTGATCTTTCGCGAAGGTCTGCAGGTGGGGCAGGTGCAAATGCCCGGTGTGCCGAACTTCTATGGCTTGATCACCGCTGAAGGCATCCCGTACTGGAAAATCGCCACCCTTCACAGCAAGGACGTGCTCGCCACCACCGTGTTGCAGCACTGCATTCGTTTCAATGATCGGGCGACGTCCTGCCAGTTCTGCGCCATCGGTCAATCCCTGGCAGCGGGCAAAACCATCGCCCGCAAACGTCCGCAGCAACTGGCGGAAGTTGCGAAAGCGGCGGTGGAACTCGATGGCGTGAAACACATGGTGATGACCACCGGCACGCCACAAACCCCGGACCGTGGCGCGGCGATTCTGTGTGAATCCGCCGCCGCCGTGACCGCTGCCGTCGCGCTGCCGATTCAGGCGCAATGCGAGCCGCCGGACGATGACGTCTGGTTCCAGCGCCTGGCCGACAGCGGCGTGGTGTCGCTGGGCATGCACCTGGAAGCGGTCACCGAGCAAGTGCGTCAACGGATCATGCCGGGCAAGGCCGAGGTGCCGCTGAGCCGGTATTTCGAGGCGTTCGAAGCGGCGGTGAAGGTATTCGGTCGCGGTCAGGTCAGCACCTACATCCTGGCAGGGCTGGGCGACAGCGAAACCGCGATCACCGACATGAGCGAGCGTTTGAGCCAGATGGGCGTGTACCCGTTCGTGGTGCCGTTCGTGCCCATCGACGGCACCCCGCTGGCCCATCACCCCAAACCCGACAGCGCAATGATGGCCCGGCTGTACCCGCAGATCGGCGCGAGCTTGCGGCGCCACGGCCTGCATTCCGATCAGATCAACGCCGGCTGCGCCAAATGCGGTGCGTGCTCGGCGCTGAAGAACCACGAATAAGCTTTCAATTTTTCGGGAGACGGATCATGCAGAACCTGGCCTTCGCACTGGTCGACAGCACGTTTGAACCGTTTCGCGCCGGTGAACTGGCGGTCAAACCCGCCAGCGAGCATTGGGAGAAGCAGGCGTATTTCGCGTTGCGCCGTTCAGTGTTCTCCGATGAGCAACAACTGCTGGCGCAAGACAAAGACAGCCACGACTTTCAGGCCATCGCCATTGTTGCCCTGGCCGGCAGTTGCGGCATGGCCGATCAGGTGGTGGGTGCGGTGCGGATCTATCAGCCTGAACCCGGCATCTGGTTCGGCGGGCGGCTGTGTGTAGCCTCGGCTTATCGCCGGCACAGCATGATCGGCAAGGCGCTGGTCAACGAGGCCGTGTCCCGCGCCATCGACTTGGGCTGCGAGACCTTTCGCGCCACGGTTCAGTCCGGCAACGAAACCTGGTTCCACGGCTTGCACTGGCAAACCCTGGAGCAGATGCAGATGCTCGGTCAGCCCCATTGCTTGATGCAGGCGGATCTGGCGAGTTACCCGTTGATGCCGCGTCAGGTTTCGCTGCGCTCTTTGAAGGTCACACGCCATGACTGACTCAATGGATTTAATGGCGCTGCTCGACACCCTGCGCAACACCCCGGCCATGCGTTCCAAGCAGATGATCCAGCAACCGGCTCGCGCCATCGGCCCGGTCAAAAATTCCCTCAGCCGCGCCGAGCTTTACGCCTTGCCCGGCGATGACACCGCAGCGATTGCCTGTGGCGAGCAGTTTCAGTTGCTGGCCATCGAAGGCATGTTGCCCGGCTTCGTCAAGAACGCGCCGTGGTTTGCCGGGTGGTCGGCGGTGATGGCCAACGTCAGCGACATCACGGCCATGGGTGGGCGGGCGACGGCAGTGGTCAATGCCTATTGGCACCACGATGATGCCGCTGCGCAGGAAATCCTTGCCGGGATTCGCGCCGCCTGTGAGGCCTACGGCCTGCTGCTGGCGGGCGGTCACACCAGTCTGGCCGAGGGCAATCCAACCGCGTTGGCGGTGGCGATTACCGGGATGGCCAGCAAGTTGCTGTCGACGCTGCATGTGGCGCCGGGTCAGGTGATCGCCATGGCGGTGGATCTGGAAGGCGACTGGCACGCCGACAGCACCTATTGGAAGGCGTTCGAGGGTGTCCCCGCCGAGCGCCTGCGCAGCAAGCTCGAAGTGCTGCCGCGTCTGGCCGAAGCCGAGCTGTTGCGCGCGGCCAAGGACATCAGCAACGCCGGCGTGTTGGGCAGCCTGTTGATGCTGCTGGAAACCACCGGATGCGGCGCCGACATCGACCTGGCCCAACTGCCATGCCCCGCCCATGCCGATCTCGCACGCTGGCTGCAAGTGTTCCCCAGCTACGGCTTTCTCATGACCCTGAACGAAGCTGACTGGCCGAACGTGCAGGCGGCTTTTGCGTTCGAGGGCCTGCGTTGTGAGCGCATCGGGCAAGTCAATGACAGCGGGGCACTGAGGGTGCATTCAGGCGCCCAGCAAGAAACGTTCTGGGACTTGGGCGAGCAGTCGTTCACCGGTTTCAGTTATCCCGATCTCGATCTCTCCCCTCTGTCTGTTCACCAGGAGCACTGACATGCCCGCCGTCAATTTCAAAATCCGCTGGCCCAACGGCAAAGAAGCCGCCGGGTATTCACCCTCAACCGTGATTTACGAGCATTTGCAGGAAGGTGCGAGCTACCCGCTGGCCGAGTTTCTGGCGCGCATCGAGGGCGGTTTGAACAACGCCTCGGAGCGGGTCAAGCAGGTGAAGGGTTTCTACTGCAGCTCGGCAATGGACACTCTCAGCTCGCTGAAGGGCCAGGCCCATTACCAGGAAGACGGCGCCGTGGAAGTCATCAGCATGCGCACCGAAGGTGGTGGGCGCGTGACAGGGGCGGGATGGAGCTCGTTTTGAGCTGATCGCCGCTCTTCTCTGCAGGAGCTAACTTGTTGGCGAGGCAGTCGCCCAGGGTGCATCAGCACATCGCCTCGCGAACACGTTCGCTCCTGCAGGATTTCAATCAACCATAGATTCTTGTAACGCCCGGAGACTCCCATGCCCAGCCCAATCACCACCCTCAAACCCCCACACCACACTGTGATCGTCGTCGGCGGCGGGCAGGCCGGGTTGTCGGCCAGTTACCACCTGCAACAGCAGAACATCGAGCATCTGGTGCTGGAAAAACACAGCCTGACCCACACCTGGCGCAACCAGCGCTGGGATGCGTTCAGCCTGGTGACGCCCAACTGGCAGTGCGCGCTGCCGGGCTATCGCTACAGCGAAGAACACGGCGGCAGCGATCCCCACGGCTTCATGAAGAAAGACGAAATCAACGCCTATCTGGCGGGCTTCGTCAAAGCAGTCAACGCCCCGGTGCGCGAAGGCGTGGCGGTCAAGCGCGTGGTGCCACGGGCAGCGGGTGGATTTGAAGTGCACACCTCCCAGGGCGAGTTCACTGCGGACCAGGTGGTCTGCGCGTCCGGCGGTTATCACACGCCGATCATCCCGCGCCTGGCCGAGCGTCTGCCGGCAGGCATCACGCAGATTCACTCTGAGCAGTACCGCAATCCGCAGTCGCTGCCGCAGGGCAACGTGCTGGTGGTCGGCTCCGGACAATCCGGCGCGCAGATCGCCGAAGACCTGCACCTGGCCGGGCGCAAAGTGTATCTGGCAGTGGGCGATGCCCCCCGTTGCGCGCGCTTTTATCGCGGCAAGGACGTGGTCGAGTGGCTGGCCCACATGGGCTACTACGACATCGGCGTCGACACCCATCCGCTGCGTGAAGGCGTGCGCGACAACACCAACCACTACGTCACCGGTCGCGACGGCGGGCGCGATATCGACCTGCGCAAATTTGCCTCAGAAGGCATGGAGCTTTTCGGCCGACTGGAAGGTTTGACCGGCAATGTGTTGCAGTTCAGCGACAACCTGAGCGCCAGCCTGGACAGCGCCGATGCGGTCTATAACCGGATCAATGGTTCGATTGACAAATACATCGCCGAGCAGGGCATCGATGCACCCGCCGGGGAGCGCTATGAGCCGGTGTGGACGCCGCAGCAGGAGCGTCTGGACCTGAATCTGGCAGAGCAGGGCATCACCAGCATTATTTGGTGCATCGGTTTCACGCCGGATTTCACCTGGGTCGAGGCGCCGGTCTTCAATGGTCGTGGCCATCCGGGGCATCAACGTGGAGTGACGGCGCAACCAGGGCTGTATTTCCTGGGTTTGCCGTGGTTATACACCTGGGGCTCGGGCAGGTTTTCCGGTGTAGCGCGGGATGCCGAGTATGTGGTGGGGCATATTGCAGGGGCTGTAAAAGCAGCGCGAAAAGTTGCCCTGTAGGCGCGAATTTATTCGCGAGACGGCGATGCGCTCGACGCTGTTCTCTCGCGTTGATGCCGCCTCGCGAGCAAGTTCGCTCCCACGAGGGATGAGCGCCATTCATCGGCGTTCCACCTGTTGCTGACTTGACGGCTCTTTGTAACGAGACAATACTTCGCTCAGATTCATATAGATGACTAAATAAATACAACAGCGAAGCGCTCGAACATGAACCGACTCTCCAGCGACGTCCGTCTCCCGCTCTATCAACGCCTGCGCGACCAGTTGGCCGAACAGATTGCCAATAATCGCTGGCGCCCAGGGGAAGCGATACCCACCGAAGCTGCCTTGTCCAGCGAGTACTGCCTGTCCACCGGCACCGTGCGCAAGGCCATCGACATGCTGGTCGCCGAAAACATCCTTGAACGCCAGCAGGGCCGTGGCACGTTCATTCGGCGCCCGCAGTTTCAATCCTCGTTGTTCCGCTTCTTCCGTTTCCAGACCGCCTCCGGCGAACGTCAGGTGCCGGAAAGCCGCATCCTCTCTATCGAACCTGTCAGCGCGCCCTCCGCCGTGGCGCAAGCCTTGGGCCTGCCGCTGGACGCCCCGGTGATCCGCATGATCCGCCTGCGATTGCTCGATGCCCAGCCCGTGCTGGCCGAGGAAATCTGGCTGCCGCAGGTGCAATTCCAGACGCTGCTCGAAATCGACCTGACCCGCGAAGGGCCGCTGCTGTATCCGATTTACGAGCAGTTCTGCGGCCAGGTGGTGGCCTACGCCGAAGAAAGCCTGACCGCCGAGGCCATCAGCGAGGTCCATTCGCGACTGCTGCAAGTGCCGGTCAATAGCCCGGTGGTAGTCATCGAACGTCTGGCGCGCAACTACGCAGGGCAGCCCCTGGAATGGCGCCGCTCCCGCGGGCATGCCGAGCATTTCCGGTACAGCGTGGATATCCGCTGAAAACACCATCCCCTGTAGTAGCCAACTGGTTGGCGAGGCGTCCTGGAGCGTACATCCGCAAGGACGCCTCGCGAACAAGTTCGCTCCTACAGGCATGCGTCGCGCCAAAACAACTGCCACACGCACACTCATAAGGACAAAAAACCATGTTCAGCTGGTATCGCCAAGTCACTCCTCGGGAGCGCAAGACGTTTTGGGCCTGCTTCGGCGGCTGGTCGCTCGATGCGCTGGAAGTACAAATGTTCGGCCTGGCGATCCCGGCGCTGATCGCCGCGTTCGCCCTGAGCAAGGGCGATGCCGGCCTGATCAGCGGCGTGACCCTGGTGACCTCGGCCATCGGTGGCTGGGTCGGCGGCACATTGTCGGACCGCTACGGCCGGGTGCGCACCCTGCAATGGATGATCCTCTGGTTCTCGGTATTCACCTTCCTCTCGGCTTTTGTCACCGGCTTTCACCAGTTGCTGATCGTCAAGGCACTGCAGGGCTTTGGCATCGGCGGTGAGTGGGCGGCGGGCGCAGTGCTGATGGCAGAAACCATCAACCCGCAATACCGCGGCAAGGTCATGGGTACCGTGCAATCTGCGTGGGCGGTGGGCTGGGGCCTGGCGGTGGGCGTGTTCACCTTGATCTACTCGTTCGTTCCGGCGGATATCGCCTGGCGCGTGATGTTTCTGGTCGGCCTGCTGCCGTCGTTCCTGATCATCTGGGTGCGTCGCAACGTCGAAGAGCCGGACAGCTTCCAGCGCCTGCAAAAAGAAAACGCCATCCCCCAGAGCTTCTTCAAATCCCTGGCCGGGATCTTCCGTCCGGAACTGATCCGCGTGACCTTGCTCGGCGGTTTGCTGGGCCTCGGCGCCCACGGCGGTTACCACGCGGTGATGACCTGGCTGCCAACGTTCCTGAAAACCGAACGCAACCTGTCGGTGCTCAATTCCGGTGGCTACCTGGCGGTGATCATTATCGCGTTCTGGTGCGGTTGCGTGGCCAGTGGCTTCTTGATCGACCGCATCGGTCGACGAATGAACATTGTGGTGTTCGCGCTGTGCTGCGTGATCACCGTGCAGTGCTACGTGTTCCTGCCGCTGACCAACACGCAAATGCTGTTCCTCGGATTCCCTCTGGGCTTCTTTGCGGCAGGCATTCCGGCCAGCCTGGGTGCGCTGTTCAACGAGCTGTACCCGGCTGACGTACGCGGGGCGGGGGTGGGCTTTTGCTACAACTTCGGCCGCGTGTTGTCCTCGGTATTCCCGTTTCTGGTCGGGCACATGAGCGAATCGATGTCGCTGGGTTCGGCCATCGGTATCGACGCCGGTATTGCCTACGGCGTGGCCGTGATTGCCGCCCTGTGCCTGCCGGAAACCCGTGGTCGCAGCCTGGAAGCGACGTCTGCTGCCGCTCAGGGTTCGGCCAAGGGCGAGACCGCTCGCGCCTGATGATGTTTACCTGTGTGGTGCGCCTATTGCCCGACGGCACGCACCGCACTTCCTCCCATAGATGAGTGCCATGTCTGATACCTGTTCCCCACCGATTCTCGGCATCGATTCCCATGCCCACGTGTTCAGCAGGGAGCTGGATCTCACCACCGCACGACGCTACACACCCGATTACGACGCCACGCTTGCGCTGTACCTGGACAACCTGCGCGAGCACGGTTTGAGTCATGGCGTGCTGGTGCAGCCAAGCTTTCTTGGCACCGACAACGGCTACCTGCTGGCGGCGCTGCAACAGGCGCCCGAGCAGCTGCGCGGGGTTGTGGTGGTGGAGCGCGAGATCAGTCGCCAAGCCCTTCACGAGATGGATCGCCAGGGTGTCGTCGGCGTGCGCCTTAACTTGATGGGCAAAGCGCTGCCGGATTTTTCCGAGCCTGCGTGGCGCAGCTTTTTCGCGCACCTGGTCAAGCTGGACTGGCACGTCGAGCTGCACCGTGAAGTGGCGGATCTGCCGGGGCTGATTCGCGGGCTGATGCCATTCGGGATCAAGATCGTAGTCGATCATTTCGGTCGCCCGGATGCGCGTCTGGGTGTCGATCAACCGGGGTTTGGCGAGATGCTGGAACTGGGTTTGAACGGGCAGGTGTGGATGAAGGTTTCAGGCATTTATCGCCTAGGCGGCAGCGATCAGCAGAACCTGGAGTTTGCCCGGGAGGCCTTGCCGTTGCTGGAGCAGAGCTTTGGCCTGCGCCGGATGGTGTGGGGCAGCGACTGGCCCCATACCCAGCATGAAAGCTGCGTCAACTACGCAAGCGTGGTGCAGCAACTGCAAGCGTTGGGATGCTCGGACCAAGTGATGCGCGCCCTGCTGATCGAAGCGCCCCAGGCGTTGTTTGATTGGTGATCTGCCCCACGCTGCGCGTCTGCTTCGATGAGAAGCTGACGCGCAGCGCATCGGCGGTGTTACCACGCGGGAACGATCAACGCAGGCAGGCACAACTCCACGCTTGCGCGCAGATGCGGACGGCGCATCACCCCAACGCCAACACCTGCCGGCATTCCAGCACCAGGCTCGCGCCGCCGGAAGGGCTGGTGCCGATGTGCAATTTGAAGCCGTGCAAGTTGACGATGGCGGCGACGATGGACAGGCCCAGCCCGAAGCCGCTTTGCTGGTTGCCGCTGTCGCTGCGGTAAAAACGCTTGAACACCGCCTCGCGCTCGGCGGCGGGGATACCGGGGCCGGTGTCCTGGACTTCGATGAAGGTGGCGTCGCCTTCTGCGCGGGCGATCAGGGTGACCATGCCGCCCGGCGGGGTGAATTTGATCGAGTTGCTCAGCAGGTTCGACAGCGCTTCAAACAGCAGCGCGCGATCGCCCACCAGCGGCGGCAGATGTTCGGCAACGCGCAGCTCCAGCGACACGCCGCCTTCTTCGGCCAGCGGCAGGTAGAAGTCATGCAGTTCCTGTAGCAGGGGGCGCGGGTCCAGCCGATCGAAGGCGGAGCGGCGTTGATGGTCTTCGAGCTCGGAAATCCGCAACAGCCCGCGAAACCGCGCCATCAGCGTGTCGGCGTCGGCAATCACCTGAGCCATTTGTTCTCCCTGGGGCGAGTCTTCCGGCGATTGCTGCTGAATCCGGTACAGCTGCGCGCGCAGGCGGGTCAGCGGGGTGCGCAGGTCATGGGCGATGTTGTCGCAGACGCCCTTGACCTCGTTCATCAGCCGTTCGATACGGTCGAGCATGGCGTTGACGATGTCCGCCAGCATGTCGAGCTCATCGCGACGATCCGACACCGGCAGACGCCGCGCCAGATCGCCGGTGACGATGGCTTCGGCGCTGGCCTGTATCGCCCGGATGCGTTGCAGCGGCCGGCGACGCAGCAAATGCCAACCCGCGATACCCGGCAGGATCGTCAGCGAGATACCCCACAGCAGCGCCCGCAGAATCAGGGTGGTCACGGCGAACAGAGAACCGTTGTCGCGCACCAGCACCAGCCAGCGGTCATCGAGCGTATGAATGGCCACGGCATCGCAGCTGGCGCGAGGTAGGTTGGGGTCATCGGAGTCGATGCAAGTGTCCAGCTCCTCGATCTGCCCGTTGAGCGGCAAACCGGCGGGGAGGGTGTGAATCGGTCCGCTGATGGGTTTGAGGTTCTTGTCGAACAGACCGTAGGCGTCCACCGAGCGCATGTCGAACTTGTCGCTGTTGGCCAGGGCATCGTCCAGTTGCGCACCCTGAAAACGCGAAAACAGCTGCTGGCGCTGCATCAGCGAATGACGGGCGAGGGTGTTCAGGTAACTGGTGACTTCCCAGTACAGCACCCCCATGAGGATGCTGCTCCAGGCCACGAACAAGAAACTGTAGAGCGCCAGCAGACGGCTGCTGGATGAACGCCAGCCCTTAGACGGGTTCGGCAATGACATATCCTGAGCCTCGAACGGTTCGAATCAGGGGCGTCAGGGTAGGGGGATCGATTTTCTTGCGCAAGCGACCGATGTGCACGTCGATGAGGTTGGTGCCGGGATCGAAGTGATAACCCCAGACTTCCTCGAAAATCATCATGCGGGTGATGATCTGACCGTTGTTGCGCATCATGAATTCGAGCAGTTTGTATTCAGTCGGCAACAGGTTCAGCGGTTGGCCGGCGCGGCTGGCTTCCCGGGAGATCAGGTTGAGCTCCAGATCGGCGACCCGCAGCATGGTTTCGGCCTGAGTGCTCGGGTGGCTACGGCGCAGCAACACCTCGACCCGGGCGGCCATTTCGTCCGATGCAAACGGCTTGGACAGGTAATCATCGCCGCCTGCGCGCAAGCCACGAACGCGCTCGTCGACGTCGGACAGGGCGCTGATCATCAGGATTGGCGTGGAAATCCCCATCGCCCGCATGGTGGTGACAATCGCCAGACCGTCCACTTCTGGCAGCATGCGGTCCAGGGTAATCAGGTCGTAATCGCCACTGACCGCGCGCACCAGGCCCTCGCGCCCGTTGTCGACCCAATCTACCTGCAGGCCGTGGCTGCTTAATTCGGCCACGATTTCCTTTGCCGTTACGGCATCGTCTTCGATCGTCAGAATTCGGGTCATTGGTTTGCCTGAAGCCATTGCGACTGGAAGCTGTAGTTTGCCTACAAATGTGGCGGATATTTCTGAATAAATATTTAGGAAAGAGACTGGCGCGGTTATTTGGTCCCTGTAGGAGCCAACTTGTTGGCGAGAAATGGAGGCAGCGAATCAGGTCCGGCGCCTCGCGAATAAATTCGCTCCTACAGAGAGTCAGGCGTTATTTCTGAGGTAGACGTTCTTCCTGAGCCTGGTTTTTTTTGCTTGAGTTACCTTTCTTCTCCTTGGGCGTCCCGCTCTCGCTCCTGATCTGCGCATGGCTGATCAGCGCAAAGATAAAGCTGCCGCCAATGATGTTGCCCGCCAGCGTAGGGCCTGCGAATACCAGCCAGAAATCCTTCCACGGCAGTTCACCGGCGAACACCAGATACGACACTTCCGCCGAACCGACGACGATGTGGGTGAAATCTCCCAGCGCCATCAAGTAGGTAATCATCACGATGATCACCACTTTGGCGTTTTCCATCGAAGCGATCATCCAGACCATGGTGGCGATCATCCAGCCGGAAATAATGCCCTTGGCGAACATGGTGCCGACGTTGTTTTCCATGATCTTGCGGCCGATTTCGAGAAAGGCGTGGTCGGTCTTGGTGTCGAAGATCGGCAAATGCAGCATGACGTACGCCACCAATAAGGTGCCGCACAGGTTGCCCACCAGCACCACACCCCACAGCCGGAACAGGCGGGCGATGTTACTCAGGGTGAATTTGGTCATGACCGGTAACACTGCCGTCAGGGTGTTTTCGGTGAACAGTTGCTGACGCGCCAGGATCACCGCCAGAAAGCCTGCGCAGTAGCCGAAGCTGGCAATGGCCTTGAAGCCTTCGCTGTCGGGCAGCCGTGAATTGAGCAACCCCATGGCCATCAACGACAGGCCCATGGTCAGGCCGGCCGCCAGGGCCGACCACCAGAGCGCCGTGACGCTGCGCTCAAGCTCATGATCGCCCTGGGCGCGGATGGTTTCGTGCAGGACCGCCGCGCGGGGCGGCTGGTTCTCGTCGATCTCCTGCTCTTCCTTGGCGGTCAGGCCCGGGGTCTTGCCGTCTTCTTGCTGGTTTTCCATGGGTGTTCCTTGGGGCGTTGATCGGGTGGAGACGGCATGGCGTATTGAATGCTGCGCCGGACTGTTGCTTGAGACACAATCTGTCATCCGTCGTTCGCCCCTGAACGATGTCGTTTTGCCGCACCCCTGGGAGAGTATGTGTGACCCTTCAGATTCGAGATGCGATCCGTGCCGATGCCGAGCTGATTCTAGGCTTCATCACCGAACTGGCGATTTATGAAAAAGCCGAGCATGAAGTACTGGCCCGCCTTGCCGATATCGAGCGCAGCCTGTTCGACGACCCGGCGTCCCCGGCCAAGGCGCTGATCTGCCTGCTGGACGATGAGCCGATCGGTTTTGCCGTGTACTTCCTCAGCTATTCGACCTGGCTGGGCCGCAAAGGCCTCTACCTGGAAGACTTGTACGTGTCGCAGCAGCACCGCGGCGTTGGCGCGGGCAAGGCGTTGCTCAGGGCTTTGGCGAACATTGCGGTGGACACTGGTTGCGGGCGTTTTGAGTGGAGCGTGCTGGACTGGAACCAGCCGGCGATTGATTTCTACGTATCCATCGGCGCCGAGCCGCAGGATGAGTGGGTGCGGTATCGGATGGAGGGCGCGAACCTCATCGATTTTGCATCAGGCAATCGCTGATTCTGTAGGCGCAGAAAACTCTGTAGGAGCGAATTTATTCGCGAGACGTGATCATGTGTACGCCTGAAAACGTCTCGCCAACAAGTTGGCTCCTACAGCGTAGGGCTTAGCATTTTTGTGCTATCAACCCGCCCAACCCCCGCCGCCAACATCTCGCTCCAGGCCTTGTCCAGCGAGCCCTGCAGATCAATCGCCCGACACGCGTCCTCGATCACCCAGGTATTGAACCCGGCCGTGCGCGCATCCAGCGCCGACCAGGCGACGCAGAAATCAAGCGCCAGACCCACCACAAACACACTGTCGATGCCGCGCTCTTTCAGATACCCCGCCAGCCCGGTGTGGGTGGTGCGGTCGCCTTCGATGAACGCCGAATAGCTGTCGATCCCGAGATTGCAGCCTTTGCGCAGAATCAGTTGCGCGTGGGGCAAGTGCAGGTCCGCGTGCAGATCGGCGCCGTGGGTGGCTTGCACGCAATGGTCCGGCCACAGGGTCTGCGAGCCGTAGGGCAGGGTGATGCTGTCGAACGGCGCACGTCCGGCATGGGTCGAGGCGAAGGAGATATGCCCGGCAGGGTGCCAGTCCTGGGTAATCACCACGTTGCGAAACTGCGCGCCCAGGCGATTGATCAACGGCACTACCGCGTCACCATTGGCCACCGCTAGCGCGCCGCCGGGGAGGAAGTCGTACTGCATGTCGATGACCAGCAGCGCGCAGCGCGGGTCGCAGGGTTGGAGGGGGAGGGATGGGGTCATCATCGGGGTATCCTTGATGAAGTGTTCTTATTCATGCAGGCCAGGCACAAAACATTGTGGGAGGGAGCTTGCTCGCGAGATGTCAGTCCATTCAACGCAATTTCATCGCGTCAGCCACCTCATCGCGAGCAAGCTCCCTGCCACCAACATCGGTGGTGGCGTCAGGGAAACAACCGAATCGGCGTTCCCGCATGCCAGGCCTGTATGTCCTCGATCATCTGGCTAAAGAACATCCGGTAGTTGTTCTCGGTCACGTACCCCACATGGGGCGTGGCCAGCAGGTTGGGCAGCGAACGAAACGGATGATCGGCTGGCAGCGGCTCCTGGCCGTACACGTCCAGCGCCGCCCCGGCGATTTTCTTCTGTTTCAGCACTTCGACCAGCGCCTCCTCGTCGACAATCGGACCCCGGGCAGTGTTCACCAGATACGCCGTGGGCTTCATGCGGCTCAACGACTCGGCGTCCACCAGGCCCCGGCTGCGATCGCTGAGCACCAGATTCACGGAAATCACATCTGATTGCTCGAACAGCTCGGCCTTGCTGACATAACTCACGCCATGCTCGGCAGCCCGTTCGGCGGTAAGGTTTTCGCTCCAGGCGATGACCTTCATGTCGAAGGCCTGGCCATATTTGGCGATCTTCTGGCCAATGCTGCCCAGGCCGACGATCCCAAGAGTTTTACCGTACAGATCGCTGCCAATCCCGATCTGCCAGTGGCCGGCGCGCAGGGAATTGGCTTCGTCGACGATGTTTCGGGTCACGCCCATGATCAACGCCCAGGTCAGTTCCGGCGCGGCGAACTTGTAGCTCTCGGTCCCAGCCACCTGAATCCCCAGGCGTTTGGCGGCAGCCAGGTCCAGCGCGGCATTGCGCATGCCACCGGTGACCAGCAGTTTGAGTTTGGGCAATTGACTGAGCAGCGCTTGGTCGAAAATCGTGCGTTCGCGCATCACGCAGATCACCTCGAAGTCCTTCAAGCGCGCCACCATGGCCGCGGTGTCGGCCGGGAATTCATGCAGGAAATTCACTTCGCCGATGGCGTCCAGCGCGGACCAGTCCACCACGTCGCTGGCCACCGATTGCCAGTCATCCAGTACCGCGATTTTCACAGGAGCACCCTGAGTCATTTGAAAGAGGCCTCATTCAAGCAAGACATTGGATTTGTGGCGCCCACACTACGCCCAGGCTTGGATCAGTGGAACAGGCGCCGGGGGGATTTCATGTGATTTCGTCCTGCAACGAACGCGCTGCGTCAGCCGAACAGCCCGGCAGCGATGTTGATCGAGAAGCCCAGAATCGCGGTGTTGAACACGAAGCCGATCAACGATTGCGCCAGCACCACTTTGCGCAGTGCGCGGGTGGCGACGCCGACATCCGAGGTCTGCACGGCCACGCTCAGGGTGAAGGAGAAGTACAGAAAGTCCCAGTAATCGGGGTTCAGCTCGCCATCGGCGAAGCGCAGTGCCGGTTCTTTGCCGTGCCAGGTGTAGAACAGCCGGGCGTAATGCAGGCTGAAAATAACCCCGGTGATCAGCCACGAGCCGACGATGGTCAGGCCGGTAAATGCGTAATGCAGTGCCTTGTCCCCGGGGAGCATGGCCTTGGCCCCGGACAGTTCCAGAACGATGGCCGCCAGACTGGCGATCGCCGCCACACAGACCATGACCAGCACCAGCCCGGCGTTCTCGTCTTCGATTTCGGCGATGCGTTTGACGTCTTCGGCTTTGGAGCGCGAGGTACGCAGCATGATCAGGATCAGGTAAATCCAGACACCGACGTTCCAGGCAATCAGGCATTTGGTAATCAGCGTGATGTGCGGGGCGAGGAAAGCAGAAGCGATACCCGCCGTTATACCCAGCGCGACAGCGATGGAAAGGCGAGGGTGAGTCTGGGAAAGGAGGGGCATGGCAGGCTTCGCGGCAGGGACATGCCGGCACATTAGCATGCAGCGACAGCGCAAAGAAAAACGGCGCGCAAGGGGTTACGCGCCGGTCGCCAAGTGGCAAGAATATTGGGATAAGAGCTGCAAGCTACAAGCTACAAGCTCATGGCCCGCCGCAGGAGCTTGAGGCTTGTAGCTCCGAACTTAACGCACCAGACAAGGCGCCTTGTTGTTGAACTTCCAGTCCGGAATCAAGAACTGCATGGCCGCCGCATCGTCCCGCGCGCCCAGGCCCATGCCTTTGTACAGCTCGTGTGCCTTGGCGACCTGGTCCATGTCCAGCTCCACGCCCAGGCCCGGTTTCTTCGGTACCTGCACGTTACCGCCGACGATTTGCAGCGGCTCTTTGGTCAGGCGCTGGCCGTCCTGCCAGATCCAGTGGGTGTCGATGGCGGTGATGTCGCCCGGGGCAGCGGCCGCCACGTGGGTGAACATCGCCAGCGAGATATCGAAGTGGTTGTTGGAGTGCGAACCCCAGGTCAGGCCCCATTCGTTGCACATCTGCGCCACGCGCACCGAACCCTGCATGGTCCAGAAGTGCGGATCGGCCAGCGGGATGTCCACCGACTGCAGCTGGATAGCATGGCCCATTTCACGCCAGTCGGTGGCGATCATGTTGGTGGCGGTGCGCAGGCCGGTGGCGCGGCGGAACTCGGCCATGACTTCGCGACCGGAGTAACCGTTTTCCGCGCCGCATGGGTCTTCGGCGTAGGCCAGCACCTTGTGCTGATCGCGGCACAGGCGGATCGCTTCTTTTAGCGACCAGGCACCGTTGGGGTCCAGGGTGATGCGCGCTTTCGGGAAACGCTCGGCCAGCGCCGTCACTGCTTCGATTTCCGCGTCGCCGCTGAGCACGCCGCCCTTGAGTTTGAAGTCCTCGAAGCCATAACGCTGATGCGCAGCTTCGGCCAGACGCACCACCGCTTCCGGGGTCAGGGCTTCTTCGTGACGTACGCGGAACCAGTCGTTGTCGGCGTCTTCTTCGGTGCGATACGCAAGGTTGGTTTTCTTCTGATCGCCCACGTAGAACAAGTACCCGAGCATCTTCACTTCGTCACGCTGCTGGCCTTCGCCGAGCAGGGCGGCAACCGGCACTTCAAGGTGCTGACCGAGCAAGTCGAGCAAGGCGGCTTCAAGGCCGGTGACCGCGTGAATGGTGATGCGTAGGTCGAAGGTCTGCAGGCCGCGGCCGCCGGAATCGCGCTCGGCAAAGGTACGACGCACGTCGTTGAGAATCTTCTGGTATGTGCCGATGGTCTTGCCGACCACCAGCGAGCGGGCGTCTTCCAGTGTCTGGCGAATGCGTTCGCCACCCGGGATTTCACCGACGCCGGTGTGCCCGGCGTTGTCTTTGATGATCACGATGTTGCGGGTGAAGTACGGGCCGTGGGCGCCACTCAGGTTGAGCAGCATGTCGTCATGGCCGGCCACCGGCACGATCTGCAAGTCAGTGATGACGGGGGCGTTGCCGGTGTGCTGATTGTTTTGAGTGCTCATTGTTTAATCCTTGGCTTGATGCTTTGAAAGCTGAATCAATGGACGAAAATCACGGGTGCGCGGTGGTCGCAGTACCCGGTGCTGCGGGCGCCGTGCCATGTTTTTTGGTGGTGCGCACGAAGAACACCAGCACCGCGGCGATGATCGAGGTGGCCGTCAGGCCGTAAAGGCCGCCCTGGATCGAGCCGGTGTGCTGCTCCAGTAGCCCGAAGGTCGTCGGCGCAACGAATCCACCCAGGTTGCCGACCGAGTTGATCAGCGCAATGACGCCTGCGGCGATGCGCGCATCCAGATAGCCCTGAGGAATCGGCCAGAACAACGACGAGGCAGACTTGAAGCCCATGGCCGCAAAGCAGATGGCGATGAAGGCGAATATTGGCCCGCCAACGGTGGACATGAACATCCCGGCCGCAGCGATCAACAGGGCGCCGGCGACCCAGGCCTGCTGGTGCTTCCACTTCGCCGACAGCGAGGCGAACCCATACATCGCCACGATGGCGATGAACCACGGGATCGAGTTGAACAGGCCGACCTGAATGTCCGAGAGATCGCCCATCTTCTTGATGATGCTTGGCAGCCAGAAGGTGGCGGCGTAGATGGTCAGCTGAATAAAAAAGTACATCAGGCAGAACATCAGGATCTGCCGGTCCTTGAGCAATTGGCCGATGGACAGCTTCACCGGGCTTGCGGCTTCACGGGCGGCCTGCTCGTCGTCGATGGCTTTTGTCAGGGCGTCTTTTTCAGCCTGATTCATCCACCTGGCGTCCTGGGGTTTTGAGTCCAGCCAGAACCAGACGAACACGCACAGGAACACCGAGAACAGGCCTTCGATGAGGTACATCCACTGCCAGCCGTGCATCCCCAATCCTTCGATTTGTAACAGCAGGCCAGACAACGGACCAGAGATGACCGAGGCGAACGCCGAACCGCTGAGGAAGATGGCGATGGCTTTGCCGCGCTCAACGCCAGGCAACCAGCGGGTGAAGTAATAGATCACGCCGGGGAAGAAGCCAGCTTCAGCCACACCCAACAGAAAACGCAGGATGTAGAAGTGGGTTTCAGTCTGGATGAAGGCCATGCACGCCGCGACAATGCCCCAGGTGAACATGATCCGGGTCAGCCAGAGGCGCGCACCGACTTTCTGCATGAGGATGTTGGAGGGGACTTCGAACAGCGCATAAGCGATGAAGAACAGCCCGGCGCCAAAGCCGTAGGCGGCGGCACCGATGCCCAGATCGTGCTCCATGTGACTACGCACGAACCCGATGTTGACCCGGTCGATGTAGTTCACGATGAACATGATGACGAACAGCGGAAGGATGTGGCGTTTGACTTTGGAGACCGCCGATTGCAGGACGGAATCCGGGCTGTCATGCGCCCCGGTAGAGGATGCGTTCACGTCTGTTAACTCCCACTGATTATTTTTATGCGGGTTGTAGCTCGGGTGTGTGCAACGAGGGTCGTCGCCCTGTTGCCAGTCATCATACAAGTTAAGTGCTGTGTGGCAACTGAATTTGCTTGGTATCTCGGTTATTTCATCGGCTTTTTTCGGACCTGTCATACAAGTTGAATGAGCGGGAGGGTGTGGGTTCAGGGCTCGTATTCAAGGGGTGCAACGCTTGATCGATGGCGCGGGAGAGTTGGTTTTTTGAACGTTGTCTGCCAGCAACGCCGTGTAAAAAGACAAGTTGGAAAAGGCGAGATCCGGTCGCTCATGTGCTGAGTGATATGCTCGCCGCTTCCAGACCCAGGCTTTCGGAGCCGACCCCATGCAAGACCCCACCCAGAACCTGATCCCCAAACGACGCGCCCACAGCCTGGCGACCGATCTGGTCACTGACCTCAGTCAGCGCATTCTCATGGGCAAGATTGCGCCGGGGGACAAGCTGCCGTCCGAGAGTGAAATCGTCGGCCAATATGGCGTCAGTCGCACGGTGGTGCGCGAGGCGATTTCCAAGTTGCAGGCATCGGGGCTGGTGGAGACGCATCAGGGCAAGGGCACGTTCGTGTTGCAGAGGGCGGAGCAGAGCGGCCTGCATTTGAAGGTGGAAACGGCGTTCAGCGTGCGCCACATCATCGAATTGCGCATGGGGCTGGAGACCCAGGCAGTGGCGCTGGCGGCCATGCGTCGTACTCAAGAGCACCTGACCGCGATGCGTCAGGCGCTGGATGATTATCAGGACCTGCTGGCCAAGGAAGACAGCTGCGTGGAGCCCGACAAGCGCTTTCATCGGCTGATTGCCGAGGCAACGGGCAACCCGTATTTCGTCGAGATCATGCAGCACCTGGGCGCCACCATCATCCCGCGCAGCCGGATCGCCACCAGTGAACGGGCCGGGGCCAATCTGACGCGTCACGCCTACTTCGCCAACCTCGAACACGAAGCCATTCTCAGCGCCATCCGCAGACAGGACCCCGATGCGGCGCGGGCGGCGATGTGGACCCATTTGAGCAATAGCCGCGAGCGCCTGGCGCCGGTGGAGTGATCCCTGCTCCCACTGGGTTTGCGATGAAACCGGGCTGCTGTGGCGTCCAAAATCCCTTGTCGGAGCGAACTTGTTCGCGCGGCGATCTACCGACGCTGAAGAGGCCCCTTCAGCGCCCGTACTTCGCGAACAAGTTCGCGCCTACAGGTCAAGGCGCAACGTTTTCCGGCGTCTTCACCAATGCCCCCGCGTCACTCAACACCTGCATCATCACCTGCGACTGCCAGTCGTAATACGGGTTGAACGTCAGCCGCGCAAAGACTTTGCCCGGTTCCCGATGACCCCAGTCCGAATACCAGACCTGTTCGCCATTCAGGCATTTTTGCATGTCGGCTGTCTCCTGGCCGTTCCAGCAAATGCGCTGGGTACCGTCCTGGCCATACAAGCGGTTATCCGGCGAAAACATCAGCCCCATGTGCGAGAACCGAGCGATGCGGTACTGCGGCAAATAATCGTTGCGCACCAGCACACGAGGGGTTTTCGCAGCCGGCGCCGGGCTGTCGCCGTACCAGATCAGACGGCTGGCCGGGTGGCTGAAACGCTGGTTGAAATTGTCCAGCACGTAGGCGGTGTCCAGCACCGAATCGTGCTGGGTGATGGCGACGAACACTGGTTTATCGTACGTGCGCTGCTTCAAGCGGGCCTGCGCCATTAACGCGCTGCGGTAGAACTGCGCAAAACCGTTGGTGGGCACGTTCAGGTAGCGGACCGGTGTCTGCATCGGGCGGATGCCGTCGTTGGGTTTGGCCAGCCATGGTTTGAACCAGCCGATGTATTGGGTCACCCAGGCGTAGGTGTTGTCTGGCCGAAACGCAGGAGAAAACAACACCAGCCCGGCGATTTCGTTGTGTTCATAGGCGTAGTCGAGCGCCAGATTGGCACCGGTGGAGAACCCGCCCAGATACACTTTAGGCACCTCCTTAGCCAGAATCTGCGTCTGCTCGCGGACCACTTGTTGCCACTGTTTGAGCGTGACATCGAGCATGTCCGACGGCTGCGTGCCATGTCCCGGCAGCAGCACCGTGCGCACCAGGAAACCCTGGGCGGCGAGGGTGGTGCCCACGTCATTGAATGACCAGGGCGAGTCGCCCAACCCGTGTACCAGCAATATCCCGCTTTTCGGTTGGCCCGCAGGCCGCCATTCCCGGGGCGCGTTCCACTCAAGTTCAGCGGCGTGATCGTCGGTCTGGAAGGTACGGTGCTGTTGCATCCATTCAAGGGTTTGTTCGCGGTATTGGGCGAAACTGGACTGCCCCAGCGGCGTGCCGGTCGAGGCGCAGGCTTGCAGGGCCAGCAGTGGCAAGAGAAAAGCGAAAGGGTGTTTTGCCAAGGCTCAGGGGCTCCGGTGAGTGGGGCAAGCAGGCAGCCGATGATGTACCGGCCCGCGCAAAGTGATCGGCCACAGATTTCAGAGTGGCCAAGCGCAAAATGATTCTGCGCGCTGTATTGGCTTTTTTACTGTCCTGGAACTGGTTACAGTCTGGGCTGCCAACCGACCCTGCGGCCCGCCGCCTACCTGACGCTGGCCTGGAGACGCTTTGTGTTCGATTCCCTGCACCGCTATCTGTCCCTCCACGATTTTGAGGAGGGCGCCCGCAAAATATTGCCCAAACCGCTATTTGCCTATGTCTCTGGTGCGGTCGAGGACGGCCATTCTCTGGACGCCAATCGTCGCTCATTCGCACGTTATGGATTCAAACCGGATGTGCTGGTGGACGTATCCCGACGCGATAGCAGTGTCGAACTGTTCGGCCATCGCTACAGTTCTCCGGTGGGCATCGCGCCGATGGGCATTTCGGCGCTGACCAGTTACCGCGGCGATCTGATCATGGCCCAGGCGGCGGCCGAGGCCAATGTGCCATGCATCATGAGCGGTTCCTCACTGATTCGCCTGGAAGAGGTGATCCAAGCCGCGCCGCGCACCTGGTTTCAAGCGTATTTGCCGGGCAAGCAGGAGCAGATCGATGCCTTGATCGCACGGGTGGCTCGGGCAAACGTCCAAACTCTGGTGATCACCGTCGATACACCGGTATCCGGCAATCGCGAAAACAACATTCGCGCAGGATTTTCAACGCCGCTGCGGCCCAGCGCAGCCTTGGCCTGGCAAGGGGTGACTCACCCACGATGGTTGTTCGGCACCTTCCTGAAAACCATCGTCAGGCACGGCATGCCGCATTTCGAAAACAACTACGCCGCCCGGGGTGCGCCGGTGATGTCAGCCAGCGTAGTACGGGATTTTTCTGACCGCGGGCATCTGCATTGGGAGCACCTGGCCTCGATTCGCAAACAGTGGAGCGGGCCGATGGTGATCAAGGGCGTGCTCAACGCGGCGGATGTATTGCGCTGTAAACGTCTTGGGATTGACGGCGTGGTCGTCTCCAACCACGGCGGCCGACAGCTCGATGGCAGCGTCGCGCCGTTGTTGGTACTGCCGCAAATCGTTGACGCTGCAAACGGTATGACTGTCCTGCTCGACAGCGGCGTGCGCCGGGGCACCGACGTCCTAAAGGCCTTGGCACTGGGCGCCGACGCCGTACTCATCGGCCGCCCCTTCAACTACGCCGCCGCCATCGCCGGCCAACCGGGCGTTGCCCATGCGCTGCAGCTGATCACCAGCGAAATCAGCCGCGACATGGGATTGCTCGGCGTGACGTCGGTGAAGGCGATTGAAAAGCGGCATTTGGCTGAAGGTTGAATGCGTTCCGCCACCCATACCAGTGGGAGGGAGCTTGCTCGCGATTCTTATTGTCGGGCGCTATAGCTTTGTCGGCCTTGCCACTTTTCGCGAGCAAGCTCCCTCCCACAGGTGATGCGAGTGTTTGGTATTGCGGGGGAGTTGGGCTCTGCTCGAAGATTCAGGCATTCTCCTCTCATCCCAATAAAAACCAGACCATCACACCCATGCCAAACTTCGTACCTTCTGCGCTGGACCTCTCCCATGTTCGCCCTTGATCACGCCTTGGCGCAGGACATCGTTGACCGGGCGATGGCGATTTTGCCGTGCAACGTCAACGTCATGGACTATCTGGGGATCATCATCGGCAGCGGCGAGGCGGAGCGTCTGTACACCCGGCACGAGGGGGCGCAGTTGGTGCTGGCCAACAGCCGGGTCGTAGAGATCGATTCCCATACCGCCAAACAGTTGAGCGGTGTGCGACCTGGGGTCAATCTGCCCCTGATGCTCGAAAACCGGCTGGTGGGCGTGTTGGGAATCACCGGGGAACCGGATGATGTTCGCGTCTATGCCGAATTGGTGAAGATGACGGCCGAGATGCTGATGGAGCATCGGCGCCAGCAAGCGGATCAGCGCTGGCGTCAACAGCGCAGCGAGGATTTGCTGTCCCGGTTGCTGCTCGGTGACGGCCCGGACAGCCTGATCGATGAGGCCGAAAAGCTCGGTTTGCAACCGCACTTGCCACGCCAGGCAGTGTTGATCGAGCTGGCAGGCGATGGTATCGACAGCGACAAAGTGGGCCATTGGCTCACGGGCCGTTACGCCAATAGTTGGTGCATGGCGGGGGAGCCGGGGCTGCTGTACTGGTGCCGCGCGGTGGGCAAGGATCGGGACGACGCGCTGTTGCTGGAGCAGTTCGATGAGCAGGGCTGGTCGGTCACCCGCATGGGCACGACCGAGCAAACGCCTGATCTTGCCGGACTGCGCCAGGCCTGTGTCGCGGCCCGGGATCTGCTGGATTACGCGCGCCACATCAAACCGCAACAAAAACTGCTGCGCCTGGACACTCATCGTCTGCCGGTGCTGTTCTGGCGTTATCGGCATGACTGGCTGGCGCAGCGGGTCGCCGAACCGATCCAGCGCCTGAGCGGGCAAACGCAACTGCTGGACACCCTGCGCAGTTGGTTCGATTACAGCGGCGAGAGTCAGGCCTGCGCTGATGCTTTGGGCATACACCGCAACAGCTTGCGCTACCGGCTGGAAAAAATTGCCGAAGTCAGCGGCTGCGATCCGTACCGCACCGATGATCTGCTGCGCTTGTACCTAGGCCTGGAAATGACCCCACGCCCGTGAGCCTGACGATTCGCCCAGCCCGCGAATTCGGACGCGATGCTCGATGTTGGGAGACTTCGTCCTCAGCGTCAGCGGTAGCGCTTGCACCCTAAATGGTCGGTTTTGTTCGAATGACCAACCATCCCCCCACGCCCTTGTGCGAAGGTCAGGGGGCAAACGCGGTCAAGAATGCGAACATCGGCCATCGAACAAGGAGAACAACCATGAAAATCGTCATCGCCCCGGATTCCTTCAAAGACAGCCTCAGCGCCCAGGCCGTTGCTCAGGCTATCGCCAGCGGCCTGACCGACGTCTGGCCGAACGCTGAGCTGATCGAATGCCCGATGGCCGATGGCGGCGAGGGCACCATCGAAGCGGTGCTGGCCGCGTGCGGCGGTCAGTGGATGACGACCCATGTCAGCGGCCCCTTGGGGCAGCCACTCGATGCCCAATGGGGCTGGCTGCCCGACACGCGTACCGCGATCATTGAAATGGCCATGGCCAGCGGTTTGCAATTGCTGACCCTTGAACAGCGCGATGCCACGATCACCAGCACTCGGGGCACCGGCGAGCTGATCGGCGCGGCTCTGGACGCCGGCGCGCAGCGGATCATCCTGGCCATCGGCGGCAGCGCAACCAACGATGCCGGCACCGGCATGCTCACGGCCTTGGGCGCGCGCTTTTTGAGCGATGACGGTCAAGCGCTGCCGCCAGGCGGTCTGGCGCTGGCCAGAGTGGCGCGCATTGAGCTGGGCGATCTGGATAAACGCCTGCGCGACGTGCAGTTCGAGGTGGCGGCCGACGTCGATAACCCTTTGTGCGGCTTCAACGGAGCGTCGCACATCTTCGGACCGCAGAAGGGCGCATCTCCCGAGCAAGTGCTGGCGCTGGATGCGGCGCTCGGGCATTTTGCCGATCAATCGGCCAAGGCACTGGGCAAGGACGAGCGCGACCACCCTGGGTGCGGTGCGGCAGGCGGTATGGGGTTTGCGGCCAAGGTCTATCTGAATGCGTCGTTCCGGCCAGGCGTCGAAGTGGTGGCCGACCTGACCGGACTGGCAGATGCCTTGGACGACGCGGATCTGGTGATCACCGGGGAAGGGCGCTTCGACGCGCAGACACTGCGCGGCAAAACCCCGTTCGGCGTGGCCCGCATCGCTCAGCGCAAGGGCGTGCCGGTGATCGTGCTGGCCGGTACCCTGGGGCAAGGTTATGCCGAGCTGTATGAACACGGCATCAGCGCCGCTTTCGCCTTGACCAGCGGGCCGATGACCCTGGAACACGCCTGTCGCGATGCGGCAAAACTGCTGCACGACCGGGCCCGGGATCTGGCGCGGGTATGGCGGCTGGCGGCCAACTGAACTGCGCGGCATACGTCATAGGCCAGCGCTGAAACCCGATCAAGCGAGTGGTCGTCAGTCCGGCTTGCCCGCGAAGGGTCTTGATGAGTGCCGTGAATATCGTCGCCGCGAGCCGTCGCTACGATTGCATTGACTCAATTGTCGCCCAGGCAAGCATTGCCGTTGACTTCGTAACGCACGGTATGAGGTTTGCCCATGTGGTCAACGTAGCTCATCTCCACTGGCCGTACGCCGCAGAAATTGAGCATCGGCGTGTGCGTGACTTTGGCGATGTCCAGCTTGCTGCCGTAGGTGTAATCCTGCACCGGTGGCATGTTTTTCATGTCAGCGCTGGCCACTGCGGCGAAGGTGCTGAGCACGGTGAGGGTGAGGGCGGTGAGTGTGGTTTTCAGGGTCAGCTTCATGATGGGCTTCTCTTCATTTGAGGGCGGGTTACTTTCTTGAGCCCGTATGACGAAGCGGGAAGAGGGTTATTCCCTGACCCCTGAAAATAAAACGAATCAGGCAAATCCGTGGGAGGGAGCTTGCTCGCCAAGCGCACTAGCGCGCAGCAACGTTGAGCTGCATCGTTGGAATTGGGCTGCGCATGAGCGTGCCGACCAGCACGGCGGCTACCAAAGCACTCAGCCCCGCCACCCACAGCACCGATCCGAAGCCTGCAACGAACGCCTGCTGTGCCATGGGCTCGACGATCTGGCGCGCCTGTGCATCCAGCGGTTGCAATGCCGCCGCCATGTCGCCAGCCACCACGCGCGAGGCCAGGTGTTCAGCGCTGTCCAGCCACTGGGGCGCCGCGCTTGCCAGACTGCCGCTGAGCGTACGCAAGGTGTGGCTGGCGAGCAGCGCGCCGTAGACGCCGATCGCGAGCATGATGGAGCTGAATCGCATGGTGGTGCTCAGGCCTGACGCCATGCCGGTGCGCTCGCGGGGCACGCAGGCCATGATGTTTTTCTGGGTGTCGCCGTTGAGCAGGCCTGCACCGGCGCCGGTCACGGCCATCGCCAGGGCGAACCCCGGATAACCCCCCAGCGAGGTGGCCCACGCACACAGCAGATTACCCGCACCGACCAGACCCAGGCCCAGCGCCATCATCGCTGCCGGCGACAGATGCCGGGCCAGACGAGGGCCCAGTCGAGGAAGCAGCAGCATGGTTATCGCAAACGGCAGCATTCCCAGGCCAGAGCCAATGGCGCTGAACCCCAGGCCGTTTTGCAGATAGAACGGCAGCAACGTCATCATTACCTGGGCGCAGCCGGCGTAGGCGAACATCCCCAGCAGCGCGCCGATAAAGCGCGGATAGCGAAACAGCTGCAAATCGACCATCGGCCGGCGTTGCAGTTGTTCGGCGAGGACGAACAACCCCAGCAGCGCGGCGCCGCCAACCAGCCGGATAAAGGTCAGGTGGTTGTCCCAGCCGATGCGGTTGGCTTCAATCAGGCCCCACATCAGGCATAACAGGCTCGCGCTGAAAAACAGGCTCCCCCAGGGGTCCAGGCGCGCCGACTGTTCGTTACGCGATTCACTGATATTGCGCAGCACCGCCCACAGCAATACCCCGCCCACGGGCACATTGAGGTAGAAAATCCAGCGCCATCCCACCAGTTCGGCGATCAGACCGCCGACGGTGGGCGCTGCTGTCATGGCCACCCCCATGCAAGCGCCCCAGAATGCCCAGGCTTTGGCCCGTTCGGCTTCGTCGTGGAACACATGACCGATGGTTGCCAACGCCGAGGTCAGCAACAGTGCCGCGCCGACCCCTTTCACTGCGCGGGCAAGGTCCAGCAGCAGGATATCCGGCGCCGCCCCGCAGCCGACGGACGCAACGATGAACAGCACCAGTCCCCACAGCAGCATTTTCTTGCGCCCGAAGCGATCGGCCAGACTGCCAGCGGGCAGCAGGAGGGCAGCGAATGCCAGCATATAGGCGCTGACCACCCACTCGATATCGGCAAAACCGGCGCTCAGATCACGGGCGATGCTGGGCAGGGTGACAGCGACAATGTTGGTGTCGAGCACAATCAGCGCGCACACCCCTGAGGCCGTGAGCAGGGTCATACGGAGGCTTGGGCTTTTTGCTTGAACGGACATGTTAGGTCTCGGCTAATGTGTCGGTAACCCTTTAGGAGCGAAGTTATTCGCAAGGGGCGTCATGCGTACGCAGCGAATTCACGACGCCGGCCAACGACGGTGCTCCTACAGTATCCCCACATGGCATATGCTTTATTACCTGCGCACCGTCACTTCATTACCTCTGAGCTAATGCCGTTATGGAAATCCGTCATTTTCGTTACTTCCTGGCAGTCGCCAAGCACCGGCACTTCACCCGAGCGGCTGAGCAATTGGGCATCGCACCGCCCACCCTGACCCGGCAGATTCAAGACCTCGAAAGCGCGCTGGGCACCCGATTGTTCGTCCGCGAACAGCGCGAAGTGCGGCTGACCGATGCCGGGCGGGCTTTGCAGATCGAGGCGGAACTGGCGGTGCGGCAGTTTGAGTCGGCCACCCTCAATGTGCAGCGCGCAGGCCGTGGGGAGGCGGGGCGCATCGAATTGGGGTACGTGGCCTCGGCAGTGTTCTCCGGGGTGCTGCAGCGTCAGGTCGGCCAGTTTCGCCAGCGCTTGCCTGATGTCGAATTCACGATCGCCGAATACCTGATGCCGGCGTTGCCCCGCCTGATCGACGAAGGCCGGCTCGACGTGGGTTACATCCGCTCCCCCATGACCTTGCCCGATAGCCTTGCTGCCGTGAAACTGTTGACCGAAGGTTTCGCCCTGGCGCTGCCGGACAGCTCCTGGCTGTGCAAACTCAAGACCCTCAACGCAGCGCATTTACAGCGTGAAACGTTCATCCTGCCAGAGCAGATTTCCGGGACGCTGGCGGTCGCTGCCCACGGCGGTTTTGCCCCGGCCCTGGGCCCGCAGCCGGGTGGATTGGTGTCGGTCGTGGCGCTGGTCAGTCTGGGGCAGGGCATCGCCGTGGTGCCGGAGTCGGTAGTCGATCACATTCGCCTGCCCAATGTCGTGTACCGACGCATCGACGATTGCCAGCCATCGTCTTACCTGTCGCTGATCCACAGGCGGCATGAAAAAGCGCCTGCGGTCATGCGCTTTGTTGAGCATGTCGGGGTTTACAGAGAAGCTGCTCAGTGACGTTTGATTTCACTCAAGTGCTCCACTTCACCCTGATACAGACCGGTTGCAGACCGCTCTGACCGCACCAGCAACCGAACCGGTAAGCGGGCAGTTTAAGCTTGCCGCAGCGCGCCAGAACGTTTGAAACCAGCCAGATATACGGACCCCACACCATGCCACTGCCCGACCTGAACCTTTTGATTGCTTTGGATGCGCTGCTTGACGAGGGCAGTGTGGTGGGCGCTGCGCGGCGGATGCATTTGAGTCCGGCGGCGATGAGCCGAACGTTGACCCGTATCCGCGAAGCCCTGGGCGATCCGGTGCTGGTGCGCGCCGGCCGCGGTCTGGTGCCCACCCCCCGGGCGCTGGCGATGCAGGCGCAGGTGCGTACGCTGGTGGAGCAGGCTGCCGAGGTGTTCCAGGCCCGGGACGAGGTGGACATGAGCACTTTGGAGCGCCGGTTCAATGTGCGTTCCAACGACGTGTTCTTCGGTGGTTTCGGTGGGCGGCTGGTGGACTCGATGCGCCAGCACGCGCCGCGTTCGACGCTGCGTTTCGTGCCCGAAGGCGAGGGCGATGATGACGCATTGCGCGAAGGTCGGATCGACCTGTATGTGACGTCCCGGCCCAATTTTGGTCCTGAGATCAAGATACAGGCGCTGTTCAGAACACGATTCGTCGCGCTGGTACGCGAGGGGCACCCGATCTTCCAGCAGCCTGTCACGCCACAGACATTCGCCGCCTACGATCAGGTCAGCGTATCGCGTCGTGGCCATGCGCGTGGCCCGATCGATACGGCGCTTGAGGCCCAGGGGCTGTCGCGCAAGGTTGCGCTGACGACGCCCAATTTTCATTCGGCGATCTTTTCGCTGTCAGGCTCGGACATGATTCTGGCGTTGCCGGAGCTGATGCTGTGGGGCATGAAAGAACTGGGCCTGCGCATGCGGCCGTTCGTTATTCCGCTGGCCCTTGAACCTGTGGATGTGATGCAGGCGTGGCACCCCCGTTTTGACAAAGATCCGGCCCATCGCTGGCTGCGTTGCACCTTGAAAGAGATCTGCGCAACCCACGAGGCCCTGGACAATCTGCTGCGGGTCTAGCCTTGGTCAGGGTTTCCAGACAAGGATTTGCAACGTTGGTTTGAGCGCTACGTCGACGCCCATGGCGTCGGCAAGATCGCTGTGACGGCCGCTTAGCGGGTCATACAGCGTGGCGGTCTTGATCCCGGGAATGTTCAGGTGCGCGCGGCTTTCGCTCCAGGCCATCAAAACGTGGGAGCCGTCCGGGCGCGTCCAGGGCACGGCGTACAGATCTTCGGGGACCGAAACCACCAACGGCAGCGTGTCGGGACGCAACGTCGGGCCGGTGATCCGCAGGAAGTTCTGCAGCGCGTGGTACACCGGTTTCGGTTCGCCCTTGAGATCCAGCAGCCCATAGTTACGCTCTCGAGGGCTGACGGGACGGTCAGTGTCACTGAGGCTGAACAGAAAAATACGCTGGTAATCCAGCGCACTCATCAGCGCCAGACGGCGCAGCGTGTAGTTGGCCTGGGTTTGCAGTCCGACGGCTTGTTGCGTCGGCAGCGGCCCGCCATAGCTCGACCATCCCCACTCGGTGGCCCAGACGTTGTTGATTCCTGCGGTGTGCAGCAGGCTGTTCATTTCGTTGGCACGCAGCAGAAAGTCCCGGTCCTGTACCGAGTCGCCTTCCGGGTAATCGGAGTAGGGGTTGTAGGCGGCAACGAGGTTCTGGTCAGCCAGGCCCATGTCCAGCATGCTGCGCAGCAGGTTGCCGGTGCTGCCCAGCATCTGTCCGTAATAAGCCATTGCGGCGGTCACCACGGTCTTGCCGGGCATTGCCTCGCGGATGGCATTGGCGGTGAGGGTCAGCAGGCTGTAGTAGGCCTTGGGGTCCGTCAGTGGCAGCCAGCTAATGTTCGGCTCGTTCCACACCTGCCAGCTGTCGACGTCGGGGTAATACTGGCTGAGCGCGGTCATGCGCTCGGCAAAGATATTGAAATCCTCGGGAGGGTACTGGTCGCTGTTGCTGGCGCCCGCCGGTGCGCTGCTGACGAACTCGGCGGAGCCGGTCAGATAGGCCAGAACGCTGTAGTGATGAAGCCGGGCGGCGTTCATGGCCGCATCCAGCCGCGCCAGGTTGTACTCGCCTTTGGCCGGCTCCAGATTGGCCCAGTCCAGTCTCCAGCGCACCCGGCTCAGACCGAGTTGATCCAGGCGGGTCATCTGTTTCTGATAGACGTCCGGCGCGAACGCGTCGAACTGCACATTGACGCCCAGAAAGTCCTGCCAGTTCACCTCTCGAGGCGCCTGCACAATGGTCTCGGCCCACGCATGGGCGGTACACGATGACAACGCGCCTACCAGCAGCGCGCGTTTGACGGTTCCCCAACTCCTGTAAGGCATCGGCACCACTCCCCTGCAGGCCAGGCTGCCATGCACCACGGCATGCCCGGCCCCTCAGCTTACCCGGTCAGGGTTTGACGGCGTCCGGCACGCGGCCGTAGACATCGGTAAAGCGCACGATGTCGTCTTCGCCCAGGTACTCGCCGCTTTGCACCTCGATCATCACCAGATCGATCACGCCCGGATTGACCAGGCGGTGGGTATGACCTGGCTTGATGAACGTCGATTCGTTGGTGTCGAGCATGAATTCGCGGTCGTTATTGCTGACCAGCGCCATGCCGCTGACGACGATCCAGTGCTCGCTGCGGTGGTGGTGCATCTGCAACGACAGCGACGCTTGCGGCTTGACCACGATGCGCTTGATCTTGAAGCGCTTGCCTTCCTCCAGCACGGTATACGTACCCCAGGGACGGGTGACGGTGTTGTGCAGCAGATACGCAGGGTGGTTCTGACGCTTGAGTTCCTGAGCGATGACTTTGACTTCCTGGGTACGCGAGGCGTCGGCGATCAACAGCGCGTCCGGGGTGTCGATGATGATCAGGTTGTCCAGACCCACCGCGCCCACCAGGCGTTTTGGCGAGTCGATGTAGCAGTTGCTCACGTCATGCAAAACGGTCTGGCCGTTGCACTGGTTGCCGTGTTCGTCGCCTGGCGTCAGCTCACGAATGGCCTGCCACGAACCGATATCGCTCCAGCCCAGTTCACAGGGCACCACCGCCACTTTCTGCGAGCGCTCCATCAGCGCGTAGTCGATCGAGATGTCCGGCACGAGGGCAAAGCTGGTGCTGTCGAGCTCCATCTGCAATTCGTTCTTGCCTTCTTTGCTCGTGCACTGCGCCAGGCAATGCTTGACCGCTGTGAGTACGTCGGGCGCGTGGATGTCCATTTCGCTTAGCAGCACATCGACCCGCATGCAGAACATCCCGCCGTTCCACAGGTGCAAACCACCGCTGAGGTATTCCTGGGCGGTCTGGGCATTGGGCTTTTCAACGAAACGCGCGACCTGGAACGCCTGGCCGTTGAGCGACTGGCCCTTCTCGATGTAGCCGAAACCGGTTTCGGGCTTGGTCGGCTTAAGGCCGAAGGTCACCAGCCAGCCTTCATCGGCCAGGGCACGGGCACTGGCGACGGCGGCGCTGAACGCCTCGAGGTCTTCGATCAGATGATCGGCCGGCAGGATCAGCAATTGCGCGTCGTCACCGTAACGCGACTGAACGTGCAGCGCGGCGGCTGCCACGGCGGCAGCGGTGTTGCGACCGAAGGGTTCGAGCAGAAAATCCAGTTGCACCTTGCTCTTGTTAAGCAGGCGATAGTCGTCGACGGTGCGGAAATACACCTCGCGGTTGGTCACGGTCAGCAGGCTTTCGACGTCGTTCAGCCCGGTGGCGCGCTTGAAGGTTTTTTGTAGCAGGCTTTCGCCGTCTGGCAGACGCATGAACGGTTTGGGCATGGCCTCACGGGAAACAGGCCATAGCCGGGTGCCGGCGCCGCCGGCAATGATGCAGGGAATCAGGGTGCTCATCGGAAAGCCTCGCGAAAAAAACGCGCTGCACGCGCAGCGCTAGAGAGAGTGTGATGATCGAAGCAGATGGACCCATGTTGAATACGCTCAAAATCGCCATCGCCGGTTAAAACGGCGCAGCTCGGCAAAGGCCTGTCGATCTGGAGCAACCGCATACAGACATCCTCATTCTTCAATCCGTGAATGCATGATTGGCTGTTGAATCCGGCAATTTTGTTATGAAAAGTCAATAAAATGACTTTTTAGCCTGATAATTCTGTATAAGCCAATAATTTGTCGATTAAGCACATTTTGGCGGAATATATCAATGCCCCCGCAGGCCCGTTCGCTCAATTTTTTTACACTGCCGCCGGTCAAAACCTTGGGTGCGCTGGGGGAATTCACCGTTAATCGGTGGTCTGGTAAGACAGCAATACGGCCTGAAACACAGGCGCAGCCAAGGCGGATAGTAGCCAAAGGCCTTAAACCGGGCGTTCGCCTGAACCTGGCGGATGCCGCGACCTCAACCCCGTCTGGGGATGTACCGTCTGTCGGCTGGTGTCTGCAAAAAGATTTTTGAACAACCCTTGGCTTTTTCCTACACGCCCGCGGTCCAATTTTCTCGCATTGGATCGGCTCGTATCGAATCGGACAGATTGAGAGGGACAGACATGACAGAGCGCAGGGCGATTTTGATTCTTCACGGTAAGCAGGCGCTTAACGAGGAAGTCCGCAGCGCCGTGGAAAAAAAGCGCCAGCGCGGTTGGCAGCTGGACGTTCGGGTGACCTGGGAAGCTGGTGATGCGCAACGGCTTGTGAAAGAAGCCCTGGCCGATGGTCACAATCAGATCATTGCCGGCGGCGGCGACGGCTCGTTGCGCGACATTGCCGAAGCCCTGGCGCTGGCCGAAAGCGATGCCACCCTGGCGATATTGCCCTTGGGTACGGCCAATGACTTCGCGCGCTCAGCCGGGGTGCCGCTGGAAATCGAACAGGCGCTGGATTTGCTCGATGTACCGGCACGCGCAGTCGACATGGGCGATGTGGACGGGCGCCTGTTCCTGAACATGGCCACCGGCGGATTCGGCAGCCAGGTGACGGCCAACACTTCCGAGGACCTGAAAAAGATTCTTGGGGGCGCTGCGTATCTGTTTACCGGCCTGTCACGTTTCAGTGAGCTGCGCGCAGCGTACGGCGAACTCAACGGGCCGGATTTCCACTGGAAGGGCGATCTGCTGGCATTGGGTATTGGTAACGGGCGTCAGGCGGGCGGCGGCCATCCCTTGTGCCCGACGGCATTGGCCGACGATGGCTTGCTGGACATCAGCATTTTACCGGCGCCCCAGGAAGTGGTCGGCACCTTGAAAAGCCTGCTGGAGGGCGGCTTGGGGTTTGAGAACCTGTTTGTGCGCGCGCGCTTGCCGTGGGTGGAGCTTAAATCCACTGAGGGGCTGGACATCAATCTGGACGGCGAACCTCTGCGCGGCGAGAGCCTGCGTTTCGAGATCAGGCCAGCGGCGTTGCGCGTGCACTTGCCGTCGCATTCGCCGCTGCTCAGTGAGTCGGCGCGCCTTAGTCGTCCAGACTGATGATCTGCTCGCGTACGCAAAACAGTACGAGCCCTGCGACGTCGTAGATGTGCAGGCGTTTCATGATCTGCGCCCGGTGAGTCTCCACGGTCTTGATGCTCAGGCTTAGGCCGCTGGCGATCTCCCGGGTGGATTTGCCGCGCACCACCAGCCGCAGGATTTCCAGCTGGCGGGCCGTCAGGTTGTGATTGCCCATTGGCTGCGGCTTGCCGGGCTGCGTCGCGCTGAGCGCCTGATTGATCACGGTATGGGCGATGGCGGGGCTCAGGTAGCGCTCGTTATTGCGCAGTGCGTCCAGCGCCTGTTCGATTTCCGTGGCCGTCGCATCCTTGATCAGGTAGCCGTGGGCGCCACCCTCCAGGGCACGCATGATCATATGCGGGTCGGTGTGCATCGACAGAATCAGCACTTTGGTGCCCGGCAGCGCTTTGTTCAGGCGCTCCAGCGCGTCGAGGCCGTTGCTGTCCTTCATCGAGATGTCCAGCAGGATGATGTCCGGCTTGAGGTCCTGCGTCATTTCCAGCAATTGCTCGCCATGGGCGGCCTCACCAATCACCGCATAGCCGGGAATATCCGATACCAGCGCGCGCACCCCCGCCCTGATCAGGGCGTGGTCATCGATCAACAGCAGATTACAAGTCATGGGTGCTTACTGATGTCGGCGCGCCCACGGGCGCGGGGAGCCCAAGGGAATAACGCCTGGATGCGGGTGCCGGTGCCGGGCGCGCTGTCGATGCTGAAGCTGCCGCCAATCAGGGCCGCTCGCTCCGACATGCCTGCCATACCGCGCTGGCCCTGTTCGCCAGGGTTGAGCGCAGGCGCAAAGCCGCGGCCGTCATCACAAATGCACAGGGCCAAACCGTCGGGACGACGTTGCAGACGCACGATCAGGTTGCTGGCGTCGGCGTGACGCAACATGTTGGTCACCGCTTCCTGGGTGATACGAAAAGCCGCTACAGCCATCTCCTCGGGAATGCCGGCAAGACGTTGCTGGCATTCCAGGCTCCACAACACCTGCGTATCGGCAAGCGTGCGCAAGAGATGCGCGCGCAGGCTGGCTTCGAGGCCCAGGCTTGCCAGTTGCCTGGGGTTAAGGATGGCCGACACATCGCGGACCTTGGCCAGTGTTTCGTCCAGGGTGTCATTGAGCGTTGCCCAGTGCGGCTGCAACTCCTGGGGCAGGCGTCGTTGCAACCAGTCGCTTTGCAACTTGGCCGCGGTGAGCATCTGGCCGATGTCATCGTGCAGCTCGCGGCTCAGGCGATGGCGTTCGGTTTCCTGGACCTGCAGCATGTGGTCCGCCAGTTCCTGGGGCTGAAACTGGATGGCACGACCCCGCCGGTCCTTTGCATACCAGACACTCAAGAATGCGATGAAATTGAGTGCCAGCAAACTCAGCGGCAGCGCAGCACTTGCCAGGTATAGCGCCAGGTTGCACGCCATCGCACCGAGGCTAAGCACAGCGGCCAGCCGCCAGGCATTTTTCGTGCTCGGCGGCCACGACTTCAAGGTTTTGTTGCTGGCGTGCATAGAAGATGTAGCCATCGAGTGTCTGTTTGGCGGGCGCCGATGTTACCTCAAATGCCCGGTTGTTTAAGTGCTGTATTGTCGGACAACTCGATAAGCAGTATTCCTGCGCCGGTGGGATCAATCAGCTTTTCGAACAGCTGGCGGCAAAGCCACCGGGCCTTCAAAGGGGGTGGGTATGACGCGCCCGGCGGTCAATGCACGTTTCGCCAGCCATGGCCTGCAAAGCTTCCGGGGGCGTCCATTTCACCGGGTGTACCGGGCTGGCTTCAAGGGTTCCGATGCCGGAGCAGCAGCCAAAATGTTCAAGCAGTTGTTTTGGCTCCTGTTCATCGAGAAGTAACTGCCCGGTGTCCGGATCGATCAATTCGATCTGCCAGGCCAGCAACGAAAAGCAGCACCGCAGCGACTCCAGCGTCACAGGATGGATGCGCGCCGCAGCGTGGGCGAAGTACAGCAAATAGCGCAGCTGACGGGCGAAGCCGGCCACAGGGGCGACCTGAGCCCTGTCTGCTTCACCGGCTATTTTCTGCAGCGAGTCGAGCAAGCCTTCGATGGCATCCTTGTCATCGCTGATCAGTTCCAGATGCGCCAGGCATTCTTCAGCGCCAGCCAGCAATGTCTGGGCATCGCTGAGAAACTCACTGTGTAACTGATACCACTCGTTGCCGTTCAGCATGCGTAATCTCCACTGTCCATGGATGGCGATCGAAGGTCGCGCGTAGCGAGAGGTATCAAGTTAGTGTTGAAAGCAACGGGATGTATGTAGGACGTTTCCCATTGTTTCCGATCGCGCCCATAAGTTGCGACAGGGTCGTTGTTTTGCAGCTGGCTGCGCACCGGCTTTTGGGCAAAGGGTGCGGGCAGATTGCACGGTTCGGGGGTTTCCTTGAGCACGACCACGAACCTGACTCCATTCGTTCAGTGAGAATGGCGTCACAGTAATGGCTATTAGAAACTACGAATATCAGGTTTGTCCTGAGGGTGGCTCAGGGGTACCCCTAGACGACCGAAGGCAGGTGCTTGCATGTGCGATTAAGGTCTGGCGAGACTGTGCCGATAGCATGTAAGTGGAATCAATATGAACCTTGCTCCAGGAGCAACAGATGGCTGGCATTCTCGACACCGTAGATCAACGTACACAACTGGTGGGTGAGAACCGCCTGGAAATTCTCATGTTTCGCCTGGCCGGCCGTCAGCTGTTCGCGATCAACGTGTTCAAGGTTCAGGAAGTGCTTCAACTGCCCAAGCTCACGCTGATGCCCCAGCGTCACCCCTTCGTCTGCGGGGTGGTCAACCTGCGGGGCCAGACGCTACCGGTCATTGATCTGTCCCAAGCGATCGGCATGCGGCCATTGGTGCCAAGCCCGTCCAGCACAATCATCGTCACCGAATACAACCGTTCGGTTCAGGCGTTTCTGGTCGGCGGCGTAGACCGCATCGTCAACATGAACTGGGAAGCCATTCTGCCGCCGCCCACCAGTGCCGGCCGCCAGCATTACCTCACCGCCATCAGCAAGGTCGATGATCAACTGGTGGAAATCATAGACGTGGAAAAAGTCCTCGCCGAAATCGTCCCGTACAGTGCCAAGGTCTCGCGCGAGAAGCTTGAGGACCCGGTTCTGGAGCGAGCGCGGGGTCGTGAAGTACTGCTGGTCGACGACTCCAACGTCGCCCTGGCCCAATTGCGCGAAACCCTCGGGCAACTGGGGGTGAAGATGCACGTTGCCCGCGACGGCCTCAAGGCATTGAACATGCTCAAGGCCTGGGCGGACACCGGTGAGGTCATGACCGACAAGCTGTTGATGGTCTTCACCGACGCGGAAATGCCGGAGATGGACGGCTATCGCCTGACCACTGAAATCAGAAATGACCCGCGTCTGCGCGGGCTCTATGTGGTGCTGCACACCTCGCTGTCGGGCAGCTTCAACGAGTCGATGGTCAAGAAGGTCGGCTGCGATAATTTCCTCTCCAAATTCCAGCCAGACAAACTGGTGGACGTGGTGCGTGAGCGCTTGATGCTCGACAGACAGTAATCCGCCTTTTCAGCCCCCGTGACCGGTTTCGTAACGGTTGCGGGGGCTTTTTTTTGTATCTGTATGGCTGTGGCCCGGCATCGCCTCGTATAAAGTGGCGCCTTTATCGCTCGCAAGAAGGAAGCGTTCATGCCGCAGCTCAGCGCGTTGTATCGGTACCCCCTCAAGTCCTGTAAAGCCGAACCGTTGCAACAGGCGAGTTTCGATCAGTTGGGGCTGGCCGGTGATCGCCGCTGGATGCTGGTGGATGAGAGTAACGGCCGGTTTTTCACCCAGCGGGCGCTGCCGCAGATGTCGCAATTGTCTGTGCTGTGGAATGAAGCGGGCGGGGTGACGCTGTCTGCACCCGGCCATCAAGCGCTGAACGTGGCGGTGCCAGAAGATGTTGAAGCGAACCTGCGCGGTATTACGGTCTGGCGCGACTCCTTCCGGGTGCCGGATGCCGGAGACGAAGCGGCCCGCTGGGTCAGTGATTTCATTGGCAAGCCGACGCGCATGGTGCACATGCCGGCCGAGCGGGCGCGCTGGTTGCCCAGCGGGTTTGGCGAGCTGAATGACCGCGTAAGCTTCGCCGATGGCTTTCCGTTGCTGCTGATTGGTCAGGCGTCGCTGGACGATTTGTCCGCCAGGATCGGTCGCGAGCAGGAGATGCTGCGTTTCAGGCCCAATCTGGTGGTGGAGGGCGCAGACGCTTTCGCCGAAGACGGCTGGAAGCGCATCCGCATCGGTGAAATGGAGTTTCGTCTGCTGACCGGCTGTGCGCGGTGCATCCTCACCACGATCGACCCGGCCACAGGTGAACGTACCGAAGACCGCGAGCCGCTGACCACCCTCAAGACCTATCGCGAATGGGAAGGGAATATCTGGTTTGGGCAGAACGTGGTCAGCGATGGCCCCGGCATGCTTGAAGTGGGCATGGCGGTTGAGGTGCTGGAGTAGCCACGCGAACGCGCGCTGTAGGAGACAACTTGTTGGCGAGCGGGGCAGTACGGTGTGTCAGATGCATCGCCTCGCGAACGAGTTCGCTCCTACAGGATCGCGTTTTGAGGTGCTGGAACAGTGTGCAGTTGGTCACGGGAATGCGGTCTCTGTAGGAGACAACTTGTTGGCGAGCGGGGCGATATGGTGTGTCAGGTACATTGCCTCGCGAACGAGTTCGCTCCTACAGGATCGCGTTTTGAGGTGCTGAAACAGCGTGAAACTCGTGATCGCGGGAATGCGGTCTCTGTAGGAGACAACTTGTTGGCGAGCGGGGCGATACGGTGCGTCAGGTGCATTGCCTCGCGAACGAGTTCGCTCCTACAGGATCGCGTTTTGAGGCGCTGGAACAGCGTGAGACTCGTGATCGCGGGAATGCGGTCTCTGTAGGAGACAACTTGTTGGCGAGCGGGGCGATGTGGTGTGTCAGGTGCATCGCCTCGCGAACGAGTTCGCTCCTACAGGATCGCGTTTTGAGGTGCTGGAACAGCATGCAGTTCGTGATCGCGGGAATGCGGTCTCTGTAGGAGACAACTTGTTGGCGAGCGGGGCGATACGGTGTGTCAGGTGCATCGCCTCGCGAACGAGTTCGCTCCTACAGGATCGCGTTTTGAGGTGCTGAAACAGCGTGCAATTGGTCATCGCGGGAATGCGGTCTCTGTAGGAGACAACTTGTTGGCGAGCGGGGCGATATGGTGTGTCAGGTGTATCGCCTTGCGAACGAGTTCGCTCCTACAGAGTCGCGTTTTGAGGTGCTGGAACAGCGTGAGACTCGTGATCGCGGGAATGCGGTCTCTGTAGGAGACAACTTGTTGGCGAGCGGGGCGATACGGTGTGTCAGGTGTATCGCCTTGCGAACGAGTTCGCTCCTACAGAGTCGCGTTTTGAGGTGCTGGAACAGCGTGAGACTCGTGATCGCGGGAATGCGGTCTCTGTAGGAGACAACTTGTTGGCGAAGGGGGCGATATGGTGTGTCAGGTGTATCCCCTCGCGAACGAGTTCGCTCCTACAGGATCGCGTTACAAATCATCAAAAAACCGCTCATGCCAATCCACCAGCGGCTGCGGGGCGTTGAGCTTCTGGCCGTAGATCACCGCATACGACAACACGTTCTGTACGTATTGACGGGTCTCGTCGAACGGAATGCTCTCCACCCACACATCGAACGCCAGATGGTTAGCACCGCGCAGCCACTGCCGCACGCGGCCGGGTCCTGCGTTGTATGCAGCCGAGGCCAATACCCGATTGCCGTTGAACTGGCTGTGCACCTGGCTCAGATAAGCCGCGCCCAACTGAATGTTCTTGTCCGGGTCCAGCACCTGGGCAGGCGACGCCAGCGGGATGCTGAACTTGCGTGCGGTTTCCTTGGCCGTGGCTGGCATCAGTTGCATCAAGCCACTGGCGCCGACACCTGAACGTGCGTCGTCCATGAACGCACTTTCCTGGCGGGTGATCGCGAACACCCAGCTCGAATGCAACCCGCGGACCTGGGCTTCACGGACCAGCGTGTCGCGGTGGGCCATCGGGAAGCGAATGTCCAGGTCATCCCAATACTGGGCCTGGCTGATGGTGCGGATCGCCGGGAAATACCACTTCATGTCGTAGGCCAGCTTCGCCTGGGCAACCATCTCGTCCCGGGTAAAACGGCGGGTTACGTGGTACCACTCGCGACGCCCGTCGACGATCTGCCCGCGCTGGTAAAACTCCAGCGCCCGACGTACGCCTGGGGTATTTCGTACCTTGTTGACGGTGGCCTGACTGAGCATCAATGGCTTGTTGTTCAACTGGTAAGGCGTCTGCGTGCGATCGGCTGCCAGGAAACCGTAAAAATCGCGCTCCCTGGCCACGCCCTTGTACAACGCTGGCAGCAATGGGCTGTTGGGTTGCGACAGCTCCAGGGTGCGGGCCTGCCAGTAGCGCCACCGATTGGTGGTCGCCAGTGTTTGCGGCAGACGGCGGGTTAGTTCGTAGGCGTCATTCCAGCGCGCCAGACGCAGCAACAAACGCAGGCGCCATTCGGTCACGGTGTCATCGCGCAGGTCCGGGTCGTATTTGGTCATCACCTCCAGCGCGCGGCCATCGTAGCTGCGGGCTAGGGTCAGGCCGATTTCCTTGGCGATCTGCACCTGCTCCTCATGGGAGAAACGCAGCCTTGGCGCATAGGCATCCAGCAGCTCCAGTGCGCGCTGGGGGTCCTGCTTGGCAAGACGACGCAGGCCCAGCCCGACGACGTCGGACATCGCCTCGTCGGCGGGCAGGAACTGTGCCTGGTTATTGACCATCTCCGGCTTCTGCGCCACAGCGATAAGCAGCCGGCCTTGGGGCGCCAGGGAGTTAAGGCTGTTGACCAGTTGATTGGCCAGCGCATAGTTGCGGGTCTGCGCCGCCAGTTTGGCGCGCTGCCAGCGTTTCTGTTCCGTGAGCTGACCCTCAGCGGCCCATTGAGCGAAAAACGCATCACAGGCGGCGGGCAGGGTCTTGCCGGTCATCCACAGCTTTTCGGCGTTGGCATAGCCTTCGGCGCGCAAATTGTGACCCAGCTGGTACTGGCCATACAGGCAGTCCAGTTCGGCAAAGTTGTTTTTCGGGTCGTAGTGCTCGACAAACGGCTGCCAGTCGCCACGAGAGGCCAGCAGACGCAGCCAGCGCAGCTTCATGTAGTTGGCTTGTGGCAGATCGCCGTGGTCAGCGAAGAATTTCTCGACTTCCTGATTGCTCGCCGTATTGAGGCGCGCGGTCAGCTCGTCGTAAGCCAGATAGGGCTCAAGGGGATAATCGGCCAGCGCCGCGCCGTACATCCGGTAAGGGCCCGCGTCGCCCTTGGCCAGCGCACGCTTGGCTTCATCGTAATATTGGCGTTGTTGGGAAAGGTCGACCGCTTGGACGGACTGGGCGGCGGTCGCCGACAGAAGCAGGCAGGACAAAAGACTGAACAAACGACTGCGCATGAGACTTCCGTGCAGATGGATCGTGAAAAGTGCCGACAGCTTAGCGGTTTGCCAGCGCCGGTTGAAGCGTTGCGGCATCGACGGTCGCCGATAGAAACAATCACCGCGTACAAATACAGATATTTGGATCGGGGGGCGGTACATCTGTCATCCAATGCCCACATGGATTGGGTATCTCAGGTAGAATGCGCGCCCGGTTTTTGGAGAAGCTCATGACCCTGCTCAAATTCAGCGATGTGTCCCTTGCGTTCGGCGCGATGCCGTTATTAGACAAGGTGTCGTGGCAGATCGCCCGTGGTGAGCGGGTCTGCATCATCGGCCGTAACGGCACTGGCAAATCCAGCATGCTCAAGCTGGTCAAAGGCGTACAAAAGCCCGACGACGGCAGTGTCTGGCGTGCCCCCGGTCTGAAAATCGGTGAATTGCCCCAGGAATTGCCGGTGGCCGACGAACGTACCGTGTTCGACGTCGTGGCTGAAGGCCTGGATGGCGTCGGCGCGTTGCTCGCCGAATATCACCACCTGAGCCAGAACATCGTCACGGCCGAGGATCTGGACAAGCTGATGCACGTTCAGCAAGACCTCGAAGCCCGTGACGGCTGGCGCCTGCAGCAACTGGTAGACAGCACGTTGAGCCGTCTGCAGTTGCCTGCCGACAAAACCCTGGCCGAGCTGTCCGGCGGCTGGCGTCGCCGCGTCTTGCTGGCCCAGGCATTGGTGTCCGAGCCCGACCTGCTGCTGCTCGACGAGCCTACCAACCACCTGGACATCGGCGCGATTGCCTGGCTGGAAGAGGCGCTCAAGGATTTCCAGGGCGCAGTCCTCTTCATCACGCACGACCGCTCCTTCTTGCAGAACCTTGCAACGCGCATCCTCGAACTGGATCGCGGCGGCTTGATCGACTGGAACGGCGACTACGCCAGTTTCCTGGTGCACAAGGAAGCGGCGCTGGCCGCGGAAGAAACCGCCAACGCCCTGTTCGACAAACGTCTGGCCCAGGAAGAGGTGTGGATCCGCCAGGGCATCAAGGCGCGACGCACCCGTAACGAAGGCCGCGTGCGTGCGCTCAAGGAACTGCGCGTGGAGCGCAGCGAACGTCGTGAGCGTACCGGCAAGGCCAACATTCAGCTGGACACCGCTGACAAGTCAGGCAAGCAGGTGATGGTGCTCGAGAACGTCAGCTTCGCTCACCCGGGCGGCCCGATGTTGATCAAAGACTTTTCCATGGTTCTGCAGCGCGAAGACCGTATTGGTCTGTTGGGCGCCAACGGTACCGGCAAGACCACGCTGCTCAAGCTGATGCTCGATAACCTGCAGCCTACCAGCGGCACCGTCGAAGTCGGCACGCGTCTGGATGTGGCTTACTTCGATCAGCTGCGTCATCAGCTGGATCTGGAAAAGACCGTTATCGATAACGTTGCCGAAGGGCGCGATTTCATCGATATCGACGGCCAGAGCCGCCACGTGCTGAGCTATCTGGGCGACTTCCTGTTCAGCCCGCAGCGTGCCCGTACGCCGGTCAAGGCTTTGTCGGGTGGCGAACGTGCGCGTTTGCTGCTGGCCAAGCTGTTCAGCAAACCGGCCAACCTGCTGGTGCTCGACGAACCGACCAACGACCTGGATGTGGAAACCCTCGAGCTGCTTGAAGAAGTGCTGTTGACCTTCAAGGGCACGGTATTGATGGTCAGCCACGACCGGGCATTCCTTGACAACGTGGTGACCAGCACCCTGGTGTTCGAGGGTGAGGGCAAGGTTCGCGAGTTCGTCGGGGGCTATCAGGACTGGCTGCGTCAGGGCGGCTCGCCGCGCCTGTTGGGTGTAACTGACAGCAAATCCGGCAAAGCGGAACTGGCCACGGCAGTGACTGCCGCCGAGCCGGTAGCCGCTGCTGAAATGCCGGTCGCCAAGAAGAAGCTCAGCTACAAGCTGCAGCGCGAACTGGAAGCGTTGCCGGGGCAGATCGATGCCGTTGAGTCGAAAATGGCCGCGCTGACCGCCGAGATGGCCGAGCCTGCGTTCTATCAGCGTCCCGCCGAGCAGACCACTGCGGTCATCGCGCAGCTGGAGAGCCTGCAAGGCGAGCTCGACGGTTTGCTGGAACGCTGGGCCGAGCTTGACGACTGATCGACTGAGGTCGTGACGTAAAAAAGCCCGAGCCCCTTCAAGGGTTCGGGCTTTTTGCTGTTGCGGTGAAAGCGTGTTTACTCAGCGCGCTTGACCAGGCGTACGGCCAGCACGTCGCACGGGGCACCGTGCAGAACGTCATTGGCGGTCGAACCCAACAGCAGGGACAGGCCGTGACGACCATGGCTGCCGACCACGATCAAATCACAGTGATGCTCCTTGGCAAGCTGGTGGATTTCCTGGCGTGGCTGGCCGTAAGTCAGATGGCTGTCGCCAGTCTTCACTTCCGGATATTTGAGTTTCAAGGCTTCGAGCTTTTCTTTGGCCTGATCGAACTGCTGCTGTTGCAGTTGCGAAAGATCCATCGGGACATCGCCACCGAATGCCATGGCCATTGGTTCTACGATGTGCACCAGCGACAGCTTGGCTTCACTGGCCAGCGCCAGATTCATGGCCCGTTTGATGACCGGATCGCACTCTTCAGTGAGGTCCACGGCAACCAAAATATGTGTATAGGACATGGAATGTTCCTTCTGAGGTTTGCGATGGTTTTAATTATGGCTCTTTTCACGCGCCTCATGGCACGCCTTTATAGCTGCAACTGCGGCCATTTCATGCAGGGATCAGGCAAATGACGGTATGGATCGTGGTCGCAATCCTTGCCGCCGTCCTGAGCCCTTTGGTCTGGCTGCGTCCGTCGCGGCAGCAGAGTGGCAGAATGGCGTTGCGGATGGAAGCCAGACGCATGGGGTTGGCGATGCAATTAATGCCCCAGGACTGGCCGCACTGGCTTCCCAAGGAGCCGCCAAGCCCCTGTGCGCAATACCATCGTCCGCGCAGATCCTCCCGGCCGGACAGTTGGGTGTACTTCCAGACGGAACCCGGGGTGTGGCTCAATCAGTGGCGCGAGCCGTGTGAGGACGCGCGGCTGATGGAGCAATTCCAGACACTGCCGGCCGACACCTACAAGGTCGAGGCAGGTAAGCAGCTGATTGCGTTGTACTGGGGAGAGAAGGGCGAGGAGCAAGTGTTGCAGCGCATTACAGCGGTGCTCAAAGCACTCGCTTGAATAGCCCTTGCCAAATCGCAGGCATTAAAAAGCCCGATAACAACATCGGGCCGGGGTTGGCCAGGCAGGCCGATAATTCCGGGTGTGCTCAACTCGGGGCACTTGCAGTGCAACTTCACACATACAGTGCACAATCGCGACAATCTTCTCGAAACGACCCGTCTTGATGCGCAGTGCGCTGAATGTAGACCTTATTGGTGCATTTGTCTGCGCCTAATCCACTATTTTTGACCTTTTATACGTAGACGGCGGCTGTCTGGCCGCGGGCGTTCATACGTACCGGTTAAGTCATCAATGCAATGAATGCGTGCTTATCAAGCGGGCTTGCTAACCCGAATTTGCCGCTTATGCCCCCTGTTACCTCAATTGACAATTGCCGGAATATGGATGAAGGTAGGCGCACCCAATCAAACGGGCGTATGAATTGAGCGTTTGCCGTAGGAATGCTCTGACAGACGCCCGAGTCGTGTCGACGGGGTGCCTGGTGTTTGGTGGTCTGTAGCGGCGCTGTTGCCGCGTCTTTCGCCGGAATCAGCGTCCGATGCGTATTGTTCAGCTTCCATATCGTGGAGATCAGTTGATGATTTACGAAGGTAAAGCCATCACGGTTAAGGCTCTTGAAAGTGGCATCGTCGAACTGAAATTCGACCTCAAGGGTGAGTCCGTCAACAAGTTCAACCGTCTCACCCTCAATGAGCTGCGTCAGGCCATTGAAGCCATCAAGGCCGATGGTTCGGTCAAGGGCGTCATTGTCAGCAGTGGTAAAGACGTGTTCATCGTCGGCGCTGACATCACCGAATTCGTCGAAAATTTCAAGCTGCCAGACGCAGAGCTGGTGGCGGGCAACCTGGAAGCCAACCGGATTTTCAGTGATTTCGAAGACCTGAACGTGCCCACTGTTGCTGCAATCAATGGCATTGCATTGGGCGGCGGCCTGGAAATGTGCCTGGCGGCGGACTTCCGTGTGATGTCCACCACGGCCAAGATCGGTCTGCCTGAGGTCAAGCTGGGCATTTACCCGGGGTTTGGTGGCACCGTTCGCCTGCCACGCCTGATCGGTGTCGACAATGCTGTGGAGTGGATCGCTTCCGGTAAAGACAACCGCGCCGAAGATGCACTGAAAGTGGGCGCCGTCGATGCAGTCGTTGTGCCTGAAAAGCTTCAGGACGCGGCGCTGGACCTGATCAAGCGCGCGATTTGCGGCGAGTTCGATTTCAAAGCCAAGCGTCAGCCCAAGCTCGAAAAGCTCAAGCTCAACGCTATCGAACAAATGATGGCTTTCGAAACCGCCAAGGGTTTCGTTGCCGGTCAAGCGGGCCCGAACTATCCGGCGCCGGTCGAAGCGATCAAGAGCATCCAGAAGGCGGCCAATTTCGGTCGCGACAAGGCGCTTGAAGTTGAAGCTGCCGGGTTCGTCAAACTGGCGAAAACCTCGGCCGCCGAAAGCCTGATCGGGCTGTTCCTCAACGATCAGGAACTGAAAAAGAAAGCCAAAATCTACGACGAAGTCGCCAAGGACGTGAAGCAGGCTGCTGTACTCGGCGCTGGCATCATGGGTGGCGGTATCGCTTATCAGTCGGCTGTCAAAGGCACGCCGATCCTGATGAAAGACATTCGCGAAGAGGCCATTCAGTTAGGTCTTGGCGAAGCGTCGAAACTGCTCGGCAAGCGTGTGGAGAAAGGCCGCCTGACGCCAGAGAAAATGGCTGAAGCGCTCAATGCGATTCGTCCTACATTGTCCTACGGCGATTTCGGCAACGTCGATCTGGTTGTCGAAGCCGTGGTCGAGAACCCGAAGGTCAAGCAAGCAGTATTGGCCGAAGTCGAGGGGCAGGTGGGTGAAGACACCATCCTGGCTTCCAATACCTCGACCATTTCCATCAGCCTGTTGGCCAAAGCCCTCAAGCGTCCGGAAAACTTCGTCGGCATGCACTTCTTCAACCCGGTGCACATGATGCCCCTGGTGGAAGTCATTCGTGGCGAGAAGTCCAGCGAAGTGGCCGTTGCCACCACCGTGGCTTACGCCAAGAAAATGGGCAAGAACCCGATCGTGGTCAACGATTGCCCGGGCTTTTTGGTCAACCGCATCCTGTTCCCGTATTTCGGCGGTTTCGCCAAGCTGGTCAGCGCCGGTGTGGACTTCGTGCGCATCGATAAAGTGATGGAAAAATTCGGTTGGCCAATGGGGCCGGCGTACCTGATGGACGTGGTCGGCATCGACACCGGCCACCACGGTCGCGACGTCATGGCAGAAGGCTTCCCGGACCGCATGAAGGACGACCGTCGTTCGGCCGTTGATGCGCTGTACGAAGCGGATCGCCTGGGCCAGAAGAACGGCAAAGGCTTCTACGTCTATGAGACCGACAAGAAGGGCAAGCCGAAGAAGGTCGTCGATGCCTCCGTGCTGGAAGTGCTCAAGCCGATCGTCTACGAACACCGTGAAGTCAGCGACGAAGACATCATCAACTGGATGATGATCCCGTTGTGCCTGGAGACTGTGCGTTGCCTGGAAGACGGCATCGTCGACACGGCTGCCGAGGCCGATATGGGCCTGATCTATGGCATCGGTTTCCCTCCGTTCCGCGGTGGCGCCCTGCGCTACATCGACTCGATCGGTGTGGCCCAATTCGTAGCCCTGGCTGACCAATACGCTGATCTGGGCGCGCTGTACCACCCCACTGCGAAGCTGCGCGAGATGGCCAAAAACGGTCAGAGCTTCTTCGGTTAAGTGCCCAACGAGTAGGTGAATATATGAGCTTGAATCCCAGAGACGTCGTGATTGTCGACTTCGGTCGCACCCCGATGGGCCGCTCCAAGGGTGGCATGCACCGCAATACCCGCGCAGAAGACATGTCGGCGCACCTGATCAGCAAACTGCTGGAACGTAATGCCAAGGTCGACCCGGCAGAAGTCGAGGATGTGATCTGGGGCTGCGTCAACCAGACACTGGAGCAAGGCTGGAACATCGCGCGCATGGCGTCGCTGATGACCCAGATCCCGCACACCTCGGCCGCACAAACCGTGAGCCGCCTGTGCGGTTCGTCCATGAGCGCGCTGCACACCGCCGCTCAGGCGATCATGACCGGCAATGGCGATGTATTCGTCATCGGCGGTGTGGAGCACATGGGCCACGTTGGCATGATGCATGGCGTCGATCCCAACCCGCACATGTCGCTGTATGCGGCCAAGGCCTCGGGCATGATGGGCCTGACCGCAGAAATGCTCGGCAAAATGCACGGGATTACCCGTGAGCAGCAGGACGCATTTGGCGTGCGTTCCCACCGACTGGCCCATCAGGCGACCGTGGAAGGCAACTTCAAAGACGAAATCATCCCGATGCAAGGGTATGACGAGAACGGCTTCCTGAAGATGTTCGACTACGACGAGACCATTCGTCCAGAAACCACGCTGGAAAGCCTGGCGGCGTTGAAACCTGCGTTCAACCCCAAAGGCGGCACTGTGACGGCGGGTACTTCCTCGCAAATCACTGACGGCGCGTCGTGCATGATCGTGATGTCCGGGCAACGTGCCATGGACCTTGGCATCCAGCCGCTGGCGGTTATTCGCTCGATGGCCGTGGCGGGCGTGGACCCTGCAATCATGGGTTATGGTCCGGTACCGGCGACGCAGAAAGCGCTTAAACGTGCGGGCCTCTCCATTGGCGATATCGACTACTTTGAACTCAATGAAGCCTTCGCCGCGCAAGCGCTGCCAGTGCTCAAAGATTTGAAAGTGCTCGACAAGATGGAAGAGAAGGTTAACCTGCACGGCGGCGCTATTGCCCTGGGCCATCCATTTGGATGTTCGGGCGCGCGTATCTCCGGTACCTTGCTCAATGTCATGAAGCAAAAAGGCGGCACCCTGGGTGTTGCGACCATGTGCATTGGTCTGGGGCAGGGCATCACCACCGTGTTTGAACGCGTCTAATCGGGTGTGATGTTGCAAGCCGGGGCCAGGTGCCCCGGCTTTTGTTTTTTCCGGGAAATGTTTTTTGGCAGTTTTTTCGCTGCATTTTGCGAGGGCCGCACCATGAAATTGCAACCAGGGCTCTACCGTCATTACAAAGGCCCCGAGTACCGGGTTTTCGGTGTGGCACGCCATTCCGAGACCGAAGAAGAAGTGGTGTTCTATCAAGCGCTCTATGGCGAATACGGGCTCTGGGTCCGGCCATTGAGCATGTTTGTGCAGTCCGTCGAGGTTGACGGCGAGCAAGTGCCGCGCTTTGCTTTGGTCGAGGCCGAGCCCGACCGGTTCACGCAGTCTTGAGGCTGTCGGTTGTAAAACCCCGTGCTTGACCTCACCTTGTAGCCACTATATATAGCGGGGCCTCGACGGCTCTATCGTCTTTTTTTCTAGCATTCAGGAATTTTCCGATCCATGGGCAAATCGCTGGTCATTGTGGAATCCCCGGCTAAGGCCAAGACCATCAACAAGTATTTGGGCAACCAGTACGTGGTGAAGTCGAGTATCGGCCATATCCGAGACCTGCCCACCAGCGGTTCGGCTAGCGCCAGCAAGGAGCCTGCCGCCAAGCGCGGCAAGGCTGTTGCCGGTGAAGCCCCCGCGTTGTCGCCCAAGGAAAAGGCCAAGCGCCAGCTGGTTGCCCGCATGGGCGTCGACCCGGACCACGGCTGGAAAGCCAAATACGAGATCCTTCCCGGCAAGGAGAAGGTGATCGAGGAGCTGCGTCGTCTGGCCAAAGATGCCGACACCATCTATCTGGCGACGGACTTGGACCGCGAAGGGGAAGCCATCGCCTGGCACCTGCGTGAAGCTATCGGCGGTGATGACACTCGCTACAAACGCGTGGTGTTCAACGAAATCACCAAGAAGGCCATTCAGGAGGCGTTTTCCAAGCCCGGTGAGCTGGACATCGATCGGGTGAACGCTCAGCAGGCCCGTCGCTTTCTCGACCGCGTGGTCGGGTACATGGTCTCGCCACTGCTGTGGCAGAAAATTGCCCGTGGCTTGTCCGCTGGCCGCGTGCAATCGGTAGCCGTGAAGCTGGTGGTTGAGCGCGAGCGGGAAATCCGTGCGTTCAATCCCGAAGAATACTGGGAAGTTCATGCTGACCTGGGCACTGCCAAGGGCGCCAGTGTGCGTTTTGAAGTGGCGCGGGAAAACGGCGAAGCGTTCAAGCCGCTGAACGAAACCCACGCCATGGCTGCGCTGGAGAAGCTGAAAGCCTCGGCCTACTCCATCATCAAGCGCGAAGACAAGCCGACCAGCAGCAAGCCTTCGGCGCCGTTCATCACCTCCACGCTGCAGCAGGCCGGTAGCAACCGCCTGGGCTTCGGCGTGAAGAAAACCATGATGATGGCCCAGCGTCTGTACGAAGCCGGCTACATCACTTACATGCGTACCGACTCCACCAACCTGTCGGCTGACGCAGTGGCCATGGCCCGCACTTACATCGAAACCGAATTCGGCAAGAAGTACCTGCCCGAATCGCCTCTGGTTTACAGCAGCAAGCAAGGCGCACAGGAAGCTCACGAAGCGATTCGTCCTTCCGATGTCAACACGCACCCGAGCAAATTGACGGGGATGGAGCGTGATGCCGAGCGTCTTTATGAGCTGATCTGGCGCCAGTTCGTGGCCTGCCAGATGCCGCCTGCGCAATACCTGTCGACCACCGTCAGCGTCGGTGCCGGCGAATTCGAGCTGCGTGCCAAGGGCCGCATTCTCAAGTTCGACGGTTATACCCGTGTCATGCCGCAAATGGCCAAGCCGGGCGACGATGACGTGCTGCCTGACATGGCGCAGGGCGACAAGATGAAGCTGATCAAGCTTGATCCGACCCAGCACTTCACCAAGCCGCCTGCGCGCTATTCCGAGGCAAGCCTGGTGAAAGAAATGGAAAAACGTGGCATCGGTCGTCCTTCGACCTACGCTGCGATCATTTCGACCATTCAGGACCGTGGCTACGTAGCGCTGCATAACCGGCGCTTCTACTCGGAAAAGATGGGCGACATCGTCACTGAGCGCCTGTCCGAGAGTTTCTCCAACCTGATGGACTACGGCTTCACCGCCGGCATGGAAGAGAACCTCGACGACGTGGCCCAGGGCGGGCGTGACTGGAAGAACGTGCTCGACGAGTTCTACGGTGATTTCAAGAAGAAACTGGAAGTGGCCGAAGCCGCTGACAGTGGCATGCGTGCCAACCAGCCGGTGATGACTGACATTCCGTGCAAGGTGTGCGGTCGTCCGATGCAGATTCGTACCGCATCGACTGGCGTTTTCCTGGGCTGTTCGGGCTACAGCCTGCCAGTGAAGGAGCGCTGCAAGGCGACGGTCAACCTGACGCCTGGTGATGAAATTGCCGAAGACGACGAGGGCGAATCCGAATCGCGCGTTCTGCGCGGCAAGCATCGCTGCCCGATCTGCAGCACGGCCATGGATGCCTATCTGCTGGATGAGAAGCGCAAGCTGCACATCTGCGGTAATAACCCGGACTGCGCAGGTTATGAGGTCGAAGAAGGTACTTACCGGATCAAGGGCTACGAAGGCCCCAGCGTCGAGTGCGACAAGTGTGGCGGCGAAATGCAGCTCAAGACTGGCCGTTTCGGCAAGTTCTTCGGCTGCACAAACTGCAAGAACACCCGCAAGCTGCTGAAAAGCGGTGAAGCGGCGCCGCCGAAGATGGATCCGGTAAAAATGCCGGAGCTCAAGTGTGACAAGGTCGACGACACCTACATCTTGCGCGATGGCGCTTCGGGACTGTTCCTGGCCGCCAGCCAATTTCCGAAAAACCGTGAGACACGTGCACCGCTGGTCATGGAAATCGTGCCGCATAAGGACGAGATCGATCCGAAGTATCACTTCCTGTGCGAAGCGCCGAAGAAAGACCCGGACGGTCGTCCTGCTGTGATTCGTTACAGTCGCAAGTCCAAAGAGCAGTACGTACAAACCGAAGTCGAAGGCAAGCCAACCGGCTGGCGTGCGTTCTACGACGGCAAAGCGTGGAAAGTGGAAGACAAGCGCTGATCACGGCCGCCTGACTTGACTGGCAGGCGCCTGCAGTTTGCGTTAAAAGTGTCCCTCGGTCCGCCGGGGGATTTTTTTGTCCCGACGATGATGCCGTCCGTGCCGGTTCTTACTCGTTAATGGTGGAGGCCACTGTCATGGCTCACGAACTCTATACCCGTACCAATCAGAAACTCTTTTTTGCAGGCCTGGCACTGGAAGCCATGGCTAAGGCGAAGACCAGTGGGGCGATGAACGCACAAGGCCTGGAGACGGCTGAGCGTGAGGCCGCGGTGTTTCATTTGTATGGAGCGCTGCTTGGACTGTGTCACGAGATCGCAGGCTACTACCGGCTTCCCCAGGCCAATGCACCACGTGCCGAAACACTGCTGACCCCGCAAGTGCTTGAGGCCATTGCTATCCCGGAAATGGCCGAGCTGGTTGAGCTTGCTCAACAGCGCGAAACCTGGCTGGCGCAATTACTGGCATCCTACAACGCGCTGTTTCAACCGCCACGGGAGCCAAAGAAGCCCAAGGGTGATGTTACCCAGCCGCTGATTATCTCAGTGGGCAGCCAAGAGCAGGCTGAGGCTGAGTTGAGCCGTGAGGAGATGGAAAGCTGGCGTCAGCAGCTCAAAGGGCTGGCAATACGCTTCAGGGAAGGGCTCAGCGAGTGCTGAATCCGGGTGATCGATGGACTAGGGCCTGAGGCATCCGGCTGGTACAATGCCGGCCTTTCGTGGAGAACTGTGTTAATGCCAACGTCTTTTCTGGAAATTGTCGAACTGCCTGATGGCCGTATCGAATTACGTCGCGCTGAAGATGAAGGGTCGCTGGTAACCCTGAATTTCTCGGAAGACGCCAAGGTTTTTCTGCAAGGCCAGCATGTTGAAGTCGCCAAAGCGATGTTGAGCGTTGGTGTACAGATGGCCGGTCGTCTCGCCGAAGGCGAGCTGGAAAAAGACGATGGCCCGCGGGTACTTCACTGATTCATCGCTATTGTGCCTACAGCGTACTTTTCGGACTTTCGCCTTTGTGAAGTCTTGCAGGTCCTGAAGCGTAACTGCCTGGCGATCCTAGCCCAGGCGAATGTTCAGGCTTTGCGCATCCCCGATCCTGGCTGCGCTCACGAGTTGCTGCCGCGCAGTGCTGCCGATCAGGTTGATCCAGCTCACGACGGTATGACTGCGGCCGAGGCGCAACGCCTCTTGTGTTAACTCGAGTGCGCTTTGCGTACCCCGTGGCTGCAACAGGAGAATGCGTTCCCGGTTCAGACCCGCATCCCTCAACCAAGCCTGCGTTACGCTGGCTGGCGGCGCGATCAACGTCAGCCAGCGTGCATCCTGATCCTGGCTCAGTTCGCGCAAAATCGGCGCCAGTAGATTCAGGCAGTTCCCGGCAGCGCCACGCAACGACAACTCACTGAAAGCTTCCGGTTCGTTACTCCACGGCGCTTCGATCACCTCTTCAAGAATCGGGACATTCAGCATCGGCGCAAGCGGCTGCGCCATGAATGCCTCGAACAATGGCAGTTGTGCATGTTGCTGCTGTGTCTGTGGGAACTGCATACACGTTCTCCTTTAGCGGCGAATAACGCCGACGCTCAACCCTTCGATAACCAGGTCCTGGTCTTTCAGATTCACTTCAATAGGGGCGAAGTCCGGATTTTCTGCGATCAGCCAGACTCTGCTGCCTTCACGCTTGAACCGTTTGACGGTCACTTCATCGCCGATACGCGCTACCACGATCTGACCGTTACGCGCCTCGCGGGTGGTGTGCACGGCAAGCAGATCGCCATCCAGAATGCCGACGTCTTTCATGCTCATGCCATGGACACGCAATAGATAGTCGGCACTGGGGTGGAAGAAGGCGGGGTTGATGCTTAACGATTCTTCGATATGCTGCTGCGCAAGGATCGGCGCGCCGGCTGCAACCCGGCCAATGATCGGCAGACCGCTATCCTCCGCCTTGGCCTCGAAGCCTGGGATGCGGATGCCGCGGGACGCACCCGGGGTCATTTCGATGGCGCCCTTGCGAGCAAGGGCTTTAAGATGTTCTTCGGCCGCGTTGGGCGACTTGAAACCCAATTCCTGAGCGATTTCCGCACGGGTAGGCGGATAGCCGTTGTCTTCCAGGCAGCGTTTTATGAAATCAAGGATTTCGGCTTGGCGTGACGTGAGTTTGATCATTGGGTTCGCTCTGTCTTTTTATACAGTGACTGGGATTATATACAGTGAATTGAACTTGGCAATCTCCCTTTTCAGTTCTCGCGCCGGGGGGCTTGGAAAACTTCTAAGACAGGGGCTGCCACCCGCTGCGCTACAGGCCGCGGGTTATATGATTAAATCTACGTGACCGAGCGGCCAGAAAACGAACGGCAGGGTTGACAGCCACCCGGCTGAAACGTATGTTTCAAACAGTTGTTTGTCAGGCAGAGAACCATGGCCCAGTCGGAAACAGTTGAACGAATTCTCGATGCAGCAGAGCAGTTGTTCGCGGAAAAAGGTTTCGCCGAAACGTCCCTCAGGCTGATCACCAGCAAAGCGTCGGTCAATCTTGCGGCAGTTAACTACCACTTCGGTTCGAAGAAGGCCCTGATCCAGGCGGTCTTTTCGCGTTTTCTCGGCCCGTTCTGCATCAGCCTCGACAAAGAGCTGGAGCGTCGTCAGGCCAAGCCTGATCACAAGCCTTCCCTTGAAGAACTGCTGGAAATCCTTGTTGAGCAGGCATTGGTCGTTCAGCCTCGCAGCGGCAATGACCTGTCGATTTTCATGCGCCTGCTTGGTCTTGCGTTCAGCCAGAGCCAGGGCCATTTGCGACGTTATCTGGAAGACATGTACGGCAAAGTGTTCCGCCGCTATATGTTGCTGGTTAACGAAGCCGCTCCCCGTATCCCCCCAATCGAGCTGTTCTGGCGTGTGCACTTCATGCTCGGCGCCGCTGCGTTCAGCATGTCCGGCATCAAGGCCTTGCGTGCAATTGCCGAGACCGACTTTGGCGTCAATACCTCGATCGAGCAGGTGATGCGTCTGATGGTGCCGTTTCTGGCCGCAGGCATGCGTGCCGAAACCGGTGTGACCGACACAGCGATGATCAGTGCCCAACTCAAGCCGCGCACCAAAACCCAGGCCCCCGCCAAAGTCTGATCGCAATCGGATGCCTGCGCATTTGCGTCGCATCCATCGATCAAGCACCATGCCCGCCATGTGCATGGTTTGTGAAAGGATTTTCGTATGAGCTCTGGCCTGCAAGGCTCCCTGATGGTGGATGTCGCCGGTACTTGGCTGACTTCTGAAGACCGTCAGTTTCTGCGTCAGCCCCAAGTGGGTGGCCTGATCATATTTGCCCGTAATATCGAAAGCCCGCGTCAGGTGCGTGAACTCAGCGCGTCCATCCGTGCGATTCGGCCGGATCTGCTGCTGGCCGTGGATCAAGAGGGCGGACGCGTTCAGCGTCTGCGTCAGGGGTTCGTTCGCTTGCCCGCCATGCGCCATATTGCCGCCAAGCCTAACGCCGAGTCATTGGCTGAAGACTGCGGCTGGCTGATGGCGACTGAAGTCCTCGCTGTCGGCCTGGACCTGAGTTTCGCCCCCGTGCTGGATCTTGATTATCAGCGCAGCGCTGTGGTCGGTACCCGGGCGTTCGAGGGCGATCCGCAGCGCGCCGCTGTGCTGGCAGGCGCCTTTATCCGGGGCATGAACGCTGCGGGTATGGCCGCCACCGGCAAGCATTTCCCCGGCCACGGTTGGGCCGAGGCCGATTCCCACGTTGCCATTCCGACCGACGAGCGCAGCCTTGAGTCCATCCGCGCAAACGATCTGGTCCCTTTTTCGCGTCTGAGCAAGCAGCTGGCTGCAGTCATGCCGGCTCACGTTATCTACCCGAAGGTTGACTCTCAGCCCGCTGGCTTTTCCCGACGATGGCTGCAGGACATCCTGCGTGGCGAGCTGGGTTTTAACGGAGTGATTTTCAGCGACGATCTGTCTATGGCGGGCGCGCACGTGGTAGGAGATGCGGCCAGCCGTATCGAAGCCGCCCTGACCGCCGGTTGCGACATGGGCCTGGTGTGCAACGACCGTGGCGCTGCGGAGCTGGCCCTGAGCGCGGCGCAACGGATGAAGATCAAGCCGACCCCTCGTATCGCCAGAATGCGCGGTCAGGCTTGGGCGAGCACTGAATATCGCCAGCACCCTCGCTGGCTCGCAGCGTTGTCGTCTCTGCGCGCCGCTCAATTGATCGATTAAGGAAATCCCCATGACGGTCTACGCGATTATCGGCGGCACAGGTCTGACGCAACTCGATGGGCTGACGATTCGCCAGTCGCTGCCGATGAATACGCCCTACGGCGCGCCTTCTGGTGACATTCAGGTGGGCGATTACGCAGGCCGTGAGGTGATGTTCCTGGCGCGGCACGGGCAGCCCCATCGCTTCCCCCCACACCAGATCAACTACCGCGCCAACTTGTGGGCGCTGCAGCAGGCGGGCGCGCAAGCGATTCTCGCGGTGAATGCGGTGGGCGGCATACACCCTGACATGGGCACCGGCCACTTCTGTGTGCCCCATGATTTGGTGGATTACACCAGCGGTCGTGAACACACCTTTTTCGCTGACGATCTGGAGCAGGTCACCCATATCGATTTCACTCACCCCTATAGCGCACCGCTGCGTGCGCGATTGATCGATGCGCTGAGGGCTGAAGGCACAGGGTTCAGTGATTTCGGGGTTTACGCTTGCACCCAGGGGCCGCGCCTTGAAACCGCAGCCGAGATCGCGCGACTGGAGCGCGACGGTTGCGACATCGTCGGCATGACCGGGATGCCGGAAGTAGCCCTGGCCCGTGAGCTGGGGCTGGAATACGCCTGTCTGGCGCTGGTGGTGAATCCGGCGGCGGGCAAGTCGGAGGCGGTCATCACCATGGCTGAGATCGAGCAGGCGTTGCAGGCCGGGATGGGCAAAGTCAAGGCGACCCTGGCTCGGGTGCTGAGCGCGGCGTAACGACAGCGCAATTGCGTAGGAGCCAACTTGTTGGCGAGCTGATGGTGCGATTTCACAATGACACCGCCTCGTAACACGTTCGCTCCTACAGAAACATGCCGTTCGAACGGCTGGGGCCAGTCACTTACCCATCGGCTCCAGCACCTCACCTTTCTCATCCATGAATACAAACACCAGTAATTTTGCCGGTTTGGTCGCGCTGGCATTTTTTGATTCGTAGTGTCTGGAGCCAGCAGGCTCGTAGAACGTCTGACCCGGTTTGTAGGTGATGGCCTTGGCGTCGTTGACCCGCGAAACCACTTCACCCTCCAGCACGTACGCCAGCGCCGAACCTTGATGGGTGTGTGCAATGGACGCCTGCCCCGGGGCGTAGTCCACCGTGAGCATCACCGCTTTTTTGCCAGGGGCATTGAGCATAGGGTGTTCTTCGAGCACCGTGACCTTTTCAGATCCGGCCTCGTGGGCCACTGCGCCAAGCGACAGTGCCAGCGTGACGCAGGACAGCGCAGTGGCCATCAGTTTGAGAGCGTTCATGATCGATCCTTGGATGGGGAGTGTGCGGACAAAGTAGGCCAGGCTCGCACCCGGTCACACTCCCAATCAGGACAAAGATCACCAGTCCAATTTGCCCCGACGATCCCCGTCATTGCCCCCTGAATACCGCACGCTGATCGGCACCTGTCAAAGGATCGAGATCGGGTAGTCAACGATCAACCGGAACTCGTCCTGATCCCCCTCGGCCTGATCGGCATTACCGCGATGCCAGGCTTGGCGGATGCGAAACGAAAGGTCTTTGGCGGGACCGGTCTGAACCACGTATTTGGCTTCGAGGTTGGTCTCATGATGCTTGCCGTCTGCGCCGTAGCCGTATGCCTGATACGGGCTGTCAGCGGCCATTTTCGTGCCGTCGATGTCCTTGCCGTTGGCATAGCGCGCCATGAAGCTCAAGCCAGGCACGCCGTATGCGCTCATGGCCAGGTCGTAGCGCGCCTGCCAGGATTTTTCCCCGGGGCCGTTGAAGTCCGAGTACTGAATGGAGTTGGCGAGGAAGATCGAGTCGCCTGTGGTTCCCGGCCCGTTATCGCCGAAGGAGGCATAGTCGAACGGTTCGTCGCCGTGTACTTTCTGATAGGCGAGGGTGAGGGTATGGCCAGCCATGAAGCTGTAGGCCGCCGCCAGCGACCAGGTGGTGTTGTTGATGTCACCAGCTTTGGCCTGACCTTCGTCGGTGGTGCGATAAATGTTGAAGTCGAACGCTATCGATTGATCGCTCGGCAGGCCCAGCACGTAATTGGCGTTGCCGTAGTACTGGCGCCAGATGTCTTCGAATTCCGACCCATAGAGCGACACCGAAAGGTTGTCAGTGATCGCGTACTTGCCGCCCACGAAATCCACGCTGTTGGCCGTTACGCCTGCGTAACTGGCGTAGATTTCCCCGCTTGAACGTGTATGTTGCGGGCCGTTACCCGCTGTGAAGTGCCCGCCTTCCAGATCCAGCCCGCTGAACTCACTGCTTTGCAGGCTCAAGCCGGTGGCTGTCTGGGGAAACAGGCGCGTGCCGCCCGCAGCGAATACCGGGGCTGTGGGCTGCATCGTGCCCCATTTCAACTCGGTCTTGGAGAGGCGCATCTTGAGCGCGCCGCCTGCCGTGGAAAACTCGTCTTCCGGGCTGCCACTGCTATCAACAGGGATGTTGCCGGTGCCGGAATGACCTGCGCCGCCATCGAGTTTCAGCGCGTACCAACCGTAGGCGTCTACCCCGAAACCTACCGTGCCCGGCGTGAACCCCGAACTGAAATTGGCCATGGCCGCCTGAGACCAGTCCCGTCTATCCCCCGCACCGCTCTTGCCGTCACGATTGAAATAATAGTTGCGCAAAAGCACGTCGAGTTTGGCGTCTTCCGCGAACCCTTTGGCATCAGCCTGTTCGCTGACGAACGCGTCAGCCTCCACTGACTGGACGTATCCTGCTGACACCGCCAGGGCAATCAGACTTAGACCTATCGCTTTCATAATGGCGTGACCTTTGGCTGCTTTAAGGCTGTTTGCCATCATCGCGAAGCATGACGGCACCGACTTACGCGCAAGAGCCAAAGGATAAGCGTTGAAAATCAGTTCGCCACTTCGAGGACGCAATCCTGGGCCTGGAAGCCTGTTTTTCTGACGATTGGTTTGAAAACAGCGAATTAAGCGGCGGCGCTCATCTGTTTTCTGAAGTTAAAGAATTGCCCGAGCATTTGATACTCGGTATCGGGAAAACTACGAGATGGCGGAAAAGACGTAGCGCAAACGGCAAGCGAGGCGGGGATTATTGGATCTCCGCCTCGCTCACTTACTGATGTCGGTACTGCCGGCAACTTATTTAGTGCCGCTGCTCGCCTTGGCTTTACCGCTGTCGCTGGTGCCGCTGGCGTCGTTGGTGGTAGGCGTGCTGCCGTTACCGTTGTTACTACCCATCCCCTTGGTGCCCGGGGTGGACGAGGTGTCGGAGCGGGTAGTGCCGTCAGTACTTTGGCCCATGCTTGACGAACTGTTTTTTGGTCCGGTGCTGTCCACGGGATTGGTCGGGCCAGTGGAGCCAGCGAAAGCTGCCCCGGAGGCTGCCAACATAAGACCGGTGAGCGTAAGGGCAGTCAATTTTTGCTTGATCATGATTTGAATTCCATTGTTGTCGTGGATAAACCTTGGTCCTTCCGCCGCTGGCAGAGGTGCCCTTCATCCCGACAGACGGTCATGGCTTCTTGCGATCACCTACATATGCCGAACGTTTCACACTGACGATCCGACTTTCGCGCGGCCGGTTACCGCAAGGCGCTTCGCCAACAAGTTGGCTCCCACAGAAGCGTTTTGCAGGGTGTGTCGGGGGCAACATGGCTCATTGATATTAACTTTCCGAAAAACTAGACAACCCCCGCGTTCTTCAATGAAACCGGGGGTTTCGTTTTTACAGGCTGTAGGAAAACGCCTACAAAATCCGGCCAATTTCCGCCGCTGTCGAGAGACTGTCATCAGACTGAAATGTTTCCGGTTTTAAATCTGCCTCGGGTCATGAAGAGTGACCACACACACCCAATTCCCTTGTTGAGGTACTGCCGTGATTCTGCTGACTAAAAAACGCCTGTCACTCCTTCTGGCTTCAATGTGCTTGAGTGGAATGGCACACGCTGTTGACGTCACTGGTGCAGGTTCAAGTTTCGTATTTCCGGTGATCTCCAAGTGGTCCCAGGAATACAGCAAAAGCGCTGACAACCGCGTCAACTACCAGTCGATCGGTTCGGGCGGCGGCATCGCCCAGATCAAGGCAGCTACCGTTGACTTCGGCGCATCCGACGCCCCGATGTCCGCTGATGACCTCAAAGCCGGAGGCCTCGGTCAATTCCCAAGCGTAATCGGCGGTATCGTGCCGATCTACAACATCGAAGGCGTCGAGTCCGGCAAGCTGAAACTGGACGGTCAGTCACTGGCTGACATCTTCCAGGGCAAAATCACCAAATGGAACGACCCGGCACTGGTTGCCCTGAACCCTGGCGTCAGCCTGCCAGCGACCGCGATCACCGTGGTTCACCGTTCGGACGGTTCGGGTACTTCGTTCAACTTCACCAGCTACCTGGCAAAAGTCAGCGACGCGTGGAAATCCGGTCCAGGCACCGGCTCTGCTGTTCAATGGCCAGTGGGCGTGGGCGGCAAGGGTAACGAAGGTGTGGCTGCCTACGTAAAACAGATCAAGGGTTCGATCGGTTACGTTGAATACTCCTACGCTACTCAAAACAAAATCTCCTACTCGCAGCTGAAAAACGCCGCAGGCAAGTTCATCGAGCCTAACGCCAAAGCCTTCGCTGCTGCCGCTGACACCGCCGATTGGGCAAGCGCCAAAGACTTCAACCTGATCATGACCAACGCCCCGGGCGACGCTGCATGGCCGATCACCGCGACCACCTGGATCATCATGTACAAGCAACCCAAGAATGCCGAGAAAAGCGCTGCCGCTTTCGACTTCTTCAAATGGTCGCTGGAAAAAGGTCAATCCCAGGCTGAAGCCCTGGAATACGTAGCACTGCCAAAATCGCTGGTCAGCAAGATCGAAGACTATTGGAAAACCGAGTTCACCAAGTAACTCAATGCTTCTGAGTCTTACCCCTGTCATCGCCACCCGGTGACAGGGTTTCTTTGCGAGTGGACCTACCATGACTGAAAACACCCAATACATGTCCGCTGTCATTCCGGATGTCGAATCCGAGAGCGAAAAACGCGCGGCCCGCGATCACCGTCATGACGCCTGGTTCCGGCGCACGATGCTGGGCGCGGCTCTGTTGGTGCTGGTTCTGCTGGCAAGTATTGCCGGCTCGACGCTGTGGGGCGGTGCCCTGGCGTTCAAGACCTTTGGTTTCGAATTTCTCACCAGTTCCGAATGGGACGTGGTCAACGGCAAGTTTGGCGCGTTGGTCCCGATCTACGGTACGTTGGTGACCTCCTTTCTCGCGCTGCTGATCGCCGTTCCGGTGAGTTTCGGCATCGCGATCTTTCTGACTGAAGTCGCGCCGCCGTGGTTGCGCATGCCGATCGCCTCCGCGGTCGAGCTGCTGGCGGGTATTCCTTCGATCATCTACGGCATGTGGGGCCTGTTCGTCTTCGGACCGTTCATGGCCGAAAACATGGCGCCATGGATCAATGACAATCTGGGCGCCTTGCCTTTGATCGGTCCGATCTTTCAGGGCCCGCCGCTGGGGATCGGCATGCTCACCGCAGGTATTGTCCTGGCGATCATGATCACTCCCTTCATTACTTCAGTGATGCAGGAAGTGTTTCGCAGCGTCCCGGTGGCCCTTAAAGAATCGGCCTACGCCCTGGGTGGCACGACCTGGGAAGTGGTCTGGGACATCGTCCTGCCGTACACCCGCTCGGCGGTGGTCGGCGGGATTTTCCTGGGTCTGGGCCGCGCCCTTGGCGAAACCATGGCGGTGACCTTCGTTCTGGGTAACGCCCACCAATTCTCGGCGTCGTTGATGATGCCCAGCAGCTCGATCGCTTCGGTAATCGCCAACGAGTTCAGCGAGGCCTACACCGACCTGCACCGTTCGGCACTGATCGCGCTGGGCTTTTTGCTGTTCGTTGTGACGTTCATCGTGCTGGCGCTGGCCCGTCTGATGCTGTCTCGTCTGTCGCGCAAGGAGGGAGTATGAGCAAGGTCGATAACGAGAACCTGTATCGCGTTCGCAGCATAAAAAACATCATCGCCATGGTGTTGAGCTGCGGCGCTACGGCCTTCGGGCTGTTATGGCTGGTATGGATTCTGCTCACCACCGTGGTCAACGGCTTCCAGGCGCTCAACACCCGTCTGTTCACTGAAATGACGCCGCCACCAGGTTCCGAAGGCGGTCTGGCCAACGCCTTTTACGGCAGCTTCCTGATGTCCGGGATCGGCTTGTTGATCGGTACGCCGATAGGCTTGATGGCCGGTATCTGGCTGGCCGAGTTCGCCCGTCACACCAAGCTGGGCAACGCTGTGCGCTTTATCAACGACATCCTGCTGTCGGCGCCCTCGATTGTGCTGGGCCTGTTCGTTTACACCGCTGTGATCCTGCCGCTGAGCGCTGTGACCAACCATCAGGTCGGCTTCTCCGCACTGGCCGGTGCCTTGGCTCTGGCGCTGCTGGTCATCCCGGTGGTGGTGCGTACCACCGATGAAATGCTCCAGCTGCAACCATCCACCATGCGTGAAGCCGCGCTGGCGCTGGGGGTGCCGCAGTGGAAACTGACCCTGCAGATCGTTCTGCGCGCAGCCAAGGCGGGCGTGGTCACCGGTGTGTTGCTGGCACTGGCCCGCATCACCGGCGAAACCGCGCCGCTGCTGTTCACCGCCTTCGGTAACCAGTTCTGGAGCAGCGACATACTCAAGCCGATTGCCAGCGTTCCGGTGGTGATCTTCCAGTACGCCATGAGCCCGTTCGATGACTGGCACTCCCTGGCCTGGGCCGGCGCGCTGATCCTGACAATGTTCGTTCTGGTCCTGAGCCTGAGCTCCCGTTTAATTCTTTTGCGTAATAGGTCGTCCTGATGAATAACCTTTCCCTTGCCGATGAAAAAACCAAGATCCAGGTACGCGGCCTCGAGTTTTTCTACAACGACCATAAGTCGCTCAAGTCCATCGATATGAACATCCCCGAGAAGCGCATCACGGCGATCATCGGCCCGTCGGGTTGTGGCAAGTCCACGCTGCTGCGGGTGTTCAACCGCATCTACTCGATGTACCCCAAGCAGGAAGCGCGTGGCGAAGTGCTGCTCAACGGCGAGAACATCCTGGCGCCGAGCTATTCAATGAACCGCCTGCGCAGCAACGTCGGCATGGTGTTCCAGAAGCCGGTGCCGTTCCCGATGTCGATCTTCGAGAACATCGCCTATGCGATACGTCATCACGAGAAGCTCTCGCGCCGGGAAATGGAAGAGCGCGTTGAACAGGCGCTGCGTGGTGCGGCGTTGTGGGATGAGGTGAAAGACAAGCTCAAGCAGAGCGCCCAGAGCCTGTCCGGTGGTCAGCAACAGCGTTTGTGCATTGCCCGCACCATCGCGCTGCGCCCGCAAGTGCTGCTGCTGGACGAACCGACTTCGGCGCTGGACCCGATCTCCACTGGCCGGATCGAGCAGTTGATCACCGAGCTCAAAGAGCAGTTCACCGTGATCATCGTGACCCACAACATGCAGCAGGCAGCTCGTTGCTCGGACTACACCGCGTTCATGTTCATGGGTGAACTGATCGAACACGGCGACACCGACACCATCTTCACCAAACCGTCCAAGACCCAGACCGAGGACTACATCACCGGTCGTTTCGGCTAATTGGCAGCACCGCTCATGGGGATCGCATGGGGATCCCCCATGAACATTTCCAGCTTCTTGCGCAACCAGCGTTCGGCAGGGTCGGTGTCCATGACACTGAGCCAGACCATCGACAGGTCCAGCATCGGCGTCACGAACGGCAACGGTTCGCCGTACAGCAAACCGGCGTTGACCATTGCGGTGGTCAAATGGTCCGGCAGGTTGCACAGCAGATCGGTGCCGGCCATCAAAGCGGGCAGGGTGCTGTACTGCGGTACTGACAGCACGGCCTGGCGCTTGCGGCCAATCGCTTCGAGCCATTCATCGGCGAAACTGCTGATGTTCGCCACATACGACACCACCACATGCGGGCGTGAACAGTATTCGTCCAGCGTCATCGGCTTGGACGGTTTGCGTGCCTGCACCACCATCGGCTGCATATTGCGCAACTGCTTGCGTTTGGCATTGGCCGGCAATTCCCGCGTCAGGCACACCCCTACGGTGACTTCGCCAGACATCAGCAGCTCTGAGATATTCCAGTAATTGACCTGTTTGATGACGATCACGATCCCCGGCGCTTCTTCGCGGATGGCGCGCAGCAGGGGCGGCAGCAAGCTGTATTCGACGTCGTCCGAGACGCCCAGGCGAAAGGTCATGTTGCTGCTGGCAGGGTCGAAATCACTGCTCAGGCTCAGTGCCACTGACATCGCGTCCAGTGCCGGCGACAAGTGATGGATGATCTCGTGCGCCCTCGCGGTCGGCTCCATGCGATGGCCGACACGGATGAACAACGGGTCGTTGAACAATGCTCGCAAGCGATTGAGGGCGGCACTGATGGTGGGCTGACCAAGGAACAGCTTTTCTGCGGCGCGGGTCACGTTACGTTCTTGCATCAAGGTCTCGAACACCACCATCAGGTTGATGTCGGCCTTGCGCAGTTCATTTCGATTCATCGGTCGTCGTCCCCAAAGCCCAGCATCCGGTCACCCGTTGTTACGAAATGATGGGCGACAGTTTATGGAGTGGGGTTGCGTGGCGTCCAGCGCGGCAGGGCAGATAACCGATATTTCAGGCGGATGAAACTCTGTAGGAGCGAATTCATTCGCGAATCGGTGGCTCGGGCAATGAGGACCGCGTGGCTGCACGGACGCCTCGCGAATAAATTCGCTCCTACAGATCGACGGCGCTCGCGACTGAACTCCTCCATACGCCACCAGTCAGCATTTAAACGCTCACATGAGGCTCGACATTTATGCTGATTTCTTTGAAAGGCCAAGTGGCTTTGGTCACGGGCGGCAGTTCAGGACTGGGCGCTGCCTCGGCCAAGGGGCTGGCCGATGCAGGCGCGGCGGTGGTGATCAACTACAACTCGCAGTCCGAGCCTGCTGAAAAGCTCGCGCAACAGATTCGCGATGCGGGCGGGCAGGCCATTGCAGTCGGCGCGGATGTATCCAAAGAAGCAGACGTGGAAAAGATGTTCGCCAAGACCCTGGACGCCTTTGGCCGTCTGGACATCCTGCTCGCCAACTCAGGTCTGCAGAAAGACGCCGCCATTGCCGACCTGACCCTGGAAGACTGGAACAAGGTCATCGAAGTCAACCTGACCGGGCAGTTTCTTTGCGTGCGCGCGGCGTTGCGGCAGTTCGCCAAACAACAAATCCGTCCGGAAATTTCCCGGGCACTGGGCAAGGTCATTCATATGAGCTCGGTGCATCAGCTCATTCCGTGGGCCGGGCACGTCAACTATGCAGCGTCCAAGGGCGGCATCGATCTGCTGATGCGCAGCATCGCTCAGGAAGTGGGCGAGCAGCGGATTCGTGTCAACAGCATCGCCCCAGGGGCCATTCGTACTGCGATCAACACCAAGGCCACCGAAGGCGACGCCGAGAAAAAACTTCTGGAACTGATTCCGTATGGCCGGGTGGGGGAGGCTGAAGACGTCTCCAATGCCGTGGTCTGGCTGGCATCCGATGCCTCGGATTACGTGCATGGCACCACCTTGTTCATTGATGGCGGCATGAGCCTGTACCCGGAGTTCAGAAACAATGGTTGAACACATTCAGCAGCCTCAAACCAGGCCCGGTGACGAGTTGCAAAACCCGATCGAGAATCACGGCATCATCGGCGACATGCGCAGTGCAGCCTTGGTGGCCGACACCGGCAGCATCGACTTCTGTTGCTGGCCGGATTTCGACAGTCCGTCGATCTTCACCGCGCTGCTCGATACCCCGGACGCAGGGATCTTCCAGCTCTCGCCCGATCTGCCTGATGCCCGGCGTCAGCAGCTGTACCTGCCGGAAACCAATGTGCTGATGACCCGTTGGATCGCTGAGGACGCGGTCGTGGAAGTCACGGATCTGATGCCGATTGCCGAGGAGGCGGAAGACCTGCCACGGCTGTGCCGCAGGATTCATGTACGCCACGGACGCTGCACGGTGCGAATGGTCTGTAGGGTGCGGCATGACTACAGCCGCGCCGATACCAAGGCCCGCATGGACGGCGAGGATGTGTTGTTCGAAGCCCAGGGCCAGCCGTCGATGCGGCTGTGTGCGACAACCGCCCTGATGCTGGATGAGTACGCTGCGGTTGCCGAGTTTGAGGTCGAGCAGGGCCAGATGGTCGAGTTCATTCTGGGCGGCGCCGACGATGAACAGGTCAGTGCCGGCAAATGCGATCGCTATCTGCAGGACACCTTGAAGTTCTGGCGCAACTGGAGTCGCCAATCGGAATACCGTGGCCGCTGGCGCGAGATGGTCAACCGCTCGGCCCTGGCCCTCAAGCTGCTGACGTCCCGCAGACACGGTGGCATTGTCGCGGCGGCGACGTTCGGGTTGCCCGAAGAAGCCGGCGGCGAACGCAACTGGGATTACCGCTACACCTGGATTCGTGATGCCTCGTTCACGGTCTACGCCTTCATGCGCCTGGGCTACACCGACGAGGCCAATAATTTCATGCACTGGGTCCGTGAGCGCATGGGCGACTGCTGCGAGGACGCCAAAAAGCTCGGCATCCTGTACGCCCTGGACGGCCAGGAAGAGTTACCCGAAACGCAGCTGGATCACTTGTCCGGCCACGGCGGCGCGACGCCGGTGCGTATTGGCAACGAGGCCTACAAACAGACGCAACTGGACATCTACGGCGAGCTGCTGGACGCGGTCTATCTGTCCAACAAGTACGGCGAGGCGATTTCCCATGAGGGCTGGAAGCACGTCACCAGGCTGACCAATGATTTGTGCGACACCTGGCGCAGCAAAGACGTGGGGATCTGGGAAATGCGTGGGGACGATAAGCATTTTCTGCATTCGCGGCTGATGTGCTGGGTGGCCTTCGACCGGGCAATCCGCCTGTCTCTGAAACGCTCGTTGCCTGCGCCGTTCGATGCCTGGCACAAGGAGCGTCAGGCGATTCATGACGACATCTGGAGCAACTTCTGGGACGAGGAACTCGGCCATTTCGTGCAGCATACCGGCAGTAAAAACCTGGATGCCTCGATGTTGCTGATGCCGTTGGTGCGTTTTGTCGGCGCCAGTGATCCACGTTGGTTATCGACCCTGGAAGCCATCGAACGCACGTTGGTGCGTGACGGCATGGTCTATCGCTATCGCAACGACGACACCCACGACGACGGACTGATGGGCGAAGAGGGCGCGTTTGTCGCGTGTTCGTTCTGGTATGTCGAATGCCTGGCCCGCGCGGGCAAGGTCGAACAGGCGCATCTGGAATTCGAGCAGCTGCTGCGCTATGCCAATCCGCTTGGTCTGTACGCCGAAGAGTTCGACGCCCACGGTCATCATTTGGGCAATACACCCCAGGCGTTGAGCCACTTGGCCTTGATCAGCGCGGCGAGTTTTCTCGATCGCAAGCTCGATGGCACCAAAACCCAGTGGCAGCCGTGAATCCGGCTTCCCGGCAACTCGGCTATTCATGCCTGTTCCGGTCCCTGTAGGAGCTGCCGAGCCGCCAAAGGCTGCAAAACGGTGTGTCAGACGAACCGCAATCGCAGCCTTCGGCAGCTCCTACAACGGATTTCGTCTGACTCACTGACTTATTCATTCATCCACTCCGGTGCTCATCATGACCCACCCCTTCAAAGTCGGCGACCACGTTACCTGGAACTCCGAAGTCGGCCACATCAAAGGCAAAGTGACCAAGGTTCACACCAGCGACGTCGAGTTCATGGGCCGGCATCGCAAAGCGTCCAAAGACGAACCGCAATACGAAGTCAAAAGCGACAAGACCGGGCATCTGGCGATGCATAAGGAAGATGCGCTGAAAAAGGTCTAGTTGCCTCGTCGGCAAGCCGTTTCAGGGCTGCTTCGCGGCCCATCGTCGGCAAGCCGGACTCCTACGCCCTCCGGGCAGAACCGCAACGTCGCCCACCGCGAACTGCTTTTGATTCTGGGCGCAGCCCGTAGGAGCCTCGCTTGCAGGCGATCTGCCGGGCACCGGCAGCAAAACCTGTGTACGCGGTATGACTGATGTACCGAGGTGCCTGGTTTCAGGGCTGCTTCGCAGCCCATCGTCGGCAAGCCGGACTCCTACGCCCTCCGGGCAGAAGCGCAACGTCGCCCACCGCGCATTGCTTTTGATTCTGGGCGCAGCCCGTAGGAGCCTTGCTCGCAGGCGATCTGCCGGGCACCGGCAGCAAAACCTGTGTACGCGGTATGACGGATGTACCGAGGTGCACGGTTTCAGGTCCGCTCCGTCAGACTGATCCCAACCACGTCGTTGCCCTCCGGGCGCCATCATCCGCCCCATGTAGGAAAACTCCTGATCTCCTCATAGGACCAATCCGGATTTTTCCGCTTGGCGTCGATACCTCCTTAATGCTGATAGCGTCGCGCCTCTGGTCGTGAATCGATCTTTGTTGCTCGGATCAACGGAGTGAGACCACTGGGACATTTCACGACCGTCACCAGGAACTGAAATCAAGGAAGACAAATGACTCGACCCTCGTTTGGTATCGCTTGGGCAGCTTCTCAAAAAATTTATGATCCGGCAGATTCAGGCGCCAAGGTTGCCCGTATTATCGGCGGACATGTCGAAAAGAACGTCAATAATCCTGATCCAAAACAGCGATGGCGCAATACCTGCGCGGTGCTGATGAGCTACATACTGAATGAGACCGGTATGATTATTCCGGCTACGCCCGGGCAGACAGTCTCAGGTGCGGATAGGCGTCAGTATTTCTTCAGGGTCAGAAACCTGATTGATTTTCTGAAGGAACAGTGGGGAAACCCTGAAGTTATGAATTACCCGCCCGCCGACGGAGGAAAATTTGCCGATAAGAAGGGCGTTATTCTGTTTGAAATTTCAGGGTGGTCAGATGCGAAAGGCCATGCGACTTTGTTTGACGGTCGGATTTGCTACGACCACTGTTATTTCAACGAACCGGAGGCGACATACACCACCGACTTGGCAAATTTCTGGAGTCTGTCGTGACCAACATTTTCTTTTGTGCCATGACCTTTTCGGCTGCCTTCCTTTTTGCTTCGGTTTGCCATGCGAAAGGTGATCAGCGCGATTCCCCGCAGGCCGGCGCACGCACTTATGCGCAAAACTACAAAGATATGGTTTTAACAACGTGTCTGGCGAACGCGTACAAAGATGACCCTCTTGCTGCCGTTGATGCCGGGAGCAGCGTCAGTGCTTTGCGAGACTGGACCTCCTACGACATGGAGAGGGCTCCGGATGCAGTAAAGGCTCTGGTGGATGACTATTTAACGCGTGATTACCACAACCCGTTGGTGGAATCAGAAATCAAAGGTGTGCGTTTTGATTTATTGAAGTGTCTTGACCTTTATCACAGCACCGATCTAGAAGTGCAAATGAAGCAAATGGTCTTTGATCCTGAGCGCACTTACAGACAAGACGCAACATCGCCCCTGAATTCGAAATAAGCAGGCGGCTTCTGAGCGATCCACCAACAGGCAATGATCGGTTCCACGCGCAGCATTGCACGATCATTTGCCGAACCCGCTTCTGCCGAAGGCGTAGGAGCCTCGCTTGCAGGCGATCTGCCGGGCACCGGCAGCAAAACCTGTGTACGCGGTATGACTGATGTACCGAGGTGCCTGGTTTCAGGGCTGCTTCGCAGCCCATCGTCGGCAAGCCGGACTCCTACGCCCTCCGGGCAGAAGCGCAACGTCGCCCACCGCGCACTGCTTTTGATTCTGGGCGTAGCCCGTAGGAGCCTTGCTTGCAGGCGATCTGCCGGGCACCGGCAGCAAAACCTGTGTACGCGGTATGACTGATGTACCGAGGTGTCTTGTTTCAGGGCTGCTTCGCAGCCCATCGTCGGCAAGCCGGACTCCTACGCCCTCCGGGCAGAAGCGCAACGTCGCCCGCCGCGCACTGCTTTTGATTCTGGGCGCAGCCCGTAGGAGCCTTGCTTGCAGGCGATCTGCCGGGCACCGGCAGCAAAACCTGTAAGGCAACTCCGCGCCGGGCATAAGGAACCCAGTTGCTTACAAAGTCCCCTTTGCCTTGACCGCATACCCCACCGGCAACGCGTCGAGCTGGAACCGGTTGGCGATCACCCCGCAATAGCTGGTCCGGGCCAGGTAAGCCCCGGGCCCTTGCAAGTAGGTGCTGATGTCCTGCACCTCTTCGCACAGCTCAAAGGTGCGGTTTTTCAGGCGTCCGCTCGCTTGTGCCGAGCGCAGGGCGCCGTTGGGGGTCCAGTCGGAGATGATCAGGGCACCTTCCGGGGCCGCTTCTTCGTAGCTGCGCACGAAGGCTTCTGCCGAGCGATCAGGCAGGTAGGGCACCATGAAGTAGTGGATGTCATCGCGAAACGGCAGTTTTTCGGTGTGGGTGGGCAGTTGAATGATATTGCTCGCGTAGACCGAGTACACCAACAGAATCGCCACCGGGGAGCAGAACACCGACGCGGCCATCAGCTTTTCTGCCCGTACTTTGGCCAGCAGCCTCTGCAGTTGCAGCACGCCCAACACGCTAAACAGCACCACCCCCGGCAGGAAAAACGTGAAGCGGTCAGTGACGTTGTAAGACACCGCAAACACAAAGTTGAGCATCGCCGCCACCCACAGCAAACGCAGCGCCGGGCTTTTTGGAAACAGCACCAGCCCCAGGATTTGCGGGCCGATCAGCGACAGCATCAGCAGCACCACCGAGTTCTTCTCATGCCACATGTCGTCGAAGCGAAACAGCGAGCCTTCCCACGTCAACTCCGATGCCCGATCGGGAATACCGATCAGGTAGCGGTGGCCAATTTCGATCAGACTGCGGCCGGCTTCCAGGTCCTGAACGATCGCCGGAAAGGTCACGGCAAATCCCAGCGCTGCGCCGGGAATGGTCATCAGCGTGCGCCAGCGATGCTGCCACACCAGCTGCGCGTACAACGGCAGCAAGACGATAAAAGTCAGTTGATGGATCGCCGCCGCAAGCCCGGTAAACACACCCATGAGAAACAGCCGCTGCAATGGCCCAAGCTTCAACCGCGTATCGAAATGCACCAGGTACGCCAGCATCACCAGCAGCGTGTGCAGCAGATATACCTCGGCCTTGGTCGAGATCCAGAACACGGCGTGGGACAAAATCGCCACGGCCACCGCCAGCAGCGCCTGGCGCGAAGTGGCGCCGACGCTGATCCCCAGCCGGTAAACCACCCACGCCAGCGGGATCAGCAAGAATGAGTTGAGCAGGCTCAGCAGCAGCGGGCCGAACAGGTTGTACACCGCCGTGATGAAAAACTGGTAAAGCGGATGATCCAGCGGCCCCAGCGATTCGCTGAAGTACCGCCCCTGGGAGGCATCGGCGAGGAATACGCCATTGTCCATCCATTGAATCGGCCCGCTGGACGCCACAAAGCTCCAGACGATAGCGCCGATGACCAGCAACAGCGGAATGAGCGTTGATGACCGATGTCGGGTGCCTGCAACCATGACTTCTACTCCTGTCCCTTTCTTTGCTTGAGAGTGCGTATTTACTGCTATTGAACCGGTTGACCGTGCAGCGGGGTTTCGCCTTTGAGCTTGAGCAGCATCACCGCACCGATCGCCACCGCGAACCACAGTGTCGCCAGACGGATCAGCACCGTGGCGGCGATGGCATCGGCGCTGGACATGCCCTTCCAGACCAGCAGCCCGACCATCACCGCTTCCGCGCCGCCCAGTCCGCCCGGCATGAAGCTCACAGCGCCGGCGAGCATCGCCAGGGCGTAGACGAACACCGCGAAGGTCAGGGGGATGTCGGCGCCCATCCATTGCAGAATCCAGTCGAAGGCCAGCGCTTCGGCGCTCCAGGCGATCACGCTGAGCAGTGTCAGGCCCAGCAACAGGCCCAGACGATTGCAGCGCTGGGCCTGTAACAGCACCTGCATCAGGTGGTGCAGCAGGCCGATGACCTTGCCGCCCTGGGTCGGCAACATCCGCGTCAGGCGTTCGAGCAGCCGGCGTTGCGACAGCACCAGCAAACCGACGAGCACCAGGCTGACCCCGACCACGATCATTGGCAGCGCTTCGGGGTACAACGACAGGCCGAACAGGGTGAGCAGCACCACCGCGAACAGGTCCGAAAGACGCTCACTGATGAACGCCGCAAAGCTCTTCGGATACGGCACGCCCCAGCGCTTGAGCAATACGCCGCGCAAGGCTTCACCCGCTTTGCCGGGCGTGGTGGTCAAGGCAAAACCGGCCAGATAGATGTTCAGGCTTGGACGCCACGGCATCGGGTGGCCCAGCACTTTCAGATACGCCTGCCAGCGCACGAAGCGCAGCCCGTAGTTGACCGACGACATGAACAGCGCGATGAGGATGCCGATCAGGCCGACTTCGCCCACTGCCATGCCGACCGCGTGCCAGCCGCCCCACAGCGAGAAACCCAGGTAGCCCAGCGCCGAGCCGACGACTGACAACACCACCGCCCGGAAGCGCCAGCCGGACAGCTGTACTGGCTCGCTCACAAGTTCAGCCTCTTGAACACCGGTTGTGGAATCGAGCGGATGATCCACATGATCAGCGCCCAGAAGCCTGGGGCATACAGCGTCGGCACCTTGTTGGCGATGCCGGTGACGATGCGTTGCGCCACCTGCGCCGGTTGCGCCAGTAGCGCCGCAGGCAGCGCCAGGCCTTTGGTCATCGGCGTGTCGACAAAGCCCGGCTTGATGGTGGTGACATGCACGCCGACCTTGAACAGCCGCGCCTGCAACCCTTCGCAGTAGGTCGAGACCGCTGCCTTGGCGCTGCCATACAAATAGTTGGAAGGACGGCCGCGATCCGCCGCCACCGACGAAATGATCGCCAGACTGCCGCAGCGCTGCGTCTCGAACTGCACCGCCAGCACCGTCAGCAGGGCGATCACCGAGGTGCAGTTGTTGGCGAACTCACGCAGCGCCAGGTTGACGTCCACTTCACAGGCCTTCTGGTCGGGCAGGGTGCCGTGGGCGATCAGCGCGATGTCGATCTGGCCCAGGGCGGTCAGGCAGCGGTTGACCATCAACGGGTGCGCCTGAATGTCATTGGCGTCCATTTCGTGCAGCGTGACATGGCGCGCACCACGTCCCTTGAGGTCGGCGGCGGTCTGTTGCAGTTTGTCGACGTTACGCGCAACGAGGAAAAAATCGCTGCCCTGAGTGGCCCATAAACGGGCGCAGGCACTGGCGATGGCCGAGGTCGCGCCGATGATCAGGACGCGTTTGATCCCCGTGTTGGTCGCTGTATCGATAGCTGATTTCATAAGATCACGCGTCTCCAGAAACGGGACATCAGGGAGGGATCGCGCAGCGCTTCCAATTGCTCCCAGGCGGGGTACGCCTGACGAAAATCGGCGCCGCTCATGTGGGCATCCTTGGCCGGATACAAACGGCCTCCCGCTGCCCGGACGATGGCGTCCAGGCGCGGGAAAACAACGTTTTCAAGGGCTTCGCTCTGCGGGAAATCCAGTGCCAGCGAGGTGCCCGGCAACGGAAACGACAACAGCCCCGGCGAGCGAATGTCGCCACAGCGCTTGAGTACGGCAAGGAAGGAGCCCTGACCGGATTCGGCGATCGCTGCCAGTAACTGGCCCATGGCGAGCTCGGCATTGGCGTCGGGGATGACGCACTGGTACTGCTGAAACCCACGCCGACCGTAGATTCTGTTCCAGTGCAGCACACGGTCCAGCGGGTAGAAAAACGGCTCGTACCGGCTGCGTTTCTGTGTGCGCAGGCTGGGGTGCAGGCGCCAGTAGGCGTTGTTGAAAGCGCTCAGCGACAGGTTGTTGATCAGCGACACGGGGGGCGTCACCGGCATGCTCAGTTTCGAGCGCTGGCCGACTTCCAGTGAGCCGTATTGCGCGTGGTCGCCCACGATGAACACGCCGCGCCCGGTGTCGGCGCCCTTGGCCAGGCAATCGACCCAGGCCACGCTGTATTCATGCTGTGCGTCAAGCTCGGCGGACAGCGCGAAGAACTCCGCCAGATTGCCAAACCGCTGCACGGTGAAATCGATCTGACTGGCGCGAATCGGGATCAACTGGATGTCTGCCCACGCAATCACACCGGTCAGCCCCAGGCCGCCAATGGTGCCCGCGAACAGCTCGGAATTGAGGCTGGGCGAACAGGTAATCGAAGCCTTGCCCTGACGCAGCAAGCCGAAGCTGCGCACATGGCAGCCAAAGGTGCCACGCACGTGGTGGTTCTTGCCGTGGACATCGTTGGCGATGGCGCCCCCGATGGTCGCAAACTGGGTGCCAGGGGTGACGGGCAAGAACCAGCCCTTGGGGATTGCCACCGCCAGCACGGCGGCCAGGGTAATGCCTGCTTCGACCCGCACGGTGCCGGCCAGCCAGTCGGCACCGATCAACCGGTCCAGGGCGTTCATCTGCAGCACTTCATCGCTGCTGGCCAGACAACTGTCGCCGTAACTGCGACCGTTGCCGAAGGGCAGACTGCTCTGGTGACTGTCGATCACCCGATCCAGATGCGCAGGCAGCTCATCGAGCCACTCGCAACGATGGCCACGCTGGGGTGTACGCGGGAAGCGCCCCCAGGAATACAGCGGCGTGCTCATGCTGCGATCCAGAACATCATCATGAACGCCGCACCGATGAACTGGCTGGAGCGGTCACGGATGGCGAATACCACCGGGTCGTCGTTCATCATGCCGCGATGGGTCAGCATCCACACCCGCGTCACCCAGAACAGCAGCAGAGGGCAGGCCAGCCAGATGATGTGCGGCGTGACATAAAGCGCGGTGGTGGCGGCGTCCTGGATGTACAGCGCCAGTACCATGACCGCCAGATAGCCTGACGAAGCGCCGAGCGAGGCAATCATGTCCAGATCGCCCGGATAATAGCCGCGGCCTCGGGCCATGGTGTTGACCTCTCGGGCCCGGGCATCGCGCAGTTCGGCGTAGCGCTTGACCATCGCCAGGCTCAGGAACATGAACATCGAGAAGGCCAGAATCCAGAACGTCAGCGTCAGGTTGAACGCGGCGACGCCAGCGATGATGCGCGCGGTGTAGAGCATCGCCAACACGATCACGTCCACTGCCATCATGCGTTTGAGGTGCAGCGAATACGCCAGCGTCAGGCCGTAATACGCCGCCATGACCGCCGAGAATTGCCAGGGCAACAGCATCAGCGCGCCACCGAACGACAGCACGAGCAGGGTTGGCACCAGCAACAGACCTGCCTTGATAGAGAGCTTGCCGCTGGCGAACGGTCGATTGCATTTGCTCTTGTGGTGACGGTCGTCGCACAGGTCCAGCAGGTCGTTGAGGATATAAACGCTGGAGGCGCACAGGCCGAAAAACAGAAACGCCAGTACGCCGTCACGCACCAGCTCGAACTGGCTGATGCGGTGGGAAGCCAGCAGCGGCACGAACACCAGCGCGTTTTTCAGCCATTGGTGCATGCGCAAGGCTTTGCGCCAGTCACGCAGAGAAGAAGTATTGGAGTGAATGACCGGCTCGATCTCGCGCACGGCTTTAATGCGCTGTTCCACCCCTCGGTCAGGGTTCACTAGATAGGCCTGACGCGACACGTTCCAGATCGGCAAATCATCTTTTGAGTTACCCAGATAGTCGAAACCGCCTTCGCCGTAGTGCGCCACTAACAAGTCGCGTTTGTTATTGCCGGACAAGTTGCGACTGGCGTTAGAAGCCAATACCAGATCGAACAATTGAAGATGTTCGGCAATCTTGTCCGCCAGACTCACATGACTGGCCGTGGCCAATACGATCATCCGCCCATCGGCCTTGGCAGCCTTGATCATCTCGATGACCTGAGGATCATAAGGCAGCACTGCCACGTCGATCTGCGTCTCCAGCGCCAGGCCTTCCTTCAACGCCGCCTTGCCCTTGAACAACCAGCCAAGCAACTTGTAGGCCTTGAGCGGCTGGCTTCTGACGAAGGCCATGGCGGTTTCCATCAGCAAGTCCGAACGCAGCAAAGTGCCATCCAGATCAACTACCAGCGGCGGATAAGTTTCGAGAACTCGTCCCTGAATTCTGGCCATAGTGAGTGCTCCTTTGGGGTCGACCCGACTATAGCCACAATTGTTTTGTTTCAGACTTCATTTAAATTAAACGGCGTCGCAGAACACGCCGGGGAGCTGGCGTCAGAATTTATTAATCCGGTGCGGCGGTACTTTAATAAAAAGTGGTTTCAATAATGAAACAGTGCGCTGGCAACTTTTTGGCGAGCGGTCGCCGACTGTTATTTGGCGATGGGCATCCACGCCATATTCCGTGTTCTACGCAGATTGTGTTGCGCCAGCAGGCGCATGACATAGCCGATCTTGATCAACGTAGGACCGACGATGGTCATGGCGTGCAGGCTGACCAGCTCCACCAGATTCAAATGCAGGTCCAGCAGGTAGGCGCCAATGATGCCCGCCAGGAGCATGATCAGGCCGGTCCACAGGACGCGGGTGGAAAGGGACAGCACGTTGACCGGATTGTTGAAGAAGTTGAACATGGCCGTTCTCCTGAATCGATGATGACGCGGCGAGTGCCTGTCGGTACTTAGCTCTAATCAGGAAACATGCCAGTTACAACGTGCCGTAAAATCAATCACTTAGCAGTGCCATGTCATAACGACCTATTCGGAGCGGGGTCGTTTTAACACGTCGCGCTGTCATAATGACCGCGTTTTCAATACCGTATGCCGATTAGCCCTGCGTTGAGGTCGTTATGACGAATCCTTTGTTGCTGGCACTAGTGCCGCTGGTGGCCGACCTGTCCCGCGAGCTGCCGGACGAAGAGCGCTACCGGCGCCTGCTGCGGTCCTTGCGTCAGTTGTTGCCATGCGATGCCGTGGCGTTGCTCAAGCTGGACGGCGATGTCCTGGTGCCCATGTCAGTGGAAGGCTTGAGCCCCGACACCCTCGGGCGCCGGTTCAAAGTGCAAGAGCATCCCCGGCTAAAGATCATTCTCGAGAACAGCGGCCCGACGCGTTTCTCCACTGATTGCGATCTGCCGGACCCTTATGACGGTCTCGTCGATGGCCATCACGGGCATCTGGAAGTCCACGACTGCCTGGGTTGTCCGCTCTATGTGCAGGACAAACCCTGGGGTGTGATCACTCTGGATTCTCTGGACCCCTCAACCTTTGGTGCGCTGGATCTGGACAATCTTCAGGCGTTTTCCAGCCTGGCGGCCGCCACCGTGACGGCCAGTGAACGGATCAATCAGCTAGCGCGCAATTTCGAAGACCAGCGCCAGTTGGCCGAAGTCTACAAACGCGCTGCCGGCGGTCGCGGCCCCCGTGAGCTGATCGGCCAGAGCGCGGTGCACAAACGCTTGCAGCAGGAAATCCAGTTGGTCGGCAACAGTCCGCTGACGGTACTGATCACCGGCGAAACCGGGGTGGGCAAGGAGCTGGTCGCCGAATCCATCCACCTCAGTTCGCCACGGGCGCACAAGCCGCTGATCAGCCTCAACTGCGCGGCGTTGCCGGAACTGCTGGTGGAGAGCGAGCTGTTCGGCCACGTGAAGGGGGCATTCTCCGGGGCAGTCAATGGCCGCAGCGGCAAGTTCGAACTGGCCGATGGCGGCACGATCTTCCTCGATGAAGTGGGCGAATTACCGCTGCCGGTGCAGTCCAAACTGCTACGGGTTTTGCAGAGCGGGCAGCTGCAGCGTGTGGGTTCTGATCAGGAACACCACGTAGATGTGCGGATCATCGCCGCCACCAACCGCGATCTGGCGCAGGAAGTGAAGCAAGGACGTTTTCGTGCCGATTTGTATCATCGCCTGAGCGTGTACCCGCTGGTGGTACCGCCGTTGCGCGACAGAGGCCGCGATGTGCTGCTGCTGGCCGGTTATTTCCTCGAAGAAAACCGCGCCCGCATGGGGTTGCGCAGCCTGCGCATGAGCGCCGAGGCGCAGAAAATGCTGGTGAGCTATACGTGGCCGGGCAACGTGCGCGAGCTGGAGCATTTGATCAGCCGGGGCGTGCTGAAAGCCTTGTCGGGGCACATTGAACGTCCACGGATCCTCACCATCGAAGCCTGCGCCCTGGGCCTTGACGAAGACTACGCCGCCCCTGCACCCACCCTGCCGATCAACGGCATCGCACCCATCGTCAAATCCGGCGAAGGCCTCAAGGAAGCAGTCGATGCCTACCAGGCCATCCTCATCAACGAAGCGCTGGAACGCCATCGAGGCAAATGGGCCGACGTGGCCCGGGAACTGAACGTCGACCGCGCCAACCTGAGCCGACTGGCCAAGCGGTTGGGGATTCGGTGAAGCAGCAAACACGACCGCAAGATCTCTGCAGGAGCGAACTTGTTCGCGAGCCGACGTAACTGCCGATACCAGAAACCGCCTCGCCAACAAGTTGGCTCCTACAGGCATACGGCTCAGGCGCCGATCTTGCCTGCGTCCAGGGCCTCAATGCGCAATATCCTCCAGCGCCAGATTCCGTGTTCTCGGCCCGAAGGTGGCGATGGTGATCATCACGATCAACATGCTGACCACGATGAAGGTCAGCACCCCCGGCGTACCGAAATGGTCGAGGAAGAACCCGATCAGCAAGCTGCTGAATACTGTCGACAACCGGCTGAACGAATAGCAGAAACCCACCGCGCGGGCGCGGATGTTGGTCGGGAACAGTTCGCTCTGGTACGAGTGATAGCTGAAGCTCAACCAGGCGTTGCAGAAAGTGATCATCACGCCGCAGAAAATTAGGCCCAACGCCGTCGTCTGCTGGGCGAACAAGGTGCCGAAGATCATCGCCCCCAGCGCCGAACCGACGATCTGCCATTTGTTCTCGAAGCGATTGGCGAATTTGACGAACAGCAGCGGCCCCAGAGGATAGGCGAGGGTGATGACGAAGGCGTACGCCAGGCTATGGGTGACGCTCACGCCCTGACCGGACAGCAATGCCGGCAGCCAGTTGCCGAAGCCGAAAAAGCCGATGGCCTGGAACACGTGAAACACGATCAGCATCAAGGCGCGGCGGCGATAGGGCAGCTGCCAGATGTCGGCGAAACGGCCTTTGCCTTCTACCGTCACGGTGTGGGTTTCAGGCTCGTCCAGGGTGGTGCCGGGTGCTTTGCGTTGCAGGTCATTGATGCAGCGCGCTTCCAGGTCATCCATGATTCGTTCGGCTTCATCGAAGCGGCCATGCTGCGCCAGCCAGCGAGGCGACTCCGGCAGACGTGAGCGCAGCCACCAGATGAACAACGCGAACACGGCGCTCGCCAGCACGACCCACCGCCAGCCGGAAATCCCGAACGGCGCTTGGGGCACCAGCCACCAGGACATCAACGCCACCGACGGCACTGACAGGAACTGCACGAAGAAGGCGAAGGCAAACGCCGAACTGCGCATGCGTTTGGGCACCAGTTCGGACAGGTACGCGTCGATGGTCACCAGTTCAATCCCTAGGCCGATGCCCACCAGAAAGCGCATGCAGATGATGCCCAGTGCCGAGGTCTGGATGCCCATCAGCACAGTGGCGACGGTGTACCAGATCAGCGCGAAGGTGAAAATCGCCCGACGGCCGAAGCGGTCGGCGATAGGGCTCAGGCAACTGGCGCCCAGAAACAGGCCCAAAAACGTCGCCGAAGCGAACGCTGCCTGATCAGAGAAACCGAACACGCCCTGATTGCCCGTGGCAAACAAGCCGTCGCGGATCAGGCCGGGGCTGATGTAGGCGGTCTGGAACAAATCGTACAGCTCGAAAAAGCCGCCGATGGACAGCAGTGCCACCAGTTTCCAGAGTGTGGCAACCGCGGGCAGGCGATCAATGCGCGCTGAAATGTGCGCGGCCCGTACCGGGTCAATGCCGTCGGGGCCATTAGCCGTCTTCGCGGCCGTTTGTGCAGAAGCAGACATGTCGAAGTTCCAGTTCCGTGGGACCGGCCATGGTAACGGAATCGAGACAAAACATTTCTGCGCGTTTAAGCTCCGTGGCTTGTCGCCATCAGCCACCGGATTCCCGTGAAGTACAGACTCCCCACCACCGCTACAGCGCCGTTTTGCCCCTCCGCTGTGACTGACACGGTCGCGATTCCGGCCAACGCCTCGTTCGCCCGCAAAATGATGTTGTTCGTCGGGCCGGGGCTTTTGATCTCTATCGGCTACATGGACCCGGGTAACTGGGCCACGGCGATTGAAGCCGGTTCGCGCTTCGGCTATTCGCTGCTGTTTGTCGTAGTGCTGGCCAGCCTGTCGGGCATGGTCTTGCAAAACCTCTGCTCGCGCCTGGGCATCGCCACGGGCCGCGATCTTGCGCAATTGTCGGCCCAGCGCTACAGCCCCAATGTCGCCAAAGGCCAGTGGATACTGGCGGAGCTGTCGATTCTGGCCACCGATCTTGCGGAAGTGCTAGGCGCCGCGCTGGCGTTTCACCTGCTGCTGGGGGTATCGATTACCACCGGCGTGGCCTTGACCGCCTTCGATACGGTCATCGTGCTGGCGCTGCAGGGCGCGAATTTCAGGCGCCTGGAAGCGATCATTCTCGGGCTGATCGTCACCATCGCAACGTGCTTTTTCATCGAACTGGTGTTGATCAAACCGTTCTGGCCCGACGTAGTGGCCGGGCTCAAGCCGTCCTGGGACGTGCTCAGTAACCAGGAGCCGCTGTACATCGCCATCGGCATTCTGGGTGCGACGGTCATGCCGCATAACCTGTACCTGCACTCATCGGTGGTGCAAACCCGGGTCAATGGCACGACACAAGCGGCAAAGGCCAGCGCGATCAAATACGCGCGGGTCGACACCATTGGCTCGTTGAGCCTGGCGCTGATCATCAACGCGGCGATCCTGATTCTCGCGGCGGCGGCGTTTCACGGCACCGGGCATACGGCAGTGGTTGAGATTCAGGACGCTTATCACCTGCTTGACCCGCTGGTGGGCGGCACGCTGGCCAGCGTGTTGTTCGGCGTCGCCTTGCTGGCGGCGGGGCAAAGCTCGACCTTCACCGGGACCATTGCCGGGCAGGTGGTACTGGAGGGGTTTCTCAACGCGAAGATTCCGTGCTGGCAGCGGCGGCTCATTACCCGAGGCCTGGCGTTGATTCCGGCGTTCATCGGGGTGATCTGGTTCGGTGATGGCGCGGTGGGCAAGATGCTGGTCTTAAGCCAGGTCGTGCTCAGCCTGCAATTGCCGTTTGCCCTTTGGCCGTTGATTAAATTCACCAGCGACAAACAGCTGATGGGGCCGTTCGCCAACAGCTCTACCACCAAAATTCTCGCCTGGGGCCTGTTCGGCCTGATCTCGCTGGCCAACCTGACGCTGATGTATTTTTGGGTGAGTTGAGCCCTGGCCTCCGCGGTCTACTGTAGGAGCTGCCGAGCCCGTGCGAGGCTGCGATTGCGGTGGATCAGACAAATTGCATCGCAGCCTCGCGTTGCTCGTCAGCTCCTACAGGATGAACTGAGGCGTTGCGCTGAACTCCCCAAGCATTCCCGAACTCTGAACCCAAAGGCCGCCACGGCCTGAAGGTGAGGATGAGCGCATGGCGACCACCAGTATTTCGGCGCAGGCCGACACTCGGGGCGAGTTGTTTGAAACCGATCTGCCGTCACGCCTGGACCGCTTGCCGTGGGGCCGCTTTCATACGCTGCTGGTGATTGCGCTGGGCATCACCTGGCTGCTCGACGGCCTTGAAGTGACGCTGGCAGGCTCGGTGTCCGGCGCGCTCAAAGACAGCCCCGTGCTGCATCTGACCAACAGTGACATCGGCCTGGCGGGCGGGGCGTATATCTGCGGCGCGGTGCTGGGCGCTTTGTTCTTTGGCTGGCTGACCGATCGCCTCGGGCGAAGAAAACTGTTTTTCATCACCCTCATTCTGTACGTCAGTGCCACGGCGGCCACCGCGTTTTCCTTCAGCCTGTGGAGCTTCATGCTGTTTCGCTTTCTCACCGGCATGGGCATCGGCGGGGAATACACGGCCATCAACTCAACGATTCAGGAATTCACCCCGGCGCGCTTTCGTGGCTGGGTGGATCTGACCATCAACGGCACCTTCTGGATCGGCGCGGCCCTCGGCGCCGTAGGCTCAATTGTGCTGCTGGACCCTGGCTGGATCGGCGGCGATCTGGGCTGGCGGCTGTGTTTCGGCATCGGCGCAGCCCTTGGTCTGCTGATCCTGGTGATGCGGCTGTGGCTGCCGGAAAGCCCGCGCTGGTTGCTGATTCATGGTCAGACGGACGAGGCCACGAAGATCGTCGAGAACATTGAAAAGCGTTTTCGCGAGCAGGGCCACGATCTGCCAGCGCCCACCGGCAAACCCCTGCGTCTGCATGCGCGGGACCACACGCCGCTGAGCGAGATCTTCCAGACGCTGTTCGTCAGCTATCGCCAGCGCGCGTTAGTGGGCATGACGTTGCTCACCGCCCAGGCATTTTTCTACAACGCCATCTTCTTCACCTACGCACTGGTGCTGACCGAATTCTACGACGTGCCGTCTTCGCACATCGGCTGGTACGTATTACCGCTGGCCCTGGGCAATTTCTGCGGCCCGCTGTTGCTGGGGCGCCTGTTCGACGTCATCGGCCGTCGGGTGATGATCAGCCTGACCTACGCTGTTTCCGGCGTGTTGCTGGCCATCAGCGGTTACCTGTTTCAGCAGGAACTGCTCACCGTCACCCAGCAAGCCATTGCCTGGATGGTGATTTTCTTCTTCGCGTCCGCTGCGGCCAGCTCGGCCTATCTGACCGTGGCCGAAACCTTCCCGCTGGAAATCCGCGCCCTGGCCATTGCAGTGTTCTACGCCTTCGGCACCGGGTTGGGCGGGATCATTGGTCCGACGCTGTTTGGCGAGCTGATCGACAGCCATGATCGCGGCAACGTATTCATCGGCTATCTGATCGGCTGCGCGTTGATGCTGATCGCAGCGTCCGTGCAAGCGATATGGGGAGTGGCGTCGGAGCGCAAATCCCTCGAAGAAGTCGCCCGGCCATTGTCACAGGCCCATGACTAGCGATGTCTGGCACCGTCCTTGTAGGAGCTGACGAGCAGCGCGAGGTTGCGATGCGGTACATCTGACACACCGCATCGCCGCCTTGCATTGCTCGTCAGCTTCTACAACGAGCGTGAAGAGTCGGGATCAGCCACCGCTTTTGCAACTGCTGAAAATATCCAGCCTGGGCTGATACTCCGCCGTTGTCACACCCAGCAAACCCAGCACCGAATGGAACATGTAATCGTGGCTCAGGTCCGGCTGATCGCGCTTGGCTTGCAGGCATTTGAGGTCGATGGCGGCGTCTTTGAGCGTCTGATTGCCGAACCACATGACCATCGGCACATGGGTCTGCGCCGCCGGGGCAATGGCATAGGGCGCAGCATGCAGATACACGCCGTTTTCGCCCAGGGATTCGCCATGGTCGGACACGTAGATCATCGAGGTATCGACCTTGTCCTGGTTGCGCTTAAGCAGCTCGATGGTCTGCGCCAGGAAATGGTCGGTGTACACAATGGTGTTGTCGTAAACGTTTGTCAGCTCCTGCGAGGTGCAGCTGCCCAGCTGATTGGTGTGGCAGACCGGGGTGAAACGCTCCAGGGATTTGGGGTAGCGGTCGTAGTATTCGGGGCCGTGGCTGCCGTCGGAATGCAGGACGATGATCGCGTTGTCCTGCAGCGTGTCGATGTACGCCTGCAGCCCTACCAGCAGCGACTCATCCAGGCAATTGGTGCCGTCGCAGAACGGGCTCGGCTGGTTCTTCGGGATGTCACTGTGGGGCACGCGCAAACAGGCGCCTTTGCAGTCGCTGTTGTTGTCCAGCCAGACCACCTTCAGGCCCGCGCGCTGGAGAATGTCCAGCAGGCCTTCGTAGGTTTTACCCTTGTTGTCGCTGTAGTCGGTGCGCGGGAATTTCGAGAACATGCACGGCACCGACACCGCTGTCGAGGTGCCACACGATTGCACTTGGGTGAAGTTGAGAATGTCCAGCTTCGCCAGCTCAGGGTTGGTCTGGCGGCCATAACCGTTCAGCGAGAAGTGATCGGCGCGGGCAGTTTCGCCGACCACGAAGATCATCAGGCTTTTCTTCGCACGTTGCTGCGCCTGCGGGCTCAAGGCCGCATCGGCGCCGACGGTCTGGACCTTCAGGGTTTCCTTGATCGCCACGCTTTGCTTGGTCAGCTTGCCCAGGGCGTATACGTAATTGGTCGGGTTGATGAAGTGCGTGAGCTTGTCTTCATCGCGAAAGATAGGCGCGTAGGTCGAATAGAACGCGCCCACCGATACTGCGATCACCAGCACGCAGCCCAGGGCGACCAGCACCTTGTTGATCAAACCCGGCACTACCCGGCGATAGGTCACAGGCAGCCACCAGATCAGCACGATCGGCAGCACACCGAGCACCAGCAGATACCCGAACAGCTTGGGGCTGAGCAGTGCGCTGGCTTCGGCGGGGTTGGTTTCCAGCACGTTCTGCATCATCACCGTGTCGATGGCGATGCCGTAGCTGCCCATGAAATACGCCGCCGCCGCCGAACACAGCGCCACCAGACTCAGCACGGGCTTTAACGTGGGGCGAAACGAAAACGGGATCAGCAGCAGGGTGAAAGCCGCCCACAGGAAGAAGGCAAAGGACACTTGAAATGCCAGGGCCTTGATCCCCTGCAGCTCAGTCAGGCCGACCAGCGCATGCCAGGTCGCAAGGTTATAGAACGCCACCAGGCACAGTGAAAACAGCAGGACCAGACGGGTAGAGGTAAGGCGTTTGAACATCGATTTGCATTTCCATATAAAACGCTGATCACCGCAAAGCCGGCGCGCGCTGTTACGCGTCCTCAAGGTCGGGGCGACCTGCACGTGTGTTCGATGGCTCAGCTTGTGATGCTTGGAGAAGGTGTCGTTACAAAGTTTTTCAGATCAAATGTGAATAACTCGTGAAGCCCGAAGCGCGTGCCACTGGATTATGCTCATTTGGCTGAAATGGCGGCATTCGCCAGCGCATTTGTCCAAGAACCGGCCCTGCGGTCGTGCCACCGTATGGCTGAATCGGATGTTGTCCAGTTGTTGTCAACCGTCACACATGATCGAGAAAGGAGAGCACATGAAACTCATCGGTATGCTGGATTCGCCCTATGTACGGCGGGTCGCTGTCAGTCTCAAACGCATGGGTGTCGCATTCGAGCACGAGTCGATTTCCGTATTTCGCGGGATCGAGCAATTTAAGGTCATTAATCCGCTGGTCAAGGCGCCGACCCTGGTGACCGATGACGGGGTGGTGCTGATGGAGTCATCGCTCATCCTCGATTATGTGGAGTGCCTGGTAGGGCCGGGGCGAGGGCTGATGCCAGACGCGCTGGCCGAACGGGTCCGGGTGCTGCGGGTGACCGGTCTGGCGTTGGTGGCCTGTGAAAAAGCGGTGCAGATTTATTACGAGCGCAATTTGCGTCCTGCCGAGATTCAGCACGCGCCGTGGCTTGAGCGCGTCGGTTCGCAGCTCAAATCTGCCTGCGCAGAGCTTGAGGCCGAACTTGCCCGGCGTCCGCTTGCCGGTGGCGCGCACATCGGTCAGGACGGCATCAGTGTGGCCGTGGCGTGGGGCTTCATTCAGCTGGTGGTGCCCGATCAGGCTTCGGCGCAGGAATATCCGCTGCTGGCGCAGTTCAGTGCGCAGGCCGAGACGCTGGAGATATTTGTGAGTTCACCGTTGGTGTGAGGCCTCGCTCTGTGATGGCAAGTCATCACAGGTCATTGCAGGTGTGGGAGGTAGCTTGCTCGCGAAAAAGTCCGGTACATCCTGTGCATCCTTAGCGGATCAGCGACCGGATTCGCGAGCAAGCTCCCTCTCACCGGTTAGATCTGGGGAATTGCCCACGCAACTCAACGCGGCTGCTGCGCCAGCGCCCTGGCCAGGCTGCCATCGGCCTTGAGCGTGTCGAATGCCTGGCGTATGCGTTTCACGGTGTCGTCGGGGGTGCTCCGGCTCAAGGCGATGTACAGACCTTTGGACAGCTCGTCCAGGGTGTAAACCGCTTCCAGATCGGCGAACGCGATGTGCAGGTCTTCGCATTGTTCCCGTGCCTCACGTTCGGGCATGGGCACCAGTTCCAGCTGGCCACTGATCAGCTTGCGCAGGTTGTCCAGATTGTTGGCCGACACCACGACCTTGGTAAAACCCTTGCCTTCGAGGTATTGCTGGCGGGCGTCATCGCGCACGACCCCCACGCTGTAGCGCTTGGCGTCCGACAGGTCCTTGACCAGCACATCCTTGCGCTCGCGCAGCTTGTAGAACATCGGGGTGACCTGATCCAGTTCGCCGACCCAGTTGAACAGTGCTTCGCGCCCGGCAGTGCGGATGATCGGGTAGATCAACACGTTGGGCTCCAGGCGCGCCATGTCGTAGGCGCGTGCCCACGGGTACAGGGTCATCCGGTAATCGGTGATCCCCGCCAGCGCCAGGGTCTGTTCGACGATGACACTGGCTGAGCCGGCGACCTTGCCATCCTTCAGATAACTGTAGGACGAGTCTTCGGTAACGACGTGGAGGGTCTCGGCGTGGGTCAGCGTGCAGTTGAGCGTCAGAATCGCTGCGCACATCAGGCTGGCACGGCGGGCAACGGGATGCTTTGAAAAAGCGCTCATGTCAGCTCACGCTCCTGTTCCGGCCTTGGCTTTTGGCGCGATACAACGCCTTGTCGGCGCTTTGCAGCAACTGATCGAAGCGCTCCATCGTGCCGCGGTTGAGCTCGGCAATACCGATGCTCAGGGTGACAAACGGCGAGACCGGTGATGCGCCATGGTGCAATTGCCTGCGGCTGAGCATCTGGCGCAAGTGTTCGGCTGCGGCGTGCGCCTGCAACTCGTCGAAACCGGGCAGCAGGACTGCAAACTCCTCACCGCCCAGGCGCGCCACCAATTCGCCGGAGCGCGTGAACAGCGTGCTCATGATCAACGCCACATCGCGCAGGCATTGATCGCCCACGGCGTGACCATAGGTGTCGTTGTAGAGCTTGAAAAAATCGATGTCGCACATCAGCACGGACAACGGCTGCTGGTGGCGCAGGGCGCGGTTGAATTCCAGCTCCTTGAGTTCGTCGAAGTGGCGGCGGTTGGCCAGGCTGGTCAGCGGGTCAAACCGCGACAGCGCTTCGAGTCGGGTATTGGCGGCCTGCAACTCCACGGTGCGCTGCTCCACCAGTTCGGCCAGGTGGTCGCGACTGGCGGCCAGCGCTACTTCGTCGCGGGCCTGACGTTCCAGGTGTGTAGCCAGTGTGTGCTGCAAATCATTGACGCCGGCCTCGAGCAGAGTCAGCTCATCGCCGGCCTTGCGGCGTCGTTCCAGGGTCAGGCGTTGCGTCAGGTTCTGCGGCGTCAGTTGGCTCAGATGCCGGGCGATGTGGCGCACGTGCAGCGTCACCGAGCGGTTGAACATGCCCATGATCAACCCGGCCAGCGCCAGCGACTGAATGATCTGGGTCACCATGATGATCGCCACCTCACGCCAAAGCCTGGACCACAACAGGCTTTCATCGCCCTCGATGGTCAATTCGCCGACCACTTCGTTGCCCCCGGGGTAGGGCGCAACCGTCAGTTGCCGATGCAGCACCGGCGCAAGGCTGGAGCCGATGTGCCCAGGCCGCTTGCGTTCCAGCACCTCCGGCACACGGCCGGGGCGGACGATCTTGAGCTCCACCCGACCGACCGGCGCTGCCAGGGCGACGCTGTCGACCTGAGTCTGCAACGCGTCGCTGTCCATCTCCCAGACGGCCTTGGACAACGTGCCCTGGAACACTTGATCGATCAGCGTGAGTTCGGCATTCATCGTCGCCAGGTTGTTGTCCCAGGCGAACCAGGTGCGCACGGTGACCGTCGCCACGGTAAACAGCACGCAGAACGCCAGCGTTGCCACCACCAGGCGTCGCGCCAGCGAGCCGGTTTGCGGCGGCACGTCAGGGTTTGCGTGCAGCGGATTTTCGGGGTCTGCCTGCATGCTCAATTCCACTTCCGGGCAATCGCGTCATAGGTGCCGTTGTCACGAATCGCCTGAAGGCCCTCCTGAAAGCGCTGCACGGTGGCGTCCGGTGTCTTTTTACTGAACGCCATGCTGAAGCCGCCGCTGTCTTCCAGTTCGGGCAGGCGCAGGGACTGCACCAATACGCTGGAGGGATCATCACCGGCCTTGCGCGCCAGATAGCGTGCATTGAGCTCGTCGGAGATCCACAGATCGACATGGCCCAGCTTGAGCTTTTCGTAATTGAGCTCGTAGCGGTTGCTGCTCTGCAATTGCACGCCGAGGGTGAAGTGCTTGCTGATCAGGTATTGCTCGCCGACGTCTTCGTTCACGGTGGCGGTCTGGAAGCGCTTGGCGTCTTCAAGTTGCTGCAGCGTCAGACGGTGATTGGCATAGGAGAACAAGTACCAGCGGCAGGGCGCAATGCTGCCCACCCACTTGAACAGCGCCTCGCGGTCAGGGCTGCGGGTAATCGAGTAAATCAGGATATTTTCGCCGTGCAGCGCCAGGTCATAGGCCCGCGCCCAGGGCATCGACTGAATGCCGGCCTGCACGCCGATCTGCTTGAGCACCGCCTGGACCACCTCAGTGCTCATGCCGGTCAGCTTGCCGTCCTGCGTCATGTTGTAGGGCGGCAGCTCCTCGGTCACGATACGAATCGCCGGCGGCGCGTCGGCGGCACCGGCAGGCGCCACGAGCAGGCACAGCAAAGCGGCGCTCAATAGCACATCAAGTAATGGACGAAGCGACAGGGGCGATGTCATGGACAACAATCTCATTGACTGCAATCGCGAGCGTTGCCGCGCCCCGGACAGGGTCGCCAGCTAACGGGCGGATGGCTTCTTACACTTGCTTTATCGGCGCGTAGGGCCGCGGCTTGAGTGAGTGCGCATCAGCACCTCCACTGCAGCCGAACGGCGCGATGACCCGCCAGCATCGCAGTTGCTGTGGCGTTTTGCCACGCCCCATTGGCCCGGCGTCTCTGATCTGGATAAACGGTCGTTTCAGCGGCCCGATTTTGACGTTTTGTCGATTCCACCCATCCGTCTCAAGCGATCTTCGTACCTGGGGCTACTCTTTCTTTTCCACCGAACCTGTGCCGGCCCGGATTTCCCGGACCGCCCGGGTTTCAGTGTGCGGGCGGACCCGTCCGCGATGGCTGCTGATCAGGCGCTATGGTTTTAAGGGGGGTAAAAGCCTCGTGGCAGACGGTCCGCTCCCAAGGCTGTGCATTGCAAAACCTGCAACAGTGGATTGCCTTGTCTGGTCATTCTGCTAGTGCGGTGAAAGGATCACACTGGGTCATCTGCGCAATCTGACGCTGCTGACCGGAGACGCCGCCATGAACACCTCTGCTCGAACCACTCCATCCCTCTGGCACGCTGGCGAACAGCAGCTGCAGGCCCGTGTCGGTGTTGCCGAGCGTATGGAGCAGCACGGCAGGAAGGTGGTGCGCGATTACATGCCGGACCAGCATCGGCAGTTCTATGAGCAGTTGCCGTATATCATCATCGGCGCAGTCGACGAGCAGGGGTGGCCTTGGGCGAGCGCACTGGATGATCACGCCGGATTCATCACCTCGCCCGATACCCGGCTGCTGAAGTTCAGTCGGCTGCCCGACGCAGATGACCCGCTCAGCCACGGTTTCAAACCCGGTGCGGCGCTGGGCATGCTGGGGATTGAGTTGCACACGCGGCGGCGCAATCGCATCAATGGCCGGATCAGTGAACTCCACGGGGACGGCTTTTGCGTCGAAGTCGAACACGCCTTCGGCAACTGCCCGCAGTACATCCAGTTGCGCCAGCTCACGCAAACATCCCGATCTGTGCCTGCCGACCGACCAGAGCCTGCGCCCATGAGCGAGCTGGATACTGCCGCGATGGCCACCATCCGCGCCGCTGATACCTTTTTCGTCGCCAGCTACGTGGACCTTGACGGCGATCCGCAGCGCCGGCAGGTGGACGTATCCCATCGCGGCGGCCAGGCCGGTTTCGTCCGGGTCGAGGGCAACGTGCTGACGATCCCGGATTTTGCCGGCAACCTGCATTTCAATACGCTGGGTAACTTCGTGCTCAACCCCAGAGCCGGGCTGCTGTTCATCGATTTTGACTCCGGTGATGTGCTGCAGGTCATCGGTCAGGTCGAAATCATCCTTGAGGGGCCGGAGATTGCTGCGTTTCAGGGCGCCGAACGGTTATGGCAGGTCAACGTGCAGGCTGTGATTCGACGGCACGCCGCCTTGCGCTTGCGCTTGCGCCTGGAAGGCTATTCGCCCAATAGCCTGATGACCGGCAATTGGCAGCAGGCCGCCACCCGGCTGAAGGCGCAAACCCTGTCAGAGCAATGGCGCCCATTCCAGGTGGCGCGAATTGAAGACGAAGCCCAAGGCATCCGTTCGTTTTATCTGGAGCCTACTGACGGCGCGGGGCTGCCGGTGTTCAAAGCCGGGCAGCACTTGCCGCTGCGCCTGATGCCAGCCGGTCACAACAAACCGGTGATCCGCACCTACAGCCTGTCCAGTGCGCCGTCGGACGAGTTTTTCCGCATCAGCGTCAAGCGGGACGGTGTGGTGTCGGCGCATCTGCACGACAGTATCCGGGTGGGAGATGTGCTGCAGGCACGCGCGCCACAAGGCAGCTTCACCGTTGACCCTGCCGAGCTTCGGCCGCTGGTGCTGATGGGCGCGGGCATTGGCGTGACGCCGATGCTGTCGATGCTGCGCGAGGTCATTTATGAAGGCAAACGCGTGCGCCGCCTGCGCCCGACCTGGTTCATCCAGGGTGCACGTCGTCAGGCGGATCTGGCATTCCGCGCAGAATTGGACACACTGATTCAAAGGGCGGGTGATTCATTGACTGTCGCAAGGCTCCTTAGCCAGCCGACGCCAGGCCCTTGGCAGGGTGAAGGCCTGCAGGGCAGCGGTCGAATCGACTTGGCGCTGCTCAAATCATTGTTGCCGTTCGACGATTTCGATTTCTACCTGTGCGGCCCTGCAAGCTTTACCCAGGAACTGTATGACGGCCTCAGGGCCATGCACATTCGCGATGAGCGCATACACGCCGAGACATTCGGGCCGTCCACACTCACCCGTACTCGCGATCGACAATCGGCAGGTATCGAGCAACCGCCGGCGTCCGTCATGTCGGTGCCGGTGGTATTCGAAAAATCAGCCAAGGAAGGGCGGTGGCAGCCAGGCGGCGGCAGTTTGCTGGAGTTGGCCGAAAGCCGTGGCTTGAATCCCGAATACAGTTGCCGTGGCGGTTCATGCGGCACCTGCAAAACCCGGCTCATCAGTGGCCAGGTGCATTACCCGGTTCCGCCTGCCGAGATGCCGCCGGCGGACCATGTGCTGATCTGCTGCGCAGTCCCGGCTTCAGGGCCGTTGGTGCTCGATCTGTAATCATCCATGCGTGTGCAGGAGGTTGTGATGAGTCAATGGCCGGTAGGAAAAGACGAAGTAACCACCCCCTTCCAACCCACTGAACAGGAAGCGTCGTGGCTGGCGCCGCAGTGCATGTGCCCGCTCAGCGGCGAGATCCCCGAATCGAAACAGCCCGAGCCGCGCCCCGTAACGCTGGGGTTTATCGCTTGGATGCGCACCGTGTCGATTTTCCATCGGGGCAGGCACCGGCATTGAGTGCCGATTGAGTGGGCAGGAAGTAACGGACGTCCAGGACGTACTTGAATGCGCGCCAGCGTGGCAGGATGATGGGCGCCGATGGGGCCGACCTTTTTTCAGGCGGCCCTTTTGTATTCACCTGCCGTCACAAGGACGTCCATTTTGATCACACGCAGAAGCGTTTTGACGGCCTCGCTGCTCGCCGTCCCTGCCTTGGCCAGCTTCAAGGCATTGGCGGCTGATTCATCCAGGCCGCTGCAGGCCCGGCTCGCTGAACTTGAGCGTCGATGGGGCGGGCGACTGGGCGTCGCGATTCTCGACACCAGCAGTGGTGAAATGATCTCGCACCGGGGCGACCAACGCTTTGCGATGTGCAGCACCTTCAAATGCCTGGCCGCAGCGTTCGTTCTGGCGCGGGTCGATCAAGGCAAGGAGAGCCTGTCGCGGCGCATCTCCTACGATGAACATCAACTGGTGCCGTACTCGCCGGCCACCCAATCCCACGCCGGAAAAGACGGCATGACGATGGCGCAGCTGTGCGAAGCCGCCGTCACTCTCAGTGACAACACCGCGGCCAATCTGATGCTCGACAGCTTCGGCGGCCCCGCAGGCCTGACCGAGTGGCTGCGCACGCTGGACGATCTGGTCACCCGGCTCGACCGGCGAGAGCCTGCGCTCAATGAAAACAAGCCCGGTGACCTGCGCGACACCACCACCCCGATCAGCATGGCCTACACCCTGAAAAACATCGTGCTGGGCAAGGCGCTGTCCGATGCCTCCCGCGAGCAACTCATCACCTGGCTGGTGGCCAATACCACGGGCGATAAAAAGCTGCGTGCGGGCCTGCCGAAGGAATGGCGGGTGGGTGACAAAACCGGCTCTGGCGCGAATAAGGCGACTAACGACGTTGCCGTGATCTGGCCGGCGCAACGAGCGCCGATCATCGTCACCACCTTTTACTCCGAAGGCGCTGGCAGCGACGATGAGCGCAGCGCCGTGATCGCAGACGTCGGGCGTCTGGTGGCCGGGCTCTGAACCGCAGTAAGGGGCGACTTTTGGCTCATTGCAACCCTGGGTGAAGTTCGCTATATCACCTTGAAATTTTTCTGATTTTCAGCGCTCGAACCATCGGTAAGTGCAACGAATCGACAGCAGGGCCAGACGGCCGTCGTAGAGCAGAGTGAACCGATGCCTTTTTTGACTGAAGATCATGGATGTGCCGGATGGGGCGGGGAGATGGCCGGGCGCATCCGTGCGTTCAACTGGTCATTGACCGATCTGGGACCGATGGACAGTTGGTCTCGCAGCCTGCGTTCGGCAGTGCAATTGTTGCTCGCCTCGCCGGTTCCGCTGGTGATGCTGTGGGGGCGTCAGGGCTACATGATTTACAACGACGCCTACTCGGTATTCGCCGGGGGCCGTCACCCGTATCTGCTCGGTACACCGGTGGAGCTGGGCTGGCCTGAAGTCGCCGACTTCAATCGCAACGTCGTGGACACCTGTCTGGCCGGCGGCACCTTGTCCTTCCGTGATAAGCAGCTGGTGCTGCTGCGCGATGGCAAACCCGAAGACGTATGGATGGACCTCTATTACAGCCCGGTCCCGGGGGACAATGATGCCCCGGCCGGGGTCATGGCCATCGTCGTCGAGACCACCGCCCACGTTGTGTCCGAGCGCCTTCGCGAATCCGCCGAGCAGGCCTTCCGGGCGGCCAATGAACGGTTGCAGCTGGCGCTCAATGCCGGCTCCCTGGTGGGCTCTTTCGTCTGGGACATCAAGGCCAATCTGCTGTCGGGCGACGAACGCTTCGCCCGCACGTTTTCCTACCCCGCCGACCAGATTGTCGAAGGCGTGCCGATCGAGGGCGCGGCTGAAATCATTCACCCCGATGACCGCGAGCGCGTAGACCAGTTGATCGCCCATACCGTTGCCCACGGCGGACCTTACAACGCCGAATACCGGATTCGGCGGCCCGATGGGGAATACATCTGGATCCTGGCCAGCGGGCGTTGCGAGTTCGATGCCAACGGCGAGCCATTGCGGTTCCCGGGAGTGCTGATCGATATCCACGAGCGCAAGATGGCCGAGGAGTCGCTGCTCCAGCTCACCCGCACCCTGGAGCACCGCGTGGTCGAGGAGGTGCGTGCGCGCTCGGCGGTCGAGGAGAAACTGCGCCAGTCGCACAAGCTTGAGGCCATTGGTGGCCTGACCGGCGGCGTTGCTCATGACTTCAACAATCTGCTGCAAGTGATCGCCGGCAATCTGTATCTGCTGGCGCGCCAGGAGCCGGATAACCCCCGGGTGCAGAAGCGCGTTAACGCAGCGACGGCGGCAGTGGAGCGGGGCGCCAAGTTGTCTTCGCAGTTACTGGCATTTGCCAGGCGACAGGCGCTGTCGCCTTCGGTCTACAGCTTGCGGCGCATTTATGAGGGGCTGGGCGAACTGTTGCAGCGTGCGCTTGGGGAGACCATCCACGTTGATATTCGGTTACCCGAAGACGGCTGGCGCATTCATGTGGATCGCAACCAGTTGGAAAACGCCTTGCTGAACCTGGCGATCAATGCCCGCGACGCCATGAAAGGTGAGGGCACGATCACGGTGAGCGCCGAGAACGCGGTGCTCGACAAGGAGGCGTGTGCCGGCAGGGAACTGAGCCCCGGTGAGTATGTGCTGTTGAAGGTGTCCGACACCGGCAGCGGCATGGCGCCGAATGTCCTGGCCCGGGCCTTCGAGCCGTTTTTCACCACCAAACCCGACGGTCACGGTACGGGGCTTGGCCTGAGCATGGTGTTTGGTTTCGTCAAGCAAACCGGCGGTCATATCGAAATCATCAGCACCGTCGACAGCGGCACAGAGGTGCGCATGTACTTCCCGCGCAGCCTGCGACCGGAAATGCTCGAGACGCCCAATCACACCATCACCTTCGCAGGTGGCCACGAAACCATTCTGGTGGTCGAGGACGACGAGGCAGTGCGCGCCACTTCAGTGGAGCTGTTGCAACAGGCGGGCTACAACACGCTGGTCGCGGCTAATGGGGATGACGCCATGGCGATATTGCGCAGTGGCGCGGCGATCGATCTGATCTTCACCGACGTAGTGATGCCGGGGCTGATCAAGAGCGCGGATCTGGCGATCTGGGCCCGGCAGCAGTCGCCGCAAGTGCCGGTGCTGTTCACCTCCGGGCACACGCGCGATGTACTGTCGCGCACCCATGAGCTGGGCAGCAGCACGTTTTTGTTAAGCAAACCCTACGGGCCGGATGCGCTGGGCGAGATGATTCGGGCGGCGTTGCGGGGGTAGAGCGGGGTGGGCGAGGATCTGACGCATCACTGTAGACGCTGACGAGTCGCGCGAGCCTGCGAAGCGGTTAATCTGACCCACCGCGATCGCAGCCTCGCACGAGCTCGGCAGCTCCTACAGGGATTTGCGCTGTTTGCGACATGTCGCGCCAGCGCAAACCTCCTGGGAGCGCAATCAGGGAATCAATCGCTCCTTGCGCAACTGATCGAACACATCGAAAAACGCCTGATCGCTGGCCTTGAACCCGGTGAAGCCCAGTGCGCGGCTCTTGGACATGTCGGTGACCACCTCAATCGGACGACCCAGGTCTGCGTCGGTGTGCCAGGCCGAGACCAGACGGTTGATGTCCGACTCTTTCAGACCGTGCTCGGCAACGATGTCATTCCAGGCCGCCTGATCGTTGGCCATCTGGGTTTCCAGTGGCGAGACTTGCTCCGGGTAAGCGGCAGGGTGCAGCCCGAAATATTCGGCAATCTGGCCCCACATCCAGCTCCAGCGAAACACGTCGCCATTGGTGATGTTGAACGCCTGATTGGCAGCGGCCGGGGTGGTTGCCGCCCACAACTGTTGCTCGGCCAGCTGTCGCGCGTCGGTCATGTCGGTGAGGCTGTCCCATTGCACCCGGGAGCCGGGGAACACAAACGGCCGGCCCGTGGCTTTGCAGATCGAGGCGTAGACGGCGAGGGTGGTCGCCATGTTCATGGCGTTGCCGACCGCGACACCGGTTACCGTGTGCGGACGATGCACGCTCCAGGTGAAACCGTCCTTTTCAGCGGCAGCGAACACTTCGTCTTCCTGGGCGTAATAGAAGTTCTCGATGTCCAGACGGCCCTGGGATTCGCGGAACGGTGTCTGCGGCAGGCTGCCCTTGCCATAGGCTTCGAAAGGACCTAGGTAATGTTTCAGACCGGTCACCAAGGCCACGTGCTGAACACTGCCGGCCGGGCGCAGGGCGTCGAGGACGTTGCGCACCATGGCGGCGTTGACCCGGATGTTTTCGGCTTCAGTGGCCTGCCGCGACCAGGTGGTGATGAACACATGGGTGGGTTTCACATCTGCCAGCGCTTTGCTCAGCGATGCGGGGTCTTGCAGGTCGGCGGCCACCGGGATCACGCCGGGCACTTGCGAGGGCTGGCGGGAAAGCGCGGCGACCTGCCACTGGTTCTGGAGCAATAGTTGAGTGATGGCGCTGCCGACGATGCCGCTTGCGCCGACGACCAGAGCGGTATGGGTCATGGGATTCTCCTGAGCATAAAGATTAAGCGATGACCCGAAGCATTTCTGTCCGGATGAGGTTGTCAGAGCCCGTGCGAGCGCCAGAGGTTCAACCGGATGCGCACATCGGTTCAGCCCACCAGCAGCGCCGTGACGTACATGCCCACGGCGAACACTACGTGGCCGGCGACGTTCTGCAGGCGTGCAAGGGGAGGGTTGGGCGCCTTGTTGCACGCCATGCCGACACCCATGCCGGGCTGAAGAATGAACCAGCCCGCGCCGACCGTAACCAGGCCAACCACCAGAGCCGGAACAAAGGTCGGGTTGTGCGCCCACTGCACGCCCCAGATGATCAGCAGCGCGGCAGCGAAAAGGATGCCGACGGCGTAATGCATCGCCCAGCCGATGTTCAGCTCGTTGCTGACCGGCGTTGCGTTGGCGATACCTTCACGTCGCACGAAGCGCCCTTGGGGCAAACCGGCAAACCAGCGTCCGACCAGATGCCAGGGCGGCGTCGGCAGGCCAAGAGTGGCTTTGAGCAGCAGCGCCCACAGGTCCAGCAAGGCAGTGCCGCCGATGCCGATGAGTATCGACAGGTAAATGAATTCGAACATTACGATCCTTGGCTTTTATTGGTTAGGAGAATGGTGGCGGCTCGGTGACCCGGTGACGCATCGACGTTGCCGATCAGCACGTTGTATCCGGCGCCGGGGGCAAAGGGAAGTCACAGGCGCAAATACTTCGAACCATGAGTTACGCTAGGCGCCGACAAGAACAGCGGCCGGTCAGGGTTGGGAGACGGATTGAAGTGAACACCAAAATCATCACCCGCGAGGGCCATGAAGCGCTCAAGCAGGAGCTCGACCATCTCTGGCGCGTCTACCGGCCGGAAATCACGCAGAAAGTCGCGTGGGCTGCCTCGCTCGGTGATCGCAGCGAGAACGCCGATTACCAATACAACAAAAAACTGCTGCGTGAAATCGACCGGCGTGTGCGCTACCTGCGTAAACGCCTAGAAGACATGCGCGTGGTGGATTACGCCGCCGAGCAGGAAGGGCGCGTGTACTTCGGCGCCTGGGTCGAAATCGAAAACGAAGCCGGGGAGCGCAAGACTTTCCGGGTAGTGGGCTATGACGAAATTTATGGGCGTATGGATTACATCTCCATCGACTCACCCATGGCACGGGCGCTGTTGAAAAAAGAAGTGGGTGATGAATTCGTCGTGCAGATCCCCACCGGTGAAGCACTGTGGTGGATCAACGAAATCAGCTATCCCAAGTAGCCCGAATCGTCCTGACCTGAAGCCGGTTCCGCGGGAGCGGCACTGTCATCGATCCGGGCATGACGCGGGATCTGTAGGCGCAAACTTGTTCGCGAAGACGGGGGTACATCCAACCGATCTGTAGAGCCCGACGAATAGCTTTCGCGGGCAAGCGCTTCTACAGCGGTCTACCGCGACGCGTGCATCCGATTCAACCCAATACCTGTTGGAGCGAGGCTTGCCCGCGAAGCTGGCGCTCCGGTTTACCTGACACTGCACGTCGAAAACGCTTTGCTTTGCCCTGACACTGCGCATCGTCAGCTTCGCAGGCAAGCCTCGCTCCTACAAGATCAAAGGCGCCTCGCATATCCCGAGCTGACGCCGCGGGAGCGGCACTGTCATTGAATCCGGGCATGACGCTTGACTGTAGGAGCGAACTTGTTCGCGAGAGGTGCTACCTGACACACCGCGTTGTCCGGCTCGCCAACCAGTTGGCTCCTACAGATTCGACTGCCTGTCAGCGTCCAGCGCTGACGTCCCATAGGATGCGATCAGCCCTCGCGCAACACGGTCAGGGGGCTTGCATTCAGCGCTCGCCGAGTGCCGAACACGCCCGCGCCGCCCACCAGCAACGCACCGATCACCGGGAGCAAGAGCAGCCATACGTGCGGCGCCCATTGCAGATTGAAGGCGTAGCGGTACAGGGCGAAACTCACCAGCTCGCAACCCAGCGCGGCCAGCACCCCACTCACCGCGCCCAGCAAGCCGAACTCGATGCGTCGCGCTTTGATCAGCAGCGCGCGGTTGGCGCCCAATGCCCTGAGCAGTGCGCCTTGACGAATGCGCTCATCCAGCGTCGCCTGCAGCCCGGAGAACAACACCGCCATCCCTGCGGCCAGCACGAACAACAGCACGAACTGCACCGCCAGTGTCACCTGATCGAGGATGCTGCGCAGTTGCTCCAGCAGCGCCTCCACTTGCAGGATGGTCACCGCCGGGAAGCTGCGGGACAGCTCGACGATCTGCCTGTCGTTGCCCGGCGCCAGATAGAAGCTGGTGAGGTAAGTGGCCGGTACATCCTTGAGCGTGCCGGGCTGGAAGATCATGAAAAAGTTCGGCTGGAAGGTGTCCCAGTTGATGTCCCGCAAACTGGTGACCTTTACTTCCCGCGTCAGCCCGCCGATCACGAAACTCAGGGTGTCCCCCAGCTTCATGTCCAGGCTCTTGGCCAGTTTGGTCTCGACCGAAACGCCGGGCACTGTATCGGCGGCAGGCGGCTGATCGTTAGTCCACCAATGGCCCTCAGTGATCGTGTTGCCCTCCGGCAGCGCGGCGGCCCACGTCAGGTTGAGATCGCGCTGGGTCGCGTTTTCACCGCGCGAATCCTTGGTGACGAACTTGCTCACCGCCTCACCGTTGATGCTCATCAGGCGTCCCGGAATCATCGGGTACAGCGGCGCGCTGTGGGTCGACAGCTGACCGATGCGTTCGGCGAAGTGATCCTTGTCGTTGGGCAGAATGTTCAGCGCGAAATAGTTAGGCGCGTCTTTGGGTAACTGGTTTTGCCAAGTGTCCAGCAGTTCGCCGCGCAGCAGGGCGATCAGCCCCATGGACAGCAGAATCAGACCGAAGGCCAAAGATTGCCCGGCTGCAGCCAGCGGATGACGCAGCAGCTGGCCCAGACCCAGGCGCCACGGCAGCGACGCATTGGCCAGCAAGCGACGCAGACTGGTCAGCGTCAACAGCAACACCCCGCCCAGCACCAGTGCTGCAATCAGACCACCGCCGAGCAGGGCGAAGGTCAACACCAGATCCAGGCTCAAACGCCACATGATCAAGCCCAGCGCCAACAACGCAGCACCGTAGACCAACCAGGTGCTCGCCGGAATCGGCAGCATGTCGCGGCGCAGTACGCGCAGCGGCGGCACACGACCCAGAGCAGCCAAAGGGGGCAGGGCAAACCCGGCCAGCGCCACAAGCCCGGTGCCGATGCCCGCCAGCGCCGGCAGCAAGCCACCCGGCGGCACGGCGGCAGGCAACAGGTTTTGCAGCAGATAAAACAGCCCCAGCTGTGCAAGCCAACCCACCAATGCGCCCGTCAGGCTCGCCGCCACGCCGAGCATCGCCAGTTGCAGACTGAATAACACCAGTGCTTCGTTGCGCGACAAGCCCAGGCAACGCAACAGCGCGCTGGCGTCGAAGCGGCGTACGGCAAAGCGTGATGCCGATAGCGCCACGGCTACGCCAGCGAGCAGCACCGCCACCAGACTGGCCATGTTCAGGTAGCGCTCGGCTTTACCCAGCGCGCCGCCGATCTGTTGATTGCCGTCGCGGGCGTCGTCGATTTTCTGATTCGGTGCAAGGCCCGGCTCGATGGCCTTGCGGTACGCCACCAGTGCCTCAGGCGTACCGCGCCACATCTCGCGGTAGCTCACGCGACTGCCCGGCTGCACCACGTTGGTGGCCGCAAGGTCGGCAAGGTTGATCATCACCCGTGGCGTCAGGCTGTAGAAATTGCCGGCGCGATCGGGCTCGTAGGTCAATACACGGCTGAGCGTGAGGGTTTTGGCGCCGACGTCGATGCTGTCGCCGACCTTGATGTTCAGCGCTGCCAGGACTCGCGCTTCGGCCCAGGCTTCACCGGGCTGCGGCTCACCGCCGGTGGTTTCTGCTTCATAAGGTGCCGGGGCGCTTTTCAGTTCGCCGCGCAGCGGGTATGCCGCGTCCACCGCTTTGACGCTGGCCAGCTGGATGCCGGCGTCAGTGGCCACGACGCTAGAGAAAATCACCGTCTGTGAGTGATCAAGCTTGAGCGCGGTGCCGGTGTCGATCTGCTCGGCGCTGGCCGGGCTGGAACCGCCCAGCACCAGGTCGGCACCCAGAAACTCGGTCGCCCGCAGGGTCATGGCGCTGTTGAGCCGTGCCCCGAAATAGCCGATGGCGGTACTGGCCGCGACTGCTACCACCAGCGCGAAAAACAGCACGCGCAGCTCGCCTGCGCGAAAGTCGCGGATCAGCTGGCGGCCAGCGAGATTGAGCAAGCGTAGAAACGGCAGACGTGCCATCAAGGCTCCAGGGGGGCGACCAGACGGCCACCTTCAAGACGGATCAGGCGCCGGCAGCGATGAGCCAGGCGTTCGTCGTGTGTGACCAGTACCAGCGTCGTGTTGCGCTCTTTGTTCAGCTCGAACAACAGATCGCTGATGCGCTCGCCGGTGTGGCTGTCGAGGTTACCGGTGGGTTCGTCGGCAAACAGAACGCTGGGGTCGGCGGCGAATGCGCGGGCAATCGCCACGCGCTGTTGTTCGCCACCGGAGAGCTGGCGCGGCGTGTGGGTCAGGCGTTGGCCCAGGCCGACACGCTCGAGCAACCCTCGGGCCTGGTCGCGAGCATCCTTGCGGCCCTCCAGTTCCATGGGCAGCATGACGTTTTCCAGCGCATTCAAACTGTCGAGCAGTTGAAAGGACTGGAATACGAAGCCTACGTGTTCGGCGCGAATACGCGCGCGCTGGTCTTCGTCCAGATCGCTGAGGTTGCGGCCTGCCAGCGTGACTGAACCGGCACTGGGCAGGTCCAGCCCTGCGAGCAGGCCCAGGAGGGTGGATTTGCCCGAACCCGATGCGCCGACGATGGCCAGCGTGTCGCCCTTGTTTAGTTCCAGGGAGAGTTCGTGCAGGATGGTCAGGTCACCTTCGGTGCTGGGGACCACTTTGCTGAGGTTCTGCGCACTGAGAATACTTTCGCTCATGGAGAATCCGATGCGTGCGTGGTTTTTAAGTGCTGGCCTGGGGTTGCTGCTGTTGTCTCAAGAGGCTGCGGCGGGCACGGTGCTGATCGTTGGCGATAGTATCAGCGCGGCTTTCGGCCTGGATACCCGGTTGGGGTGGGTCAGCTTGCTGGAGCAACGTCTGGCCAAGGAGGGTTACAAGGACAAAGTGGTCAATGCTTCGATCAGCGGCGATACCAGTGCCGGAGGCCAGGCGCGGCTGCCGGCGCTGCTTGCAGAGCACAAACCGGACCTGGTGGTGCTGGAATTGGGCGGCAACGACGGCTTGCGCGGTCAGCCTCCGGCGCAATTGCAACAGAACCTTTCAGCGATGATCGACAGTTCTCGCGCCGCCGGGGCCAAGGTCCTGCTGCTGGGAATGCAGATTCCCCCTAACTACGGGCCGCGATACACCACTGCCTTCAAGGAGGTCTACAGCAACCTGGCCACCGATAAGAAGGTCGCGCTGGTGCCGTTCATGCTCGAAGGCGTAGGGGGTGTGCCGGAGTTTACCCAGGCCGATGGTTTGCATCCGGCGGCCAATGCTCAGGGCCGACTGCTGGAAAACGTCTGGCCCAGCCTCAAACCGCTACTTTAAAGGGCTGCAGGGCTTTTCTGGGCAAGGGCTTTGGGCTAAGGTGGCGCCCCCGCTCTGGAGCCCCCCATGCCGCGCCGTCCGTCCTGGTCCCTTTTTGCCTATCAACTGATCGAGCCTGATGAGCAGCTCGACCTGTTTGCGTGCCAGGAAATCCGCGTGCACCTTGTCGCGCGGCAACTGGAACTGGCCGGGTCTGCGGACCGGACGTTGTGTGGCTCACTGCTGCCGGCGCAGCCGCGTTGGTCTGCGGTCCAGCAGACGATTTATCAGGACGAACGATTGTGCCCGCTGTGCCGCGCGATCATCGATGCGCAGCGCCGGGGCTGGGCGCCGATCTGGCCGGAGCTTGAAGACGCGTGATGAGGCGCGAATGCACTTGAAGCCTCTGTAGGAGCGAACTTGTTCGCGAAGAGGTCCCGACATTCAATGCATTCTTCTGCGCCTGTAACCGAGCCTTCGCGAACAAGTTCGCTCCTACAGAAGCCTGGCGTGCGTGTACAATCGCATTTTTCCGTTTCCCGCCCCGCTTACCCAAGGATTCTCCGGATGTTGTCGCGCATTCCAGCCTTCGCTCGCTGCCTGTCGCTTGCTGCACTGTGTGCGGCAGGCCCTGTTTCCGCTCTGGAGTTTCCATTGCCGCCGCCCGGCGAAGACATCATCGGTCAGGTCCAGACCATCACCGCCAAGTATGAAGACACCTTCGCCGATATAGGCACCCAGTACGATCTTGGTTACCTGGAAATGATCGCCGCCAACCCGGGTGTCGATGCCTGGCTGCCGGGCGCCGGCAAGCAGATTGTCCTGCCGACCCGTTTCATCCTGCCACCGGGTCCCCGGGAAGGCATTGTCATCAACCTGGCCGAATACCGTTTGTATTACTACCCAAAGGGCCGGAACGTGGTGTACACCTTCCCGCTGGGCATTGGTCGCGAGGGCTGGGGATCGCCGATTTCCACCACCAAGGTCACGGCCAAGACGCCGAACCCTACCTGGACTCCGCCAGCGTCGGTCAAGGCCGAACACGCAGCCGACGGTGACATCCTGCCCAACGTCGTGCCGGCCGGTCCTGACAACCCGCTGGGTCCGTTCAAGTTTGGTCTGGGATTGCCGGGTTACCTGATTCACGGCTCCAACAAGAAGTTCGGCATCGGCATGCGCACCAGCCACGGCTGTTTCCGCATGTACAACAACAACGTGCTGGAAATGGCCGATATGGTGCCGGTGGGCACGACCGTGCGCATCATGAGCGAACCCTACAAGTTCGGCGTCAGTGGCGGGAAGGTCTATCTGGAAGCGCACACGCCTCTGGACGAGAGTGGTAATCCATCGGTGGTCGACAAGCATACGGCGGTGATCAATGCCTTGCTCAAGCGCGAAGACCTGGCCAACAAGGTGTTGATCGATTGGAATGAAGTACGGGATGTGGTCGCTGCCGAGGACGGCATGCCCGTAGAGATTGCGGTGCCCGCCACGACACCTGCAGTACCCAGCGCTCCGGTCGTACTGCAATAATCATCTGTAGCAGACAGTAACAGGACGCCGATACCCGTCCGCGGGGCCTTCTAACGGGGGCTGAGCGGACGGGTTTTTTATTGCCTGCATATCGCCTTGTGGGCGTGCGGCAACAAAAAAGCCGATCCGAAAACGGACCGGCTTATCAATAATCCCGAGGGACTATTACTTGCGGCTTGCCTTGTCCAACATACGCAGAGCGCGTTCGTTGGCTTCGTCAGCAGTTTGCTGAGCTTTCTGAGCAGCAGCCAGAGCTTCGTCAGCTTTGCGATAAGCTTCATCGGCACGGGCTTGCGAACGAGCTGCTGCGTCTTCAGTTGCAGTCAGACGAGCTTCGGTTTCTTTGGATGCGCTGCTGCAACCGGTGGCCAGAACTGCGGCCAGAGCCAGAGCAGAGAATTTCAGAACGTTGTTCATCGTGTTCCCCTTAAAGGACTTCTATCAAATTAGTCATCTCTCGGAAGTGAGAAAATGACCGGCGTACATACTACCCATTGTTTGTAGTAAGTAAACGGACGAAGCGCAAGATGTGAACAAAATTCTTTGCTTTGAAAGTGTTCCGTTCAACTTCTCACGCCCTTTGTACGAAAAAAACCGCACTGTCGGGCCCATTTGCCCCGACAATCCATTGATATTAGGCGACCCGACAAAGGTCTGCCTATCCTCGATAAATCAATCCCATGCACAATGAGAAGTGCGTCCCATGTATGCGCAGTTCGCCACTGTGTATATGGCACTTATGTGTCTTATGTGCGTTCACATGACTTGTCGGCAATCTGACTGTGCAATGGACATTAGCAGTGTTGTCAGGTTCCACCGTTAAGGCTGTCAGATGTTCGGCGATGCATTTACCGATGATTCACTTGAGCACGTTCGGCAATGGCGCCTACTATTTGCCAGTGCTCATTTGTTTGAGAACAGCGATGCTCTTCTCGGTGTCCAAATCTGGCACAGGTGGCGTAGATGGCGGCGGGAAAACCGGGTGAATCGGTTTTTGCGCTGCTCCAAGAGGTTCCTTCGCCGGGGAAACATCGGTAAGGTAGGGGTCAAAATCCAAGACCCGCGAGGAGTAATGATGAGCGAGGCGTTGTCGATCCACCATGACCAGACCGGTCACCAGTTTGAAATAAACATCGACGGTCACCGTGCCTATCTGACGTACATGGACCTGGGCAAGCAAACCCTGGACATCTACCGTACGTTTGTCCCCAACGCACTTCGGGGGCGAGGTATCGCTGCGGCGTTGACCAAGGTTGCTCTCGATTACGCCGAAAGCAGTGGCTACACTGTTATTCCATCGTGCTCTTACGTGGAGCGCTACATGGAGCGCCACCAGCGACAAGCTGCCAAAATCTAAGCCGTTGACCCGTTTCATCCGCGCCATGAAAAACGCCGAGCATATGCTCGGCGTTGTTGTTTATGCGGCGCCCAATCAGCGCTTACGGCCGGGTAATACGCCCTTGAGTTTGGCGTGCATGCTGCGCAGGGTTTTCTCGGTGCTTTCCCAATCGATGCAGGCATCGGTAATGGATACGCCGTACTTGAGATCAGCCAGATCCTTGGGAATCGACTGCGCTCCCCAGTTCAAATGGCTCTCGACCATCAGGCCGATGATCGATTCGTTGCCTTCCAGGATCTGATTGGCGACGTTCTCCATCACCAGCGGTTGCAGCGCCGGGTCCTTGTTGGAGTTGGCGTGGCTGGCGTCGACCATGATGTTGGGCTTGATGCCGGCTTTGTTCAGCGCCTGCTCACACAAAGCGACGCTGACCGAGTCATAGTTGGGCTTGCCGTTGCCACCGCGCAGCACTACGTGACCGTAGGCGTTGCCTTTGGTGGTGACGATGGACACGCCGCCTTCCTGGTTGATACCCAGGAACCGGTGAGGGCTGGACACCGACTGCAAGGCATTGATCGCCACGGTCAGGCCACCGTCGGTGCCATTCTTGAAGCCTACGGCCGAGGACAGGCCCGAAGCCATTTCCCGGTGCGTCTGGGATTCAGTGGTACGCGCGCCGATGGCCGACCAGCTGATCAGGTCCTGCAGGTACTGCGGAGAAATCGGGTCCAGCGCTTCGGTTGCGGTGGGCAGGCCTTTTTCAGCCAGCTCCAGCAGCAATTGTCGACCGATGTGCAGGCCGTCCTGAATCTTGAAGGAGTCATCCAGATACGGGTCGTTGATAAGGCCTTTCCAGCCCACCGTGGTCCGGGGCTTCTCGAAATAGACGCGCATGACCAGGTACAGCGTGTCGGACACTTCGGCGGCCAGCGCCTTCAGGCGGTCGGCATATTCGTGAGCGGCCTTGAGGTCATGGATCGAGCAAGGCCCGATCACGATGAACAGGCGGTGATCCTTGCCATCGAGAATGTTGCGGATGACTTCGCGGCCCTTGCTCACGGTCTGCTGGGCGGCAGCGGTCAGGGGGATTTCGCGCTTGAGCTGATCCGGAGTGATCAGTGTCTCGTTGGAAGCTACGTTGAGGTCGTCAATCGGTAAATCAGCCATCGTGTTACTCATCAGGTCACGGATGCTGGCCGCCAACGTCCCCGTGCGGCGGAGCCGAGCATGATTGAGCGCAGCGGGGGAGCGGAACCTTAGCGCGTTACCCTGCCTTTGGACAATGGGCAAACAGCGCTTTCGTCCAGTCCGTGCGGCTTGAGGCGACGCATTGCAACGAAAATTCCTACCCGCGCAGGCTTTGCTTCGCAGAATTTGTAAACTGCCTGCGCGCCGGGCCTATAGTGTGCAGCCAACGTAATAGGGGGAACCACGTGGAGCAACTGCAATTGACCGATTTCGACGTAGACCAGCAATTGCTGTCGCTGGACGGCACCTCTCTGCTGATTTTCACCGGCGCAGGCTGTTCCAGTTGCCGATGGGCCCGCGACTATCTGCCGCAGCAATCGCTGGCACTGGACCGACTCTGCTGGATCGATGCCGAGGAAAATGGCGGGGCGGTGCAGCGCTATGGCGTTTTTCATCTGCCTGCGCTGTTTGTCATCCGTAATGGCGAATTTTTTGGGCCGCTGCACAGCAAATTGCTTGCGCCCGAACTCAGCCGAGGGCTCGATCAGGCGTTGAGCCTGGCCCCGGACGAATTACCCTGACCCAATCTACTGTTCACACCCGATGAAAGCTCTAATGGGACCCACATGACCAAAGACTCCTCAAAACCGCGCATCGGTATCATCGGTACCGGCGCCATTGGCGGCTTTTATGGCCTGATGCTGGCGCGCGCCGGCTACGACGTTCACTTTCTGCTGCGCAGCGAATTCAGTGCGGTATCGGAAAACGGCCTGCGGCTGGACAGCAAAGTCCACGGCCTGCTGACGCTGGAGAATGTGCAGGCCTATTGCTCAGCCGCCGACATGCCCCCGTGCGAATGGCTGCTGGTCGGCGCCAAGACCACCAGCAACGCAGACCTCGCGCCTGCAATCACCCAGGCGGCCGCCCCGAATGCCAAGGTGCTGTTGCTGCAGAACGGTCTGGATGTCGAAGAGGACCTGCGCCCTTTATTGCCCGATTCGCTGCATTTATTGGGCGGCTTGTGTTTCATCTGTGTGCATCGCACCGGGGCCGGGCAGATCGCCCACGAGGCCTTCGGCGCCGTCAATCTGGGTTACCACAGCGGCCCCGGCTACGGCAATAATCTGCGCCAATCGATCCTTGAACATGGCGCTGATCTGTTCCGCGCGGCCGGGATCGAAGCCACGGCGATGGAAAATCTGGAGCAGGCACGCTGGCAGAAACTGGTGTGGAACATCCCGTACAACGGCCTGTCGGTATTGCTGGGTGTGGGCACCACCGGGTTGATGGCCGATGCCGACAGCGCCGAGCTGATCCATGAGGTGATGAACGAAGTGGTCGAAGGCGCAGCGGCGTGCGGGTATGACCTGCCGGCAGGCTATGCCGAGCGGTTGTTCAACGTCACCCGGCAAATGCCTGATTATCGACCCAGCATGTTCCATGACTTCATGGAGAAACGCCCGCTGGAGCTTGAGGCCATTTACGCCAGGCCGCTGGCCGCCGCACTGGCCGAAGGCTATGACATGCCGAAGATCCGTGCGTTACACCATGCGCTGGCGTTTATGGATCGCCGTAATCGGTAGTTTCGGTTAACTGATGTTTGTGGGAGGGAGCTTGCCCGCGATGGGGCTGCTAGAGGCTAAAGAACTGTCCGATTTGAAGACGTCTTCGCGAGCAAGCTCCCTCCCACGGGCCCTGTAACAAATTCTGTAGGAGCGAATTTATTCGCGAAGGGATGTGCCAGGCGCCGCAAATGGGTCGAACGCACCGCCGTCTCGCGAATGAATTCGCTCCTACAGAATTGCGGGTTGTGCCGAGATCACTCTGTAGGAGCGAATTTATTCGCGAAGGGATGTACCGGGCGCCGCAGACAGGTCGGACGCACCGCCGTCTCGCGAATGAATTCGCGCCTACAGAACAGTGTGATGCATTCAACGATGGGAGCACCGATGTCCAACGAGCTAGTGACAAAAGCCCCGAGCAACAAACTGGTTCTGGCGATTTCCTCGCGGGCGCTGTTTGACCTGCGTGACAGTCATCAGATTTACATGGCCCAGGGCGTTGCCGCTTATCGCCAGTATCAGATCGATCACGAAGACGAAGTGTTGGAGCAAGGCGACGCCTTTCAACTGGTACAGAAGCTGCTCAGCCTCAATACCAGCCTGAGCAAGGCCCGGGTGGAAGTGGTGCTGGTTTCACGCAACAGCGCCGACACGGGCCTTCGGGTGTTCAACTCGATTCAGCACTACGGGCTGGATATTTCCCGCGCCGCGTTCGTCGGGGGGCGCAGTCCGTTTCCTTATCTGGCCGCGTTCGGCAGCCATCTGTTTCTCTCCACCCACGCCGAAGACGTGCGCAGCGCCCTGGACGCCGGGTTCGCTGCCGCGACCATTCTCTCCGGCGGCGCCCGACGTGCCGCCAGCGCCGAATTGCGCATCGCCTTCGACGGCGACGCCGTGCTGTTTTCCGATGAATCCGAGCGGGTCTACCAATCCGGTGGGCTGGAAGCGTTTCAGGCCAGCGAGCGCGAAGCGGCCCGGCGCCCCCTCAGTGGCGGTCCGTTCAAGCCGTTTCTGGAAGCGCTTAACTTGCTGCAGCGTGAGTTCCCCGAAGAAACCTGCCCCATACGTACCGCGCTGGTGACCGCCCGCTCCGCCCCGGCCCATGAACGGGTGATCCGCACGTTGCGTGAATGGGATATCCGTCTGGACGAGTCGCTGTTCCTTGGCGGGCTTGAAAAATCCGCCTTTCTGGAAGCCTTCGCCGCTGATGTGTTCTTCGATGATCAGCCCGGTCACTGCGAGAAGGCCCGCGATGTGGTCGCCACCGGCCATGTCCCCCATGGCATCAGCAACGAACTAAAACCGTGACCCCTTAGACCTTAATGATGTATCGGGCCGGTGGGTTTGCTGCGGCGCTGCTACGCTGAATCAGATCTGAGCAAATGGCCGCAGGCCGATCGTCGTCCAGTGTCTGCGTTGCCGTTAATGGCTGTCCGGAGGTCCCATGATTCGTTCGATGCTGTATGCCACGGACCTCGGTCTGTACGCGCCTTATGTGTTGCAGCACGCCTTGGCGCTGGCTCGAACCTTCAACGCAGAGCTTTACGTCCTCCACGTGGTCGAGCCGATGGGGCTGTTTGCGGAGTCGGTTTTGCAGAGTTATCTGGGAGAGGACGTACTCAAGTCGCTGCACAGCGAGGGTGTGAACAACGTCATCGAAAGCATTGAGTCGCGTGTGCTGGACGGCTTTCGCGATGAACTGGGGGAGGGCCACAAAGACCTTGAATTGATTCGCACCGTGCGGGTGGTGCAGGGCGACCCGTCCAATGTGATCCTTGATCAGGCGCAAAAGCTGGCGGTCGATCTGGTGGTGGTCGGCAGCCATAGCCACGGTGCCCAGGGCGATACCCCGATCGGTCGGACTGCGGCGCGGGTTTTACAACTTTCCGAAGTCCCGGTGTACATGGTGCCAATGATTCAGAACCGTTCCGGGGGTTAAACGCGTGCAAGGGTGAAATCCAGCGTGCCATTGCGGCGCAAAAGTGATAAAAAGTTCTAGCTCCGCTCTCCTGACCATTAATCCAGTTATATACCGTCGTGATGCCCGTAGCGTCTGCCGGCTTTGAGGGATACATATGAAGCTTCAACAACTGCGCTACATCTGGGAAGTGGCGCACCACGACCTCAACGTTTCGGCCACGGCACAGAGTCTCTACACCTCTCAGCCCGGGATCAGTAAACAGATCCGGTTGCTTGAAGACGAACTGGGCGTCGAGGTCTTTGCCCGCAGCGGCAAGCACTTGACGCGGGTGACGCCAGCAGGAGAGCGCATCATCACGACCGCCGGGGAAATCCTGCGCAAGGTCGAAAGCATCAAGCAGATCGCCCAGGAGTTCTCCAACGAGAAAAAAGGCACCCTGTCGATCGCCACCACCCATACCCAGGCGCGCTATGCGTTGCCGCCCGTCATCAGCAATTTCATCAAGCAGTACCCGGACGTGGCACTGCACATGCACCAGGGCTCGCCGATGCAGATCGCCGAAATGGCCGCCGACGGTACGGTGGATTTCGCCATTGCCACTGAAGCCCTGGAGCTGTTCGGCGATCTGGTGATGATGCCGTGCTACACCTGGAACCGCTGCGTGGTCGTACCCCAAGGCCATCCGCTGACCAAGGTGCCGAAACTGACCCTGGAAATTCTCGCCGAATACCCCATCGTGACCTACGTCTTCGGCTTTACCGGCCGCTCAAAGCTGGACGAGGCATTCAGCCATCGCGGCCTGACGCCAAAAGTGGTATTCACCGCCGCTGACGCCGACGTCATCAAGACTTACGTGCGCCTGGGTCTGGGCGTTGGCATCGTGGCCAAGATGGCGGTGGACCCTAAACTGGACAGCGACCTGGTGGTGCTCGACGCCAGCGAATTGTTCGAAGCCAGCGTGACCAAGATCGGTTTCCGTCGCGGCACCTTCCTGCGTGGGTTCATGTGCGACTTCATCGAGAAATTCGCCCCGCATCTGACCCGCGACGTCATGGCTAAGGCTATCGCCTGCCACAACAAGCAAGAGCTTGAGGAGCTGTTCCACGGGGTTGAGCTGCCTGAACATTGATAACGCGATCCCTGTAGGAGCGAACTTGTTCGCGAGGCGGCACTACTGACTCGCCACTTGATCGCCTCGCCAACAAGTTGGCTCCTACAAAAAGCGTTTAGGCCTTCCCGATGATATTCCCGGCATGCAGCCCGCATTCTTTCTGCGTGGCTTCTTCCCACCACCAGCGGCCTTCGCGCTCGTGCTGGTTGGGCAGGACAGGGCGGGTGCAGGGTTCGCAGCCGATGCTGATGAAGCCGCGCTCATGCAGAGGATTGAACGGCAGCTCCAGCATGCGAATGTAGTTCCAGACATCGCTGCTGGTCATCTGCGCCAGCGGGTTGAATTTGTACAGCGGGCGTTCCGGGGTCGAGAACGCACCGTCGATCTCGACCACCGCCACACTGTTACGGGTGCTCGGGCTCTGATCCCGACGCTGCCCCGTGGCCCAGGCCGTCACGCCGCTGAGTTTGCGTCGCAGCGGTTCGATCTTGCGCACACCGCAGCACTCGCCATGCCCATCCCTGTAGAAACTGAACAGTCCTTTCTCTTTGACGAACGGCTCAAGCGCACGCTGGTCGGGGGAAACGATATCGATCTGGATCTTGTATTGCTCGCGCACCTGCTCGATGAAGCGATAGGTCTCGGGATGCAGACGACCAGTGTCCAGGCTGAACACTTTGACGTTCTTGTTTATCTTCCAGGCCATGTCCACCAGCACGACATCTTCTGCGCCGCTGAAGGAAATCCACAGCTCGTCACCGAAGTGCTGAAAGGCAAATTTGAGAATGTCCTGTGCGGACTTGTTGGCGTAGGTCGCGGCGATTTCAGCGACGTCGAAGGGATGGCTCATCAGGCGGCTTCCTAATATGAAGTGGCGCTTAGGCGCTCGTAATGGCGGCGATGGTAACAAAATCCTTCGCTTGTTTGCCCATAACCTGTGTTTACGCAGGCCCTGGCCGGTGGTTAGAGTGCCGCTTCATCAATGTGCATCAAGGAGTGTGCTGTGGAGATTGCCTGTCTGGACCTGGAAGGGGTGCTGGTCCCGGAAATATGGATCGCGTTTGCGCAAAAAACCGGCATCGAGTCGCTGCGCGCGACCACCCGGGACATACCCGATTACGACGTGCTGATGAAACAGCGCCTGCGGATTCTCGATGAGCATGGGCTCAAGCTGTCGGACATTCAGGAAGTGATCAGCACGCTCAAGCCTCTGGACGGCGCGATTGAGTTCGTTGACTGGCTGCGCGAGCGGTTTCAGGTGGTGATTCTGTCGGACACGTTTTATGAGTTTTCCCAGCCGTTGATGCGCCAGCTTGGCTTTCCGACGTTGCTCTGCCACCGCCTGATCACCGATGACACTGATCGCGTCGTCAGCTACCAGTTGCGCCAGAAAGACCCCAAGCGCCAGTCGGTGCTGGCGTTCAAGAGTTTGTACTACCGAGTGATTGCCGCCGGCGACTCCTACAACGACACCACCATGCTGGGCGAGGCGGACGCCGGCATTCTGTTTCATGCGCCGGACAACGTGATCCGCGAGTTCCCGCAGTTCCCGGCGGTGCACACGTTCGAGGCGTTGAAGCAGGAGTTCATCAAGGCGTCGAATCGGGTGTTGAGTTTGTAAGTAGGTTCAAACATTGATTAGTGGGAGGGAGCTTGCTCGCGAAAGCGTTCGTTCAGAAATAATACGGGCGACTGATCAAATGCTTTCGCGAGCAAGCTCCCTCCCACCATCAATAACGGCGGCGAGGCGTTACAATTTTTCCAGCGTCTCCAACAACACCCGCACCTTGGTAAAGGTCTCCTGATACTCGGACTCACAATCCGAATCCGCAACGATCCCGCCGCCGCCCCAGCACGACATCTGCCCGTCTTTGGCCAGCAAGCTGCGAATGGTGATCGAGCTGTCCATTTCCCCGCGCACGTCCAGGTACAGCAAAGAGCCGCAATACAGCGCACGCCGTGTCGGCTCCAGCTCGTCGATGATCTGCATCGCCCGGATCTTCGGCGCGCCGGTGATCGAGCCGCCGGGAAAGCTGCCGCCAAGCAAGTCCAGGGCATCGTTGCCGACCGCCAGTTCGCCGGTGACGCTGCTGACCAGATGGTGCACGTTGGGGTAGCTTTCCAGGCTGAACAACTCAGGCACCTTGACCGAGCCGGTGCGGCAACTGCGGCCCAGATCATTGCGCAGCAGGTCGACGATCATCAGGTTTTCGGCGCGGTCTTTGTCGCTGGCCAGCAGTTGCGCGGCGAACGCTGCGTCCTCCTCAGCCGTCTTGCCCCGGGGCCGTGTGCCCTTGATCGGTCGGGTTTCCACCAACCGCTGACAGACTTTGACGAAACGCTCGGGGGACAGGCTCAAAATTGCGCCGCCATCGGCCAGCGCCAGGTAACCGGAAAACGGAGTAGGGCAGGCCACGCGCAGTGCGCGGTACGCTGCCCACGGATCGCCCGTGTAACCTGCGCGAAAGCGTTGAGTCAGGTTGACCTGATAGCAGTCACCCGCATGGATATACGCTTGAATGCGCTTGAATGACTGTCGGTATTGCTCGGCGCTGCTGTCGGTGCCGAAAGGGCCGTGGAGTTTGAAAGATGGCGCGTTATCGGATCTTGGGTGCGCGAAAAGCCCGATCAGGCGGTCCCGCTCGTCCTGAACCAGAGACGGGTGAAACACCAATTGGCTGGTCTGCTGCTGGTGATCGCTGATCAGGGCCCAGGCGTACAGGCCCAGGCGCGCCGACGGCAGGTGCAGGTCATCGATGGCCTGCGCGGGCAGTGGCTCAAGCAAGCGCCCGAAGTCATAGGCCAGATAGCCCATCAGACCGCCCGCGAAAGGCAGGGGGCAATCCTCTGGCAATTGTGCTTCGCCCAAGGTATTTAGGCTCTCGCGCAGGCGCTGCAGAAAATTCAGGCCGGACTCGTTGGCCTGGGGCGAAAACTGCTCCACCGGCCAGGCGCTGAACAGGTCAAAGCGCCCGCGATCAGCTTCGGGGCGTCCGCTGTCCAGCAGCACTGCACCGGGCGCGTGGCGCACGGCCGAAAAGTAGACGGCAGGATTGGCGTGATAAGGCAGCGGATGTACGGAGCAGGTTGGCATGCGAAGAGGATCAGTCACAGGACGCGGTGGGCGATTGTAGTCTCCTATGAGGTACTTGCGAAGGATCACGATTTAGTAGAAGCCCTGGATCCTGTTGGAGCGAGGCTTGCCCGCGAAGCAAACGCCACCGTTTAACCGCGGAGCCAGATCCAGGCAGCATCTCAGACAACGCGACCCTTCTAATGAGCGTCCATCCAGGCAGACCGAGTCGTCAGCTTCGCGGGCAAGCCTCGCTCCAACACGGATATGCGCCGAGCGATCGAATCGCGAACAAGTTCGCTCCTACAGAAGGCAGATCAAACATGCCCGAACAATTGCTGCACGAACTGCACGCGTTCTTCCGGGCTTTCCACCCGGCCGTTCAGGGCGAACATCTCGAGGCGGTCTTCCACCGCGCGGGTGCGGTGGGTGAGGCCGCAATCGTTGGCGATCTGGATATTCAGGCCGGGGCGGGCGTTGAGCTCCAGAATCAGCGGGCCACGCTCCTGATCCAGCACCATGTCGACGCCGATGTAACCCAGGCCGCACAGCTCGTAGCATTCGGCGGCCAGCTTCATGAAGCCGTTCCAGTTGGGCAACTGCACGCCATCCACTGCGTTGGTGGTGTCCGGGTGTTTGCTGATGATGTTGTTCAGCCAGGTGCCACGCAGGGTGGTGCCGGTAGCCAGATCGACGCCAACGCCAATCGCGCCCTGGTGCAGGTTGGCCTTGCCGCCGGACTGGCGGGTCGGCAGGCGCAACATCGCCATTACCGGGTAGCCCATCAATACGATGATCCGAATGTCCGGCACCCCTTCGTAGCTGATGCTTTTGAAGATCTGGTCGGGGGTCACGCGGTATTCGATCAGGGCGCGGTCGCGATGCCCGCCGAGGGAGTACAGGCCTGTGAGGATGCTGGAGATCTGATGCTCGATCTCGTCGTGGCTGATGATCCGGCCGGAAATGGTGCGGAAGCGATCCTCGAATCGATCCGCGATCACCAGGATGCCGTCGCCGCCCGCACCTTGTGCGGGCTTGACCACGAAATCGCTGCGCCCGCCGATGATCTCGTCCAGTTTGCTGATTTCTTTTTCGGTGGAAATGATCCCGTACATCTCTGGCACCTGCATGCCGGCAGCGATCGCCCGTTCCTTGGTGATGATCTTGTCATCGACGATGGGGTACAGGCTGCGCTTGTTGTACTTGAGCACGTAATCGGCGTTACGCCGGTTGATGCCCATGATCCCCTTGGCTTCCAGTGCCTTCCAGGTTTTCCACCATCCGATCATTTGGCGTCTTCCCTCGCTTCATCTTCTTTGATGAAGGCCTTGAAGCGGATCAGTTCGGTCAGGCGGTAGCCGCGGTAGCGACCCATCGCCAGCATGAAGCCCACCAGAATCAACAGCACTGCCGGGAAGGTGAATACGAAATAGATCAGCTCCGGCACGCTCATGATGATGTGCGCCAGAGACGCAGCAAACAGCGTGCCGATCGCGACTTTCATCGCGTGGCCGCCGCCACGTTCTTCCCAGGTGATTGACAGGCGTTCAATGGTCATGGTCAGGATCACCATCGGGAACAGCGCCACCGACAGGCCGCGCTCCAGGCCCAGCTTGTGACTGAGCAGGCTGATGGCGGCAATCAACACCACCACAAACGTCAGCACCACCGACAGGCGCGGCAGCATTTGCAGCTTCAGATGCTCCAGATAGGAGCGCAGGGATAATCCGAGCGCAGTAATGATCGTGAACAGCACAATCCCGAAGCCCAGTTGCGTTTCCCTGAACGCCAGGGCAATCAGCACCGGGGTAAAGGTGCCCAGGGTCTGCAGGCCGATCAGGTTGCGCAGAATTAGGATCACCAGCACGCCGATCGGGATCATCACCATGATCATGAAGGTCTGCTGGGTTTGCAGCGGCAGGCCGTACAACGAGTATTCAAGGAAGTCGGCGTCGGTGTTTTCGTCAGTCAGTTTGGCCAGGCGAATGGCGTTCATCTCGCTGTTGTTCAGGCTGAAATTGACCGAGGCTTTTTTGCCGCCTTCCACCGAAATCAGGTTTTCATCGCCGATCCACCACAGCAAACGGTCTTGTGGCAGGCCCGCTTCGCCGGTGTCCGGGTTGAAATACAGCCAGTCCTTGCCGTTGAAGCTGCGCAACCAAAGTTCAGGAGTTTGCGGCTGATCGGCCACCAGGCGGATGGTGTGCACCTTCTCCACCGGCACATGGGCGATAGACAGCAGGATTTCAGTGATGCGTGCCTTGTTGGTCACCGACGAGTCGCCCGCCAGCAGCAGCTTGACGTTGTCGTCGCTCAGGTTATTGACGCGCTTGATGGCTTCGGTGACGAACGTCTCGACATCGGCCGAGTGCTGGCGGATGGGCGCGAGCAGGGCGTCGGCGGCGATTTTTTCCGGCCCTTCGACGACGATGCTGTCGCGGAAGATCGGGCCTTTGACCTTGGCTTTTTCGCCGCTGTAGCGCTTGGTCAGGACCAGGCGGTAGTACAGCGTCTGATTGCCGGTGGCACGGCGCGCGGACCAGGTGACTTTTCGGTTGCCGTCGGCGCGATTGACGCTGACCCCGTAGTTGTTGGAGATAAAGCTCTCATTGAGGCTGATGTAATCCCGCGCCAGGGGCGGCACGAACATCTGGATCTTCACCGGATCCTTGGGGTTGGCGACGAACTCGACCTTGGCATCGATGTTCCACAGGTCGTCGGTTTCGTCTTCGGTCACCGGGATGCCGAGAACCAGGATCTGATAGGCCGTGATCGCAATGCCCAGTCCTACCAGGATCGTGATCAGGATTTTCAGATGGAGGGTAAGCGCGCGCATGTAGTTACTCTGCGGTTAAAGCATCGGTCGCGCAGGCCGGTTTGCCTGCTGCGTATTTAAGGCTGGGATCGACCAGCGCATCGAAGTGTTTCAGGGCTTCGGAGCCAATCAAAAGCGGATATTGGAATGCACTTCGGTCGGTCAAGTTCACTTCCACGGTTCTTAAAGCCGAACCCATGCACACATTCAAACTGATCACCGGCCGCGCGGTATATTTTTTCTCGTCGTCAGGATCGATGTCACCGGCCCGGCGCTTGATTTTGCTGACCCGCGCCAGCGGCCGCTCGATCGGGTGTGCGTGGGCATCGTCGATGGCCAGGTAGAAACGTACCCACGACTCACCGTCGCGTTTGAAGCGTTTGATATCGCGTGCACTCAGTGAAGCGGTTTTCGCGCCGGTGTCGAGTTTTGCTGCCACTTGCAGATCGATGTCGGCAAGCTCCGCGTACTCGTTGAGGCCGTAAACAGTCTTTTCGGCTGCCAGGCTCATGCCGGGCAGCAGCAGACACAGCAGAATAAGGAAGGGGTTGAGGCTCATAAGTCCTGGCAAGGCAAAAGAAGGGTAAGGCAGCCGTCGTGAAGTCGGGGCGCGAGCGCGGCGCATTCTAGCATGAAGGTTTTGGCGCTCCACGGTCCAATTGGTCTTAGCGCGAACGTGCATATTGTCGACAGTCCGAAAGAAGTTTTGACGAATCGTCGTTTTCTGACTAGATTTGCATCCATAAATTTGAAAGGTGTCAACAATGTTGGATGCCGTTGAAGTGCTTCCCGCTGCGCAGGACGAGTCGGAAACCCTCTCCGAGAACGTCTTCCGGCGGATTCAGGCCGCCATCGTCAAGGGCGACATCAAGCCCGGAAGCAAAATTTCCGAGCCCGAACTGGCACGCACCTATGGCATCAGCCGTGGCCCGTTGCGTGAGGCAATTCACCGCCTGGAAGGTCAGCGCCTGCTGGTGCGTATTCCCCATGTTGGCGCCCGGGTTGTATCGCTCAGCCATGCCGAGCTGGTGGAGCTGTACGAAATCCGCGAATCCCTCGAAGGCATGGCCTGCCGTCTGGCCGCCGAGCGCATGACCCAGGGTGAAATCGACGACTTGCGCGCCGTGCTCGAAACCCACGAGCGCGACACGGCGTTTCAGGCCGGTGTTGGTTATTACCAGCAAGAAGGGGATTTCGATTTCCACTACCGAATCATCCAGGGCGCGGGCAACGGCACCCTGACCCAGATGCTCTGCGGGGAGCTGTATCAATTGGTGCGCATGTACCGGATCCAGTTTTCCACCACGCCTAACCGCCCGCGTCAGGCGTTTGCCGAACACCACCGCATTCTCGACGCCATCGCCGACCGTGACGGCGAGCTGGCCGAATTGTTGATGCGCCGCCACATCGGCGCGTCAAAACGCAACATTGAGCAGCATTACCAGGCTGCGCCTGCCCGAGGTGAAAAAGAAAAATGAGTCTGATCAAAAGCACTCCCGGCCAACGTTTTCGCGATGCCGTGGCCAGCGAACACCCGCTGCAAGTGGTCGGCGCCATCAACGCCAATCATGCACTGCTGGCCCAGCGCGCAGGATTCAAGGCTATTTACCTGTCGGGCGGCGGCGTCGCGGCCGGCTCACTGGGCGTACCGGACCTCGGCATCACCGGCCTGGACGATGTGCTGACCGACGTGCGCCGTATCACTGATGTCTGCGACCTGCCGCTGCTGGTGGATGTAGATACCGGTTTCGGCGCCTCGGCGTTCAACGTCGCCCGCACGGTCAGGTCGATGATCAAGTTCGGCGCGGCGGCGATGCACATCGAAGATCAGGTTGGCGCCAAGCGTTGCGGCCATCGTCCGGGCAAGGAAATCGTCTCGCAGCAAGAAATGGTCGACCGCATCAAGGCCGCGGTGGACGCGCGCACGGACGAGAGTTTCGTGATCATGGCGCGCACTGATGCCCTGGCCGTCGAGGGCCTGGAGTCGGCGTTGGACCGTGCCGCTGCGTGCATCGAAGCCGGGGCCGACATGGTGTTCCCGGAAGCGATCACCGAGCTTGAGATGTACAAGCTGTTCGCCAGCCGCGTAAAGGCGCCGATCCTGGCCAATATCACTGAATTCGGCGCGACGCCGTTGTTCACCACCGACGAGCTGAAAGCGGCTGAAGTAGCGCTGGTGCTGTATCCGCTGTCGGCCTTTCGCGCTATGAACAAGGCGGCGGAAAATGTCTACAACGCGATCCGCCGCGACGGCACGCAAAAGAACGTCGTCGACACCATGCAAACCCGCATGGAGCTTTACGAGCGCATCGATTACCACGCCTTCGAGCAGAAGCTTGATGCGTTGTTTGCGCAGAAGAAGGGCTGAAACACTGAACATGGATCAACCGATGATCCTCCGTGGGAGCGGACTTGTCCGCGAAGAGGCCGGTACGGTCGACACATCTATGTCGGTTGAGCGATTGCTTTCCCGGACGAGTCCGCTCCCACAGGTACGCATCCATCGAACGAACGAATTGCCAAATCCCTAACAAATTCAAGATTGGAGACAGCAATGGCTGAAGCAAAAGTATTGAGCGGTGCCGGCCTGCGGGGCCAGGTGGCGGGGCAGACGGCATTGTCGACCGTCGGACAGGCCGGCGCGGGTCTGACCTATCGCGGCTACGATGTTCGCGAGCTGGCAGCCGATGCGCAGTTCGAGGAAGTCGCTTATCTGCTGCTTTACGGCAATCTGCCGACCCAAAGCGAGCTGGACGCCTACCTGAAAAAACTCCAGGGCCTGCGTGACCTGCCGCAAGCGCTCAAGGAAGTGCTCGAGCGCATCCCGGCCGACACCCACCCGATGGATGTGATGCGCACCGGCGCGTCGATGCTCGGCAATCTGGAGCCCGAAGAAAACTTCGGCCAGCAGCACGATGCCACCGACCGGTTGCTGGCCGCGTTCCCGGCGATCATGTGCTACTGGTATCGCTTCAGCCACGACGGCAAGCGCATCGATTGCGTGACCGACGAAGCTTCCATTGGCGGGCATTTCCTCAAGCTGCTGCTGGACAAGACCCCGAGTGACCTGCACCGCAAGGTCATGAGCGTATCGCTCATCCTGTACGCAGAGCATGAATTCAACGCCTCGACCTTCACCGCTCGGGTCTGCGCTTCAACCTTGTCTGATTTGTACTCGTGCATCACAGCGGCCATCGGCACCTTGCGCGGCCCGCTGCACGGTGGCGCCAATGAAGCGGCCATGGCAATGATCGAGAAATTCGGTTCGGCTGAAGAGGCGGTCAAAGGCACCCTCGGCATGCTGGAGCGCAAGGACAAGATCATGGGCTTTGGTCACGCGATCTATAAAGACAACGATCCGCGCAACGAAGTGATCAAGGGCTGGGCCCGAAAGCTGGCGGACGAGGTGGGCGACACGGTGCTGTTCCCGGTCTCCGAAGCCATCGACAAGACCATGTGGGAGCAGAAAAAACTGTTTCCCAACGCCGACTTCTATCACGCCTCGGCGTACCACTTCATGGGCATCCCGACGCCACTGTTCACGCCGATCTTCGTCTGCTCGCGGCTGACCGGCTGGGCGTCCCATGTCTTCGAACAGCGGGCCAACAACCGCATCATCCGTCCAAGCGCCGAATACATCGGCGTCGAACAGCGCAAGTTCGTGCCAATCGAACAACGCTGAAAGGGTGGGGGATTCGTCCCGATATCCGCCTGACGCGCGGATTCCTGTGGGAGGGAGCTTGCTCGCGAAAGCATCTAGACAGGCAATCCTGAAGTGATTGCCGCACTGCAATCGCGAGCAAGCTCCCTCCCACAATGGACCGGGCCGGTTTCAAGACTCCACCCACCGAAATAACCGTGACCGAGTGCCGATGATGAACACTGAATACAGAAAACGCCTGCCCGGCACCGACCTGGATTACTTCGACGCCCGTTCGGCTGTCGATGCAATCCGGCCCGGCGCCTATGCCACGCTGCCGTACACCTCCCGGGTGCTGGCGGAAAATCTGGTGCGCCGCTGCAGCCCTGCCACGCTTAAGGCCTCGCTGACGCAATTGATCGAGCGCAAACGCGACCTCGATTTTCCGTGGTTCCCGGCGCGGGTGGTCTGCCACGACATTCTCGGCCAGACCGCGCTGGTGGACCTGGCCGGTTTGCGTGATGCCATTGCCGACATGGGCGGCGATCCGGCGCAGGTCAATCCGGTGGTTCCGGTGCAGTTGATCGTCGACCACTCGCTGGCCGTTGAATGCGGCGGCTACGACCCTGATGCCTTCACCAAGAACCGCGCCATTGAAGACCGTCGCAACGAAGACCGTTTTCACTTCATCAACTGGACCAAACAGGCGTTCAAAAACGTCGAAGTCATCCCGCCAGGCAACGGCATCATGCACCAGATCAATCTGGAGCGGATGTCACCGGTGATTCAGGTGCAAGGCGGCCTTGCGTTCCCCGACACTCTGGTGGGTACCGACAGTCACACCCCGCACGTCGACGCCTTGGGCGTCGTTGCCATCGGCGTCGGTGGCCTTGAAGCCGAAAACGTCATGCTCGGCCGCGCCTCATGGATGCGTCTGCCGGACATTATCGGCGTGAGCCTGTCGGGCCGTCCGCAACCGGGTATCACCGCCACCGACGTGGTGCTGGCGCTGACTGAATTCCTGCGCAAGCAAAAAGTCGTGGGTGCCTGGCTGGAGTTCTACGGTGAGGGTGCCAGTGCCCTGACCTTGGGCGACCGCGCGACTATCTCCAACATGGCCCCGGAATACGGCGCCACAGCGGCGATGTTCTCCATCGACCAGCAAACCATCGATTACCTCAGACTCACTGGCCGCGAAGACGAGCAGGTGAAGCTGGTGGAAACCTACGCCCGGGAAGCGGGGCTGTGGGCCGACACCTTGACCGGCGTCGAATACGAGCGGGTGTTGAGTTTTGATCTATCCAGCGTCGTGCGCAACATGGCCGGGCCGTCCAACCCCCACGCCCGTGTTGCGACCAGTGATCTGGCAGCCAAAGGCATCTCCGGGGCGTGGGAAGAAGTCCCCGGGCAGATGCCCGACGGCGCAGTGATCATCGCCGCCATCACCAGTTGCACCAACACCAGCAATCCGCGCAACGTGATCGCAGCCGGGCTGCTGGCGCGCAATGCCAACCGCTTGGGCCTGACCCGCAAACCGTGGGTGAAGTCGTCTTTGGCGCCGGGCTCCAAAACGGTCGCGCTGTACCTGGATGAAGCCGGCCTGACCACCGAGCTTGAGCAGTTGGGTTTCGGCGTGGTCGCCTTTGCCTGCACCACCTGCAACGGCATGTCCGGCGCGCTGGACCCGATGATCCAGCAGGAAATCATCGACCGCGACCTGTATGCCACGGCCGTGCTGTCGGGCAATCGCAACTTCGACGGGCGCATTCACCCCTACGCCAAGCAGGCGTTTCTGGCCTCGCCGCCACTGGTGGTGGCCTACGCCATTGCCGGGACCATTCGCTTCGATATCGAAAAAGATGTGCTGGGCGTGGTCAACGGCCAGGAAATCCGCCTGAAAGACCTGTGGCCCAGCGACGAAGAAATCGACGCGGTGGTCAAGGCCTCGGTCAAGCCCGAGCAGTTCCGCCAGGTCTATATCCCGATGTTCGCCGTCCACGAAGACACCGGTCCAAAAGTCGCGCCCTTGTATGAGTGGCGTCCGATGAGCACCTACATCCGGCGCCCCCCGTATTGGGAAGGCGCACTGGCCGGCGAGCGCACCCTCAAGGGCATGCGGCCATTGGCGGTGCTGCCGGACAACATCACCACCGATCACTTGTCGCCGTCCAACGCGATCATGCTTGACAGCGCGGCCGGGGAGTATCTGGCGCACATGGGCGTACCGGAAGAGGACTTCAACTCCTACGCCACCCATCGCGGCGATCACCTGACCGCGCAACGGGCGACGTTCGCCAACCCGAAACTGTTCAACGAGATGGTTATGGAGGGGGGCAAGGTCAAGCAGGGTTCGTACGCGCGGGTGGAGCCGGAAGGCCAGGTCACGCGCATGTGGGAAGCCATCGAAACCTACATGGCGCGCAAGCAGCCGTTGATCATCATTGCCGGCGCCGATTACGGCCAGGGTTCGTCCCGGGACTGGGCGGCCAAAGGCGTGCGCCTGGCAGGCGTGGAGGTGATCGCGGCCGAAGGGTTCGAGCGTATCCACCGCACTAATCTGGTGGGCATGGGCGTGCTGCCGCTGGAGTTCAAACCGGGCGTCAATCGCCTCACCCTCGGCATCGACGGTACCGAAACCTACGACGTGATCGGCGAACGCACGCCGGGGGCGACGCTGACCCTGGTGATCCGTCGCCGCAACGGGGAGATCGTCGACGTGCCGGTGACCTGCCGTCTGGACACTGGCGAAGAAGTGTCGATCTATGAGGCGGGCGGCGTGTTGCAGCGTTTTGCTCAGGATTTCCTGGAGTCTTGCGTAGCGGTTTGATCGAACGCGGATATGTAGGAGCAGCCGAAGCTGCGATCAGATTTGAATCCTATCGCAGCCTTCGGCAGCTCCTACAGGTCTGGTTTTCATCCTTATATAAGGAAGCGATTTACATGACTCACCGAGCACAACTCAAAATCGCCGCCACCTACATGCGCGGCGGTACCAGCAAGGGCGTGTTTTTCCGCCTGCAGGATTTGCCTGAAGCGGCGCAAGTGTCGGGCGCTGCTCGCGATGAGCTGCTGTTGCGCGTCATCGGCAGCCCGGACCCGTATGCCAAGCAGATCGACGGCATGGGCGGCGCGACCTCGAGCACCAGCAAAACCGTGATCCTGTCCAAGAGCACAAAAGCCGATCATGACGTCGATTACCTGTTCGGCCAGGTGTCCATCGACAAGCCGTTCGTGGACTGGAGCGGCAACTGCGGCAACTTGTCGGCAGCGGTCGGGCCGTTCGCCATCAGCAACGGGCTGGTGAACGCCGATCGCATTCCGCAGAACGGCGTCGCAGTGATCCGCATCTGGCAGGCCAACATCGGTAAAACCATCATCGCCCACGTGCCCATCACCGAGGGTGCGGTGCAGGAAACCGGTGATTTCGAACTGGACGGCGTGACCTTCCCTGCAGCCGAAGTGCAGCTGGAGTTCATGGACCCGGCAGCCGAAGAAGAGGGCGCAGGCGGGTGGATGTTCCCCACCGGCAACCTGGTGGATGAACTGCAAGTGCCCGGCGTCGGCACGTTCCAGGTGACGATGATCAATGCCGGCATTCCCACCATCTTCGTCAACGCCCGCGACATCGGTTACACCGGCACCGAGCTGCAGGATGCGATCAACAGTGATCCCCAGGCGCTGAACCGCTTCGAGACCATTCGTGCCTATGGCGCGTTGAAAATGGGGCTGATTACCAACGTCGATGAGGCTTCAAAACGTCAGCACACGCCCAAAGTGGCATTCGTTGCCCCGCCTTCTGAATACGTGTCTTCCAGCGGCAAGTCCGTGGGCGTGTCGGACATCGATCTGCTGGTGCGGGCCATGTCCATGGGCAAGCTGCACCACGCGATGATGGGCACGGCGGCGGTGGCGATCGGCACGGCGGCGGCGATTCCCGGCACGCTGGTCAATCTGGCGGCGGGCGGCGGCGAGCGCAGTGCCGTGCGTTTCGGGCACCCGTCCGGGACCTTGCGGGTGGGAGCCGAAGCTGTACGGGTAGACGGCGAATGGTCGGTAAAGAAAGCCATCATGAGCCGCAGTGCTCGGGTGTTGATGGAAGGATTCGTTCGAGTGCCGGGTGATGCGTTCTGAATCCACTGCGCTTTGTTTGCCTGGACATTGACCCTTAGGAGGGAGCTTCCCGGCGATGAATGGGCAGCTTTGGCATGATGTGCAGGACGTACCAGCCTCTCGCGAGCAAGCTCCCTCCCACGGTTTATTCGGCGCGTGTCCGAGGGCGGCGCAGCGTCTATTTGAAACGCCGCTCCACGCCTTTCTCCACCAGCACTTTCGCTGAGATTTCCTCAACGGAGAAGTGCGTGGAATTGATGTTCGGGATGTTCTCCCGACGAAACAGGTTTTCCACCTCGCGCACTTCGAATTCGCATTGGGCGTAACTGGAATAGCGGCTGTTGGGTTTGCGTTCGTGGCGGATGGCGGTCAGGCGATCCGGGTCGATGGTCAGGCCGAACAGCTTGTCCCGGTGTTGCTTGAGCGCGGCCGGTAGTTGCAGGCGCTCCATGTCGTCTTCGGTCAGCGGATAGTTGGCGGCGCGAATGCCGAACTGCATGGCCATGTACAGGCAGGTGGGAGTCTTCCCGCAGCGCGATACCCCCACCAGAATGATGTCGGCCTTGTCGTAATAATGGGTACGGGCGCCGTCGTCATTGTCCAGGGCGAAGTTCACCGCCTCGATGCGTTCCATGTAATTGGAGTTGTGACCGATGGAGTGCGATTTACCCACCGAGTAGGAAGAGTGTGAACTAAGCTCCTGCTCAAGCGGCGCCAGGAAGGTCGAAAAGATGTCGATCATGAAGCCGTCGGACGTCGCCAGAATCTCGCGGATGTCCTGATTGACGATGGTGTCGAAGATGATCGGACGCACCTCGTCTTTCTCGGCGGCCTTGTTGATTTGCTGCACCATTGCCCGCGCTTTCTCGACGCTGTCAATATAGGGGCGCGTGAACTTGTTGAAGGTAATGTTTTCAAATTGTGCCAGCAGGCTCTGGCCCAGGGTTTCGGCCGTGATGCCGGTGCCGTCGGAGATGAAGAAAGCGGATCGTTTCATTTGCGCGCTGGGCCTTAAGCTGGTGACGATTGTTGGATATCATAGGCGCGTTTGCGGACCATGACCTGGCCGCATTCTTACCTGTAATCCAGATCCAGACCACCCAGTGCCTTGAACCGCCTTTTAGAGGTTTGAGCACCAAAGCTTTTCCCAACAACAATCGGTTAGTGGAGAGATCACCTTGGTAGAGTACGTAGTTTCCCTCGATAAGCTCGGCGTCCATGATGTGGAGCATGTGGGGGGCAAGAACGCATCCCTCGGCGAGATGATCAGTAACCTCGCGGGCGCCGGTGTTTCGGTCCCCGGTGGCTTTGCCACTACAGCTCAAGCCTATCGTGACTTTCTTGAGCAGAGTGGTCTGAACGATCAGATACACGCGGCACTCGATGCCCTTGATGTCGACGACGTCAACGCCCTGGCAAAAACCGGCGCGCAGATTCGTCAGTGGATCATGGAGGCGCAATTCCCCGAGAAACTCAACGCCGAAATCCGTACCGCCTTCGCCGAGCTGTCGGCAGGCAATCCGGACATCGCCGTTGCCGTGCGTTCTTCCGCCACCGCAGAAGACCTGCCCGACGCATCCTTCGCCGGGCAGCAAGAAACCTTCCTTAACATCCGCGGCGTCGAGAACGTCATCCGTGCGGCCAAGGAAGTGTTCGCCTCACTGTTCAACGACCGCGCCATTTCCTACCGCGTGCACCAGGGTTTCGACCACAAGCTGGTCGCGTTGTCTGCGGGTGTGCAGCGCATGGTCCGCTCGGAAACCGGTACAGCCGGGGTGATGTTCACCCTGGACACCGAATCCGGTTTCCGTGACGTGGTGTTCATCACCGGCGCCTACGGTCTGGGCGAAACCGTCGTACAAGGCGCGGTGAACCCGGACGAATTCTACGTCCACAAGCAAACCCTTGAAGCCGGTCGCCCTGCGATCCTGCGCCGCAATCTGGGCAGCAAGGCGATCAAGATGATCTACGGCGAAGTGGCCACGGCCGGCAAGTCGGTCAAGGTCATCGATGTCGACGCCGCTGATCGTGCGCGTTTTTGCCTGACCGATGAGGAGGTCAGCAACCTGGCACGCCAGGCGATGATCATCGAAAAGCACTACAAGTGCCCGATGGACATCGAGTGGGCCAAAGACGGTGACGACGGCAAGCTTTACATCGTGCAGGCCCGTCCTGAGACCGTGAAAAGCCGCACCTCCGCCAACGTCATGGAACGCTACCTGCTTAAAGAGAAGGGCACCGTGCTGGTGGAAGGCCGTGCCATCGGTCAGCGTATCGGCGCAGGTAAAGTGCGGATCATCAAGGACGTGTCCGAGATGGACAAAGTCCAGCCGGGCGATGTGCTGGTGTCCGACATGACCGACCCGGACTGGGAACCGGTGATGAAACGCGCCAGCGCCATCGTCACCAACCGTGGCGGCCGTACCTGCCATGCGGCGATCATCGCTCGCGAGCTGGGTATTCCGGCCGTGGTCGGTTGCGGCAATGCCACCGAGCTGTTGCGCGATGGTCAGGGCGTGACCGTGTCCTGCGCTGAAGGCGATACCGGTTACATCTTCGAAGGTGAGCTGGGTTTCGATATCAAGCAGAACTCCATCGATGCCATGCCGGAGCTGCCGTTCAAGATCATGATGAACGTCGGCAACCCGGACCGCGCGTTCGATTTTGCCCAGCTGCCCAACGCGGGTATCGGTCTGGCGCGTCTGGAGTTCATCATCAACCGCATGATCGGCGTGCACCCCAAGGCGCTGCTCAATTATCCGAACCTGCCCCAGGACATCAAGGACAGCGTCGACAAGCGCATCGCCGGTTACGACGACCCTGTCGGTTTCTACGTCGAGAAGCTGGTCGAAGGCATCAGCACCCTGGCCGCTGCGTTTACTCCGAAAAAGGTCATCGTGCGTCTGTCGGACTTCAAGTCCAACGAGTACGCCAACCTCATCGGCGGCAAGTTGTACGAGCCCGAAGAAGAAAACCCGATGTTGGGTTTCCGTGGCGCTTCGCGCTACATCAGCGAAAATTTCCGCGACTGCTTTGAGCTCGAGTGCCGCGCCCTCAAGCGCGTGCGCAACGAGATGGGTCTGACCAATGTCGAAATCATGGTGCCATTCGTGCGCACCCTGGGCGAAGCCAGCCAGGTCATTGATCTGTTGGCTGAAAACGGTCTGGCCCGTGGCGAGAACGGTCTGCGCATCATCATGATGTGCGAGCTGCCGTCCAACGCGATTCTGGCTGAAGAGTTCCTGGAGTTCTTCGACGGCTTCTCGATTGGCTCCAACGACCTGACCCAGCTGACTCTGGGTCTGGACCGTGACTCCGGGATCATCGCGCACCTGTTCGATGAGCGTAATCCGGCGGTCAAGAAGCTGTTGTCCAACGCCATCCAGGCCTGTAACAAGGCCGGCAAATACATTGGTATTTGCGGCCAGGGCCCGTCCGATCACCCGGATCTGGCGCGCTGGTTGATGGAGCAGGGCATCGAAAGCGTGTCTCTGAACCCTGACTCGGTTCTGGAAACCTGGTTCTTCCTGTCGGAAGAAGACGCACCGACCTGATGGAAAATGGGTAAAATGCTGGCCCACTTCGGTGGGTCAGTTTTTTTTGGAAGGGCGGTTTTACAGATACCGCCCTTTTTTGTGCGATTTATTCAGCGTCCGGCGCCGATGTCTTCACAACGCGCGCCAGGCGATGAGCTTCATGAGCCCAGCAAGACGATATGCAAAGCAGCAGCGACCTTTTTCCCGTGGCCTTGATCAGCGCCGAACGTCGTGGCGATCTGATCGAGGACGTGTACCGTTTAAAACCCGGCAACAGTCTGGATTTCACTGTCGAGCTGGCCGTTACTCGCCTGGGTCTGGTCACAAGCCCCGATGTGCGAGGGGTGCCGGTCATCCTCTTGCACGGCAGCTTTTCCAATCGCCGTTTCTGGTATTCGCCCAAGGGTATTGGCCTGGGAGCATACCTGGCGCGTGCCGGGTTTGATGTATGGATTCCGGAGATGCGCGGGCACGGCTTGTCCGCGCGTAATCAGGCGTACCGTCATAACCGTGTCGCTGACTATGCGCGCTACGATCTGCCGGCCATTGCCGCGTTCGTGCGTGAGCAGAGCGGTCAGATTCCCCACTGGATCGGCCACTCCCTGGGCGGCATCACGCTGGCTGCCGCACTCGGAGGCCATTATCTGGGCGTAGAGCAGGCAGCGTCAGTGGCGATGTTCGGTAGTCAAGTCACCCGCAACTTCTGGCCACTGAAAATACCGCCCGTGCAATGGACCAGCCGTTTTGTGCTCAAGCGCTTTGAGCATTTTTCCGGGCCGCGTTTCAAGCGTGGGCCGGAAGACGAGCCTATGGGGGTAATCCTGGAAAGCCTGCGCTGGCGCGGGCTATTCGGCCACTTCGGTGACAAGAAAGAAGACTGGTGGGCCGGGTTGGCCCAGGTTCAGGTGCCGCTGCTGGCCGTGACGGCTGCGGGCGATCATCAGGACCCGCCGTGGGCCTGTCGCGAGTTGTTCGAGCAATTTGGCAGCCAGCGCAAACAGTTTCTCTGTCTGGGGCGTGAACAGGGCTTCACCGAGGATTTCGGTCATGTGCAGATGCTGGTCAGCAAGGCTGCGCAGACCCAGGTCTGGCCGCTGGTGCAGGACTGGCTGAGCCAGACTGCGATGACGCCGGTTGCTGAATCGACGCTGAACGCTTCGGTATCTCTCTGAGTCAGCCCGTTTGCGAGCATTCCGCTGGGTGCGAGTTGCAGCTAAGCTACGATCCACCCTGCCGGCTGACGGCAAATGTGTTCTATTTACAGGGAAGCAATGCGTGATCGCCTGTGGTCCGATCCAGGTGCCACACGAGCCTTGTGAAAACAAGTTTATCCTTGCTCATCACTGACAGGAGTTACCCCATGCACTACCTCACTCCGGATTTGTGCGACGCCTACCCTGAACTGGTCACGGTCGTTGAGCCGATGTTCAGCAATTTTGGCGGTCGCGATTCATTTGGTGGCGAAATCGTCACCATCAAGTGTTTCGAAGACAACTCGCTGGTGCGCGAACAAGTCGATCAGGACGGCAAAGGCAAGGTGCTGGTGGTCGATGGGGGTGGCTCGCTGCGCCGGGCGCTGCTGGGCGACATGCTGGCCGAGAAGGCCGCCAAAAGCGGCTGGGAAGGGATCGTGATCTACGGCTGCATTCGCGACGTCGACGTCATCGCGCAGACCGATCTGGGCGTGCAGGCGCTGGCCAGTCATCCGCTCAAGACCGACAAGCGCGGCATTGGCGACCTCAATGTCATCGTGACCTTTGCTGGCGCGACATTCCGCCCGGGAGAATACGTGTACGCCGACAACAACGGCATCATCGTGTCCCCAAGCCCTTTGAAGATGCCGGACTGATCGGTCAACGCTTAAACAGGACACTGAATGTTCGACGAGACCAACGCGCAATGGGGGCTGCTGCATGCCCTGGTACTGGATGGTAAAGGTGGGTCGCGTTCAATCGCTCGTACCGAACTGGACTGTCTGCAATTGCAGCCCCACGAAAGTGTGTGGCTGCATTGGGACCGTAGTCACCCGCAAACCCAGACCTGGCTGCGCGCTGCCAGTGGTTTGAACGAATTTGTCTGCGATCTGCTGCTTGAGGAGAACACCCGTCCGCGGCTGTTGCCGCTTCCGGATGATCAATTGCTGCTGTTTCTGCGCGGGGTCAACCTCAACCCCGGTGCCGAGCCGGAGGACATGGTCTCCGTAAGAATTTTCGCCGCCGCTCAGCAGGTGATTTCCCTGCGCCTGCGTTCATTGCGCGCGACAGATGAATTGATCGAATTGCTCGCTCAGGGCAAAGGGCCAAAAACCGCCTCCGAGTTGCTTCTTTATTTGTCCCAGTACCTGACTGACAAGGTACAGAAAGTGGTCAGTGAACTGACTGAACTGGTCGATGAAGTGGAAGAGGCGATGGATGCCGACGAACGGCATGTGCCTGAGCATGGCAAGATGCTGCATATTCGTCGGCGAGCGGCCGGGCTGCGTCGTTTCCTGGCGCCCCAGCGTGAAATCTATGCGCAACTGACGCGGATCAAGATGCCGTGGTTCGTTGCCGACGACGCGGACTATTGGAACGAGCTGAACAACAGCCTGACCCGCTACCTGGAAGAGCTGGAATTGAGCCGGGAGCGAGTGGGGCTGGTGCTTGAGTCCGAAGACAGGCGTCTGAACGAGCGCATGAACCGGACCATGTACCGCTTCGGAATCATCACCGGCATCTTCCTGCCCATGAGCTTTCTGACAGGTTTGCTGGGGATCAATGTGGGGGGGATTCCGGGGGCGGATAATCCTTATGGATTTGTGATGGCATGCTCTTTAATGGTGGTGGTCGCACTGGGTCAGTGGTGGATGTTCAGGCGGTTGAGATGGGTATGAGTAGTCCATTTCCTACCTCGATCAAAATCCAGTTGTGACTCGTTGAAATTTGGCTGCGTCTTTCAGTGACATTGCGAGAGATACCCGATGCACGATCCGTTTGAAGAATCATTGCGAGACATGCTTAATTCGTCTTCCTCCAGCCGGGATGACGATGCTTGCCTGGGACGTGTTTTGAAAACGGCCAATCGGCAAGTGGGTGCAGGTGATTTGTTTGGATTGCTGGGTCGTTGCTCTCAAGCGCTGATGATTGCGCTGAATAACGGTTCGGCCCATGTTTCCCCGGTTTCTCGTCGCAAGGCGACACTTGCCAGTATTACAGACAAGGCTGATTGAATATGGAATTGGATCTCTGGACACAGAGCCTCGTTACTGCAATGACTGCGTTGTGGACCAAAGTCGCAAATTTTATCCCGAATCTATTCGGGGCACTGGTTGTCGTACTGCTGGGTTTTGTCGTAGCCAAGCTGCTTGACACCCTGCTGTCGAAGTTGCTTGCCAAGCTGGGTCTGGATCGCTTGATGGGCGGCACCGGCCTGACCAAGCTGCTCGGGCGGGCAGGGGTGCAGGTTCCGATCTCGACGCTGATCGGCAAGATCGTATATTGGTTTGTGCTGTTGATTTTTCTGGTATCTGCGGCAGAGTCTCTGGGTCTTGAGCGCGTCTCCGCCACACTGGACATGCTGGCGCTGTATCTGCCGAAGGTATTCGGGGCCGCGCTGGTCTTGCTGGTAGGCGTGCTGCTGGCGCAGTTGGTGAACGGGATCGTTCGCGGCGCTGCAGAAGGTGTAGGACTGGATTATTCGGCAGGCCTTGGGCGATTGGCCCAGTGGCTGGTGATTATCATCAGTATCTCGGTGGCTATCAGTCAGTTGGAGGTGAAAACCGACCTGCTGAACCACGTGATTGTGATTGGATTGATTACCGTTGGTCTGGCGGTTGCTCTGGCAATGGGGCTGGGCAGTCGTGAGATCGCGGGGCAGATACTGGCCGGAATTTATGTGCGGGAGTTGTACCAGGTAGGGCAACAAGTGCGAGTTGGAGAGGTCGAAGGGCAGATCGAAGAGATTGGCACGGTGAAAACCACCCTGCTGACCGATGAAGGTGAGTTGGTATCAATGTCCAACCGTGTCCTTCTCGAGCAGCGAGTGAGCAGCCGCTGAACCGGCGAATCTGCTAATGTATGCCGCCGCAAAATCCCGGCGTTCTCGGGATGGCGGACATTCACCTGACTGTCGGCACGATTTGTTTTGAATAGACCCCAACCGCTCTCCTTGCGTTACGATCCCCGCGAGCTCTCTGATGAGGAGTTGGTGGCGCGGGCGCATGCCGAGCTGTTCCATGTGACGCGAGCCTATGAAGAGCTGATGCGTCGCTATCAGAGAACACTTTTTAACGTCTGCGCACGTTATTTAGGGAACGATCGCGATGCTGACGATGTCTGTCAGGAAGTGATGCTTAAGGTGTTGTATGGCTTGAAGAATTTCGAAGGAAAATCGAAGTTCAAAACCTGGCTCTACAGCATCACGTACAACGAATGCATCACGCAGTACCGTAAGGAGCGAAGGAAGCGGCGATTGATGGACGCCCTGAGCCTGGATCCGCTGGAAGAAGCGTCGGAAGAAAAGACGCCCAAGCCGGATGAGAAAGGTGGGCTAGATCGCTGGCTGGTGTATGTGAACCCGATCGATCGGGAAATTCTTGTGCTGCGATTCGTCGCTGAACTGGAGTTCCAGGAGATCGCAGACATCATGCACATGGGCCTGAGTGCCACGAAAATGCGATACAAAAGGGCACTTGATAAATTACGTGAGAAATTTGCAGGCGTTACCGAAACTTAACTCGGTGCAAATATCTCTAACGAGCAGGCAAGTTCTGATAGACTTGCCGATGAGTTGTCCCCGTTATGCGGGACTGCTTTACAATCACCAGATGGGGATTTAACGGATGAAACTGAAAAACACCTTGGGCTTGGCCATTGGTACTATTGTTGCCGCAACTTCGTTCGGCGCTCTGGCACAAGGCCAAGGCGCAGTCGAAATCGAAGGCTTCGCCAAGAAAGAACAGTTCGACAGCGCTCGTAATTTCAAGAATGACGGCAACCTGTTCGGCGGTTCGATCGGCTACTTCCTGACCGACGACGTTGAATTGCGTCTGGGCTACGACGAAGTTCACAACGTTCGTAGCGATGACGGTAAGAACATCAAAGGCGCTAACACCGCTCTTGACGCTCTGTACCACTTCAACAATCCGGGCGACATGCTGCGTCCGTACGTCTCCGCAGGTTTCTCTGACCAAAGCATCGGTCAGAACGGCAGCGGCGGTCGCAACCGCTCCACCTTCGCCAACATCGGCGGCGGTGCCAAGCTGTACTTCACCGACAACTTCTATGCTCGTGCTGGTGTTGAAGCTCAGTACAACATCGACCAGGGTGACACCGAGTGGGCACCTAGCGTTGGTATCGGCGTAAACTTCGGTGGCGGCTCCAAGAAAGTTGAAGCAGCTCCAGCTCCAGTAGCTGACGTCTGCTCCGACAGCGACAACGATGGCGTGTGCGACAACGTCGACAAGTGCCCAGACACCCCAGCCAACGTTACCGTTGATGCAAGTGGCTGCCCGGCAGTTGCTGAAGTTGTACGTGTTGAGCTGGACGTGAAATTCGACTTCGACAAGTCGGTAGTCAAGCCTAACAGCTACGGCGACATCAAAAACCTCGCTGACTTCATGAAGCAGTACCCACAAACCACCACCACTGTTGAAGGTCACACTGACTCCGTCGGTCCTGACGCTTACAACCAGAAACTGTCCGAGCGTCGTGCAAGCGCCGTTAAACAAGTTCTGGTTAACCAGTACGGTGTTGGCGCTAACCGCGTGAACTCGGTTGGCTACGGCGAAACCCGTCCAGTTGCTGATAACGCAACTGACGCTGGCCGCGCTGTTAACCGTCGCGTAGAAGCTGAAGTAGAAGCCCAAGCTAAGTAATTAGCCCAAGCCTCAAAAAAACCCGGCCTCGGCCGGGTTTTTTCATGCCTGTAATTTGCGCTTCATTGAGCCTGGCGTTGATCCACGGCTAATGCAGCTTGCTGAATGCTCGTCATCTGCGCGCTGTTGGCGACTTCACCGATCACCAGGATGGCCGGACTCTTGAGTTCAAATGCCAAGGCATCGCGCTGCATGTCCCGCAGTGAGCTTCGGCATTCCCGTTGATGGGGCAGGGACGCGTTTTCGATCATTGCCACCGGTGTTTCATCAGGCAAACCGCCGGCTCGCAGTTGGGTCTGAATCTCCGTCAGCTTCGCTACACCCATATAAACCACCAATGTCGTGCCGCTTTGTGCCAGTGCCTGCCAGTTGAGTATGCTGTCGTCCTGCGTGTGTGCCGTGACCAACGTGACGCCTCGGGCTATGCCGCGCAATGTCAGCGAAATACCGCACTGCGTTGCGCCTGCCAGTCCCGCCGTGATGCCGTTGACCACTTCCACGTCGATACCCTGTTCGCGCAGCCACTGCGCCTCCTCGCCACCACGTCCAAAAATGCACGGATCTCCACCTTTGAGGCGCACCACGCATTTGCCCTGACGTGCGTAACGCAGCATCAAGCGATGGATAAATGCTTGTGGCGTCGAACGGCAGCCACCGCGCTTGCCGACCGGGATGATGCGAGCGTCAGGGCAATGTTCCAGCACCGCGCTGTTGACCAGATCGTCGATCAGTACGACATCCGCTTCACGCAATGCCCGGACCGCTTTAAGGGTCAAAAGCTCAGGATCACCAGGACCTGCGCCCACCAGCCAGACTTTCGCGTTCATAGCGTTACCTCATCATTTTGATACCAACGCGCAGCAGGCTGCCCGTCTGGGTTTATTGATGCGTCAGCCATAGGCTGCGCGACAGATCAGCGCTTGATCAGCCAGAGCCACATCAGCAAATTGGCGATCAGCGACAGCACCGCGATGGTCTGCCAGACTTTAAGCGGCTCTCGTTCCAGCAAGGGGCGAGGGCGCACATTCAGGGTGTTCAGCTCGCCCTGCTGCAACTGCAGCAGCCATTGTTCTGCGGTCTCGTAGCGTTTTTCCGGGTCGGATCGCAGCGCCTGACTCAAAGTGCGTTCGATCCAGTCCGGCACGTCCGGACGGTAGCGTCCGGCAGGTACCGGGCTGCCAAAGCGTGGATGCTGAAACGCTTCGATCTCGCCATAGGGGTAGTGACCGGTGAGCAGGAAATACAGGGTTACGCCCGCCGCATAAATATCCTGTTGCCGTTCAGGAGCGGCGCCGGCGAATGCCTCGGGCGCGATGAAACTGGGCGTCCCGGGCAGATCATTGGCCGGGTCTGCTGACAGTCCGGGGCAAAACGCCAGACCAAAATCCAGGATCTTCAACGCACCGTCGTCGTCCAGCAGCAGGTTTTCCGGCTTGATGTCGCGGTGCACGATATTTCGCCGATGCAACAACCCTAATGCGCTGATCAGATCGGTCGCCAGGCTCAACCATTGCGCCAGGCGCAGCGGTCCGTTCAGCTCGAAGATCTCGGCGAGTGTCTGGCCGGTGTATTCACGCATGACGTAATACAGGTGCTGGCGCTGTGCCGCCGGATGCACCTCGGGGTAGAAGCGCCCGGCCACTCGCCGCAGAAACCATTCCTCCAGCAACAGCGCCTGCTCGGCACCGGACTCGCCGTGCAGCGCGGTGGGAACGGTTTTCAGCAGCCAGCGCTGGTGTTGCGGATCGCGCACACGGTAGAGGCGTGATTGCCTGGAGTCAGCCAGTTGCGATTCAACCTGCCAGCCCTCAAACAATTGCCCCGGCTTGAGTGGCGGTGGCGTTGGCCAGCGCTGCAATTGCAGGAGGGCGTCGCCGAGGTTGTCCGTGCCCAGTCGATCGACACTGATCAGCAGCGCACTGGCATTGTCCTGGCTGCCCGCCAGATGCGCCGCGCTAACCAGTGTTTTCACTGCGTTATCGGGATTGTCTTGCTCATTGAGGATCGAGCGGATGCGCTCGTCCCCCAGGGTCGCCCACACACCATCGCTGACCAGCAGCAGGCGTTCGCCTTCGCGCAGTTCGCCGTCCAGATAATCCATGACCACGTATTGATCCAGCCCCAGCGCGCGTTTGAGTACGTGCTGCATGTCGCGCTGTTCCCAGACGTGATCTTCGCTAATGCGTTGCAGCTCACCGCCGTGCCATCGATAAGCCCGACAATCGCCGACGTGGGCCAGGGTGAAGCGACGGCCGCGCAAGACCAACACGCTCAACGTGGTCAGCAAGCCGTTGGCCTGCAGCCAGCGATTCTGCGCGAGCAGCAAGCGATCCAGCGCTTGGGCGACACCCCAGGTTTCCGGCGTCGAATAGTAATCCAGCGCCAGCGCCTGAAGTGTGGATCGCGCGGCCAGTCCGCCATCCAGGCATTGGCTGACGCCATCGGCCAGCGCAAAAAGATAGCCTTTGCTCGCCGCCAGTGCCGGTGCGGGGGTGACCCAACGCATCGCGTCCTGGTTTTCCTCTCGCGGGCCGCTGGCGCTGAACTCGGCGCAGCTCAATTGCAAGTCCGTTGCGGTGCCGTGCGGCAAGTCTGCTGACGAGTTCATCGACCGTTCCTGCGTGTGGCTTTTTAGAAAGACTTAGACCCGTGCCGCTGTCACGGCGGCCGAACCCCAAGTGGTTCTCCAGCGGCGCTTGACGTTCATCAGACCAAACCAGGCCAGTACGCCGAGCAGTGCGAACAGCCACAGGCCCAGTTGATAATCGCCGGTGTTTTGCTTGATCGCGCCAAGACCTGCCGCCAGCAGGAAGCCGCCGATCCCGCCTGCCATGCCGATCAGGCCGGTCATCACACCGATTTCCTTGCGAAAACGTTGCGGTACCAACTGGAAGACCGCGCCATTGCCTGCACCCAGACCCAGCATGGCGGCGACGAACAGCGCCAGTGCAGCCCAGGAGCTTGGCAAGTTGAAGCCGACAGCGGCGATGCAGATTGCTGCCACCGCATACATCCATGACAGCGTGCGGATGCCGCCGAAGCGGTCCGCCAGTGCGCCGCCCAGAGGGCGCATCAAGCTGCCGCCGAACACGCAAGCGGCGGTGTAGTAGCCAGCGGTCACCGGGCTCAGGCCGTACTGGTCGTTGAAATAGCCGGGCAGGGCGCTGGCCAGGCCGATGAAGCCACCGAAGGTGACGCTGTAAAACAGCATGAACCACCAGCTGTCGCGGTCGCCCAGGGCTTTGAAGTAGTCAGCCATGGACTTGGCTTTCGGCCGTTCTGGCGCATTTCGGGCCATCAGCGAAAAGGCGATCAATGTCAGTACCAACGGGATCACGGCAAAACCGAAGACGTTGCTCCAGCCAAAACTGGCGGCCAGCAGTGGCGCGATCAAGGCCGCCAGCACGGTGCCGGAATTGCCTGCGCCGGCGATGCCCATGGCCTTGCCTTGGTGTTCGGCCGGATACCACTGCGAGGCCAGCGGCAGGGCGACGGCGAAGGATGCGCCCGCCATGCCAAGAAACAGACCCAGCAGCAGCGCTTGTTCGTAACTATGGATGCCCAGTTGCCAGGCGCCGAACAGTGCGACGATGACAATGATCTGGCCGATAATGCCCGCGGTCTTGGGCGACAGCTGATCGGCCAACATGCCCATCAGAAAACGCAGGATGGCGCCCGCCAGGATCGGCGTTGCCACCATCAGCCCGCGTTGTTGGGTGGTCAGGTGCAGGTCGGCGGCAATTTGAACGGCCAGCGGGCCCAGCAGATACCAGACCATGAAGCTCAGGTCGAAATACAGGAATGCTGCGAACAGTGTCGGTTTGTGGCCGGCCTTCCAGAAACTCGTATTCATCAAACACCTCATCTGCAAAAGAGTGTGGCGGGCGAGGCAAGCTCGCACTGCAACGGGTCAGGTCTTGCAGGTGAAGCACCACAATCCGGCGCTCCACCCGGCCCAAAATCACTGGGTCCAAAACGAAAAAAACGTCGCAGCCCGATCCGCCTGAGCGAAGAGGAGTGCGACGTCTTTGTCGTGAGTGGGGCAACCGCCGTTGGCTACCTGTGCGGTTTACAAAGCAAAACGTGGGCCAGTAATGGGTTGTGCACCAACCTGCTGTGTGGGAGGGAGCTTGCTCGCGATAGGTCCAGTACATTCGACAGATCATTTGCGGGCCGATGACCCGATCGCGAGCAAGCTCCCTCCCACACGTCCGAGCAGGCTGTATTTAAGCTCAGGGAATCAGCCCAGCAACTCGCTCATGGCAATGATCTGTTCGGCCACTTGAATCAGCTTCTGTTGTCGACTCATGGCCTGGCGACGCATGAGGGTGTAGGCCTCTTCTTCATTGCAGCTCTTCATTTTCATGAGCAGCCCCTTGGCCAGTTCGATGCGTTTGCGCTCGGCCAACTGCTGATCCCGCGCGTGCAGTTGAGCGCGCAGGTCCTGATCGCTTTCGAAGCGCGCCATGGCCACATCCAGAATCGGCTGCAGACGTTGTGCATGGATGCCTTCGACAATGTAGGCGCTGACGCCTGACTTGATGGCCTGGCGCATGACACCAGGGTCGTGCTCATCGGTGAACATGATGATCGGCCGGGGCAAATCCCGGGTGACCAGCACCACTTGCTCCATGACATCACGGCCGGGGGATTCGGTATCGATGAGGATAACGTCCGGGCGTACGGCCTGAACGCGTGCGGGCAGGTCGATGATCAGCCCTGATTCGTCGATGACCTCAAAACCCGCCTCGATCAGTGCGGCCTTGAGGCGTCCGACCTTTTTCGGGGTGTCGTTGATCAGCAGGATACGCAGCATGGTGGCATCCTCCTCAGCGATCGGCGGCGGCGACAGGCTCGGCATCGGTCAGCGCATGCAGCTTGAAGCCGTGCGCGTAACCGACCGGATCACTGCCGTCCCATACCTTGCCGTCGATCAACTGACTGCTGCGCATAGGCGCCTTGGGCACCGCCACGCCGAGCGCCTGGGCCGCTTCACCGTAAAGCGCCAGTTGCTGCACTTGCCGGGCAATCGCCAGATAGTCCGGGTCTTCGCGCAGCAAACCCCATCGCCGAAATTGGGTCATGAACCACATGCCATCGGACAGATAAGGCATATTGACCTCGCCCTTATTGTGGAAACGCACGGGATGGGCGTCGTGCCAGCGATTGCCCAAACCGTCGTCGTAATCGCCCAGCAGGCGTGACTCGATGGACGCCACTGAGGCATCGACATAGTCGCTGGCGCTTAGCAGCTGCGCGGTGCTGCGTCGATTGTCTTCGCTTTGTTCGATGAAACGACTGGCCTCAAGCACCGCCATCACCAGCGCCCGCGCAGTGTTGGGGTATCGCTCGACGAATTCGCGGGTACAGCCCAGGACCTTTTCCGGGTGGTCCGGCCAGATCGCCTGAGAGGTGGCCATGGTAAAGCCCAGGTCCTGAGCCACCGCGCTGGCACCCCAAGGTTCTCCCACGCAGAAGCCGTCAATCCGGCCCGCTTGAAGGTGGGCAACCATTTGCGGCGGTGGCACTACGACGCTGTCGACGTCGTTGAGCGGATGAATGCCCTGACTCGCCAGCCAGTAGTACAACCACATCGCGTGATTGCCGGTCGGAAAGGTCTGGGCGAAGGTCAGTTTTGAATCCCTTTGGTGCGTGCGCCGATCCAGTGCCTCAGGAGTGATCACGCCGGCGTCCTGCAGGGATCTGGAAACATTGATGCTCTGGCCGTTCTGGTTCAGTCCCATCAAGACTGCCATGTCGGTGGCTTGTCCGCCGATGCCCAACTGCGCGGCATAAATCAGGCCGTACAGGCTGTGGGCGGCATGCAACTGGCCGTTGACCAGTTTGTCCCGCAGATTGGCCCAGGACGTTTGCCGATGCAGATTGATCGTGAGTCCATAAGGCTGGGCGAAACCCTGGGTCGCCGCGACCACCAGCGAGGCGCTATCGGTCAGGGCCATGAAGCCGACATCGATACTGCTGAGTTCAGGGGCGTCGCTGCCTGCGACCCAGGCCAGTGAACTGCTGATTGATTCATTCATGTGGTCTGTCCCGCTTGAAGTCGCGATGGCTGGCTTATGTGGCGTCGCTGAGCTGTACCATGCGACTTCCATAAAAAAAGCGTCGCTCCACCCGCTTGCCTGAGCAAGGATAGTCGCGACGCCATTGTCCGATGACCCGCTCCACCGTTGGAACGAGTTCGATGGCATAGGCGAAGCAAGCCATATGCCAGTGCTGGGGCAGGCGCGGTGCTAAGTTCAGGACAGGCCTCGCGCTGCACCGGTGCGGCGTCTATAATCGCCCGCTGAATTCAGCCGCAACGAGCCGCGCCCGCCCATGTATAACCTGGCCCGCCAGTTACTGTTCAAACTTTCCCCGGAAGCCTCCCACGACCTGTCGATCGACCTGATCGGTGCGGGAGGGCGGCTGGGGATCAATAGCCTGTTCAACAAGGCGCCGGTCAGGTTGACGACGACGGTCATGGGGCTTGAATTTCCAAACCCGGTCGGGCTGGCCGCAGGCCTGGACAAAAACGGCGCGGCCATCGACGGGTTTTCGCAACTGGGTTTCGGCTTCGTTGAAATCGGCACCGTGACGCCGCTGGGGCAGCCTGGTAACCCCAAACCACGAATCTTCCGACTGCCCCACGCCGAAGGCATCATCAACCGCATGGGCTTCAACAACCTGGGCGTTGATCATCTGGTCAGCCGGGTGCAGGCCGCCAGATACGACGGCATTCTGGGCATCAACATCGGCAAGAACTTCAGCACCCCGGTCGAGCGCGCCGTGGACGATTACCTGATCTGTCTGGACAAGGTCTACGCCCACGCAAGCTACGTGACGGTCAACGTAAGCTCGCCCAATACACCGGGCCTGCGAAGCCTGCAGTTTGGTGATTCGCTCAAGCAACTTCTTGAAGTGCTCAAGGTTCGCCAGCTTGCTCTGGCTCAGATCCATGGCAAGCACGTGCCCCTGGCGATCAAGATCGCGCCGGACATGAGCGATGAAGAAACCGCGTTGGTGGCAGCCGCCTTGATCGAATCCGGAATGGAGGCCGTGATTGCGACCAACACCACCCTCAGCCGCCAGGGCGTCGAAGGTTTGCCTCATGCTGATGAAGCAGGCGGGTTGTCGGGCGCCCCCGTACGCGAGCAAAGCACTCACATTGTCAAAGTGCTGGCGGCTGAATTGGCCGGGAGATTGCCGATCATCGCCGCTGGCGGCATCACCGAGGGCAAACACGCGGCCGAGAAAATCGCTGCCGGTGCCAGTCTGGTGCAGATTTATTCGGGCTTCATTTACAAGGGCCCGGCGCTGATTCGCCAGTCGGTCGATGCGATTGCAGCGATGCCTCGCCCCGTCCTCTGAACTCAAAGCATTAAAAAGGGGGTTCCTTGACGGAACCCCCTGGGCTATGGCCCGCGGCCCGGATGGGGCACGCATGGTGTGATGAGATCCAAAAAATTGTTTAGTCGCAAGCTCCCTTATGTGTATTTAGCCGACCGCGTGAAGTTCGTTGAGTCTGTGGATACCCGCAGTGCCGGTCATACCGTCCCAGTTGTCGCCGCGTCCTTCTCGCCAGCCATTGATCCAGGCTTGGCGTACCGACGGTAGAGTAAAGGGGCAAAGCTCACGGGATTTTCCATGAACGCCAAATTGATATCCGCGTAAAAATGCTCTTTCCAACGGATCACGCTTAAGTCTTCTCATAGGGTGTTGCCCTCGTTTGTTGACTGTAATGTCCCTTGAGACCTCAGGTTGAGGTCGGGCAGAAATTCTCTGCCGTTGGTACCCGCTGCCGGCGTCGCGGGCTCAGGTGCTGCCGTCATTGCGACGACAACCTGTGTTGATTTCTAACCAAAGCGTCGGGCCCTGTGAATGACCGTTTTGTCATAAGAAGGTCATGTTTGAGGTATTAAAACCATAAGCATTGCCCACCTTCAGCAGCATTTTTTTCGGCGGGCCCCTTCGTGTGGGGGTCTGCAGCCATATCGAGACTGTGTCTCAACTACATCTGCTGGCCGTTTGCAGTCAGGATTAAAACGACGAAGGGTCGGGGATGTGACTTTTTATTGCAGTCGTTGTCGGGCTCAATAGTGGTTTTTTAATATCAGTTTTGAACCGGTCAAGGGGCCGGAACATCGACTGCCACGGGGTTGCTCTTCATTGAAGAAGCGCCCCGGGGTGGAGCGGCACAATGTGTGTGCCACGCAGGCGTTCTCCAAGAAAGACGTCTGTTTTAAATCGGGCCGGACAATGCGTTGTCCCGCCATTCAAGCCCAAGGCTCTGGAATACTCATGTCGGACCGTTACGAACTTTTCCTCACTTGCCCCAAAGGTCTCGAAGGCCTGCTTGCTGAGGAAGCCACCGCGCTTGGCCTCGAAGACACCCGCGAACACACTTCGACCATTCGTGGGACCGCCGACATGGAAACAGCCTACCGGTTGTGTCTGTGGTCGCGTCTTGCCAATCGGGTGCTGCTGGTGCTCAAGCGCTTCCCGATGAAAGACGCCGAAGACCTGTACCACGGCGTGCTTGACGTCGATTGGCAGGATCATCTTGAGCCGGACGGTTCGTTGGCGGTCGAATTCAGCGGTCATGGTTCGGGCATCGACAACACCCATTTCGGCGCCTTGAAGGTCAAGGACGCCATCGTCGACAAACTGCGCACCCCCGACGGCCTGCGTCCCTCCATCGACAAGCTCAATCCTGATCTGCGCATCCATCTACGCCTGGATCGTGGCGAAGCCATTCTGTCCCTGGACCTGTCCGGCCACAGCCTGCACCAGCGCGGTTATCGCCTGCAGCAAGGTGCCGCACCGCTCAAGGAAAACCTGGCGGCGGCGATTCTGATTCGCTCCGGCTGGCCGCGCATTGCTGCCGAAGGCGGCGCGCTGGCTGACCCGATGTGCGGTGTGGGTACGTTCCTGGTGGAAGCCGCCATGATCGGTGCCGACATTGCTCCTAACCTCAAGCGCGAACGCTGGGGTTTTTCGGCCTGGCTCGGTCACGTCCCGGCCCTGTGGCACAAACTGCACGATGAAGCGGTGGCCCGTGCGCAAGCCGGTCTGGCCAATACGCCCTTGTGGATTCGCGGTTACGAGGCCGATCCTCGGCTGATTCAACCGGCGCGCAACAACATCGAGCGCGCGGGGCTGAGCGAGTGGATCAAGGTCTATCAGGGCGAAGTGGCGACCTTCGAGCCGCGTCCGGACCAGAACCAGAAAGGCCTGGTCATCTGCAACCCGCCCTATGGCGAGCGGCTGGGTGACGAAGCGAGCCTGTTGTATCTCTACCAGAACCTTGGTGAGCGTCTTCGCCAGGCCTGCCTGAACTGGGAGGCGGCGGTTTTTACCGGCGCGCCGGATCTGGGCAAGCGCATGGGCATTCGCAGCCACAAACAGTACGCATTCTGGAACGGCGCCTTGCCTTGCAAACTGCTGCTGATCAAGGTTCAGCCGGACCAGTTCGTCACCGGCGAGCGCCGCACCCCCGAGCAACGCCAGATCGAACGCGAGCAGGCCGAGCATGAGGTTGCACCAGAGCCGGTCAAGCTGAACAAGAACGGCAATCCGATTCGTGAACCGGCCCCTGTCGTGGAACAGGCCCGCTTGAGCGAAGGTGGACAGATGTTTGCCAATCGCCTGCAGAAGAACCTCAAGCAACTGAGCAAATGGGTGCGTCGCGAAGGCATCGATTGCTACCGCGTCTATGACGCCGACATGCCTGAGTATTCGCTGGCGATAGATCTGTATGAAGATTGGGTTCATGTGCAGGAATACGCAGCGCCCAAGTCCATCGATCCAGAGAAAGCTTCAGCACGTCTGTTCGATGCTCTGGCGGCTATTCCCCAGGCTTTGAACATCGACAAGAGCCGGGTCGTGATCAAACGTCGCGAACGGCAGAGCGGCACCAAGCAGTATGAGCGCCAAAGTGCCCAAGGGCAGTTCGTCGAGGTCAAGGAAGGCGGCGTCAAGCTGCTGGTCAATCTGACCGACTACCTGGATACCGGTCTGTTTCTGGACCACCGGCCAATGCGTATGCGCATTCAGCGCGAAGCCGCCGGCAAGCGTTTCCTCAATCTGTACAGCTACACCGCAACCGCCAGCGTTCACGCGGCCAAGGGTGGGGCGCGCAGCACCACCAGTGTCGATCTGTCGAAAACCTATCTGGACTGGGCGCGTCGCAACCTGTCGCTCAACGGCTTCTCTGACAAGAACCGTCTGGAGCAGGGCGACGTCATGGTCTGGCTGGAGGCCAGCCGTGATGAGTACGACCTGATCTTCATCGACCCCCCAACCTTCTCCAACTCCAAGCGCATGGAAGGGATTTTCGATGTACAGCGCGATCAGGTTCAACTGATCGATCTGGCCATGGCGCGTCTGGCGCCGGGCGGCGTACTGTATTTCTCCAACAACTTCCGCAAGTTCCAGCTGGAGGAAAACCTGGCCGAGCGTTACGCGGTCGAGGAGATCACGGCGCAAACCCTGGACCCGGATTTTGCCCGCAACAGCAAGATCCACCGCGCCTGGAAAATCACCGCCCGCTGAGGCAGACATACCGTTCACCTGGCTTGACGGCCGTTTCGTCGGTCAGGTGCGCGATGTGCAGGGTGAGCGACATGCTGCACTAGGCAAGCTAATGGCGAATCGCTATAAGTGACACTTGGCCACGTGTCGCGGCAACACAGTGGCGCCATGAGTTTTGCGTATGTCGTCAACTCCCCCAAACGCCAAGATACTGGGCTTTATCAGCGAAGACGCCAGCTCATGGGTGGTCGCCATTCTGGCGTTCGCAGCGGGCGCAGTGCTGACCGGTTTGCTGGCGTTGGCCAATACCGAGTTGTATCTGCGTCAGTTGCAACAACGCTTCGAGTTGCTGGCCAATGAGCGTTTCAGTCGGGTGCAGGAACGTCTGGACGGTCAGGTGCAACGCCTGGACGGCCTGCGGCGTTTCTTCGTCTATTCCGATGAAGTCTCCCAGGATGAATTCAATGGTTTTGCCAACACCATGCTCAGCTGGACCGAGGCCTACTCCTGGTCCCCCCGCGTGCTGGATGCCGATCGCCCGGCGTTTGAAGCGCAGGCCAGGCGCGACGGGCTGAAAGGGTATTCAATCAAATCGATCGCCGCTGACGGCGCCCTGGAGCCATCGCCCCGGCGCGATCTGTATTACCCGGTTCGCTACAGTCAGACACGTACTGCCACGCCTGCGGCCTTGGGTTTTGATCAGAATTCCGAGAGTGTGCGCCATGCAACGCTGGAGCTGGCTAGGGCATCAGGGCGCATGGCGGCGTCTCCGCGTATGGATATTCTTGGCGTCGACCCACAGTTCAGCAACGGCGTGCTGCTGGTCGCGCCAGTGGTCAGCCGCGATCGCAACGGGGTCATCGACACCACCCTGCTCGATGGCTATGTCTCGGCGGTGATCAGTCCGAGCAAGCTGATGTCCGACGGTTTACCGCAGCAGGAGCAGGACAATCTGTCGCTCACCCTGAGTGACGTGACCGTGGCGCAATGGCCTGATGTGCTGTTTCAATCCAGTGTCGGCCCTGCCGCCAGCCAGCTGTACACGCGCAGCGACCTGAACTTTGCCGACCGTAAATACCTGCTTGAGATCAAGCCCACGGCGGCTTTTTTGTCCGCCAATCCTTCGGCCACCGACAGCGTTGTGATCCTGGGCGCTCTGCTGAGCTTCATGCTCAGTACCTTGCTGTATGTGCTGATCAGCCAGCGCCAGCGCGCGCTGCGGCTGGTTGACCTGAGTACGGCCCAGTTGCGCCAGCGCGAATTGCAACTGCGCGATGCCCACGGGCAACTGCGCAATGTGCTCGACGCCGCGACCCAGGTGGCGATCATTGCCACCGACCTCAATGGCGTGATCACCACCTTCAACATCGGCGCGCAGCGAATGCTCGGCTACGACAGCGCCACCGTGTGCGGACATTTGACCTTGCAGCAGTTGCACCTGCCAGCCGAGCTTCAGGCTCACACCCGGGAACTGACTCAGCGCTATGGTCGGGCGATCGACTCAAGTGATGCGATGCTGGTCGAGGCGGTCGATGAACCCGGGCAACAGGCCCGTGACTGGACCTTTTTGCGGCAGGACGGCAGCACGCTGCAGGTCAGCATGCAGGTCAGTGCCGTGGTGGATGAGCACGATCAGTGGGTGGGCTATCTGGCGGTCTGTCTGGACGTGACCGAGCGCAAACGGGTTGAAGAAGAACTGCGCACGATGTCGGTGACCGATTCGCTGACCGGCGTCTACAACCGGCGGTATTTCCAGGAGCGCTTGCAAGCCGAAATGATGCGGGCCGAGCGCCACGGCGGACGGTTCTCGGTGATCATGCTCGACATCGATCACTTCAAGGCGATCAATGATAATCAGGGCCACGCCACCGGCGATCTGGTGTTGCAGATCATCTGTCAGCGCATCGGCGATCGCCTGCGGCGCAGCGATGTGTTCTGTCGGCTGGGCGGGGAGGAGTTCATGATTTTGTGCCCTGACACCGACCCGTCTCAGGCCTATCAGTTGGCGCGCGAACTCTGGAGCGAATTGCGTGCCTCGCCCGTAGATGGTGTGGGGAAAGTGACCGCCAGCTTCGGTCTGGCCAGCTGGCGCGCGGGGGAGAAGGGGGATGCGTTGCTGTTGCGCGCAGACTCGGGTGTATATGCCGCCAAGCTCGCGGGGCGTGACCGGATCGAGCCGGAGTTGCTTTGAGCCCAAGTCGGCCTCTCATCTCTAGGAGCAAACTGGTTCGCGAGCCTCGCTGATGACGCGCCTATCGCCAACGAGTTGGCTCCTACAGAAGGGATGTGTCCCGCCTCAAGGGCGTGCAGCACGTACAAAAAAAGGCCCATCAAACGATGGGCCTTCTTTGCTTCTGCGGGAACGCTTACTGCTGAAGCGAAATCGTCGTGTTCCCTAGCTTGGGCTGTGCATACATGTCGACGAGGATTTCATCGAGTACCGACGAGGCCCCCCATGGACGCGGGTCATTGAGGATCGCCACCACTGCCCATGTGTTGCCGTTGCTGTCACGGCTGAAACCGGCGATGGCGCGCACGGTATTCAAAGTGCCGGTCTTGATGTGGGCCTCACCGCGCAGCGCGGTACGCTTCAGGCGCTTGCGCATCGTGCCGTCCATGCCCGCCAGCGGCAGCGAACTCATGAACTCGGCCTGATAAGGGCTGTTCCAGGCCGCCTGAAGCATTTGCGCCATCTCGCGAGCACTGACGCGTTCTGCACGGGAAAGCCCGGAGCCGTTTTCCATGACCAGGTGCGGCGCGATAATGCCTTTCTTCGCCAGCCACTGACGGATTACCCGCTGTGCGGCCTTGGCATCGTCGCCGTCGGCCTCGTTGCGAAACTCTGCACCCAGGCTCAGGAACAGCTGTTGCGCCATGGTGTTATTACTGAATTTGTTGATGTCGCGAATGATTTCTGCAAGGTCCGGGGAGAAGGCTTTGGCGAGCAGCTTCGCATCGCCCGGCACGACGTCCAGTCGGTCCTTGCCCAGGATCGTGCCTCCCAATTCCTGCCAGATCGCCCGAACCGCGCCGGCGGTGTAGGTGGGGTGGTCCAGCAGCGACAGATAAGTCTGTGAATTGCAGCCGTCGCCCAACTGACCGCTCACCGTCACCAGAATACCGCCATCGGCCTGTGGGACCGGGTTGTACAGCACATCGCCCGTGCATTTGCTGGACGATAGCGCTTTGACCTGGTTGTTGATGTGGATCGCGGCAATCGGCGGCTCCACCGAAACGACGATCTTGCCGCCATCATTGCGGGTCACGAAACGCAGGGCCTTGAGGTTGACCATCAATGAGTCGGGCTTGACCAGAAACGGCTTGTTCTTGTCGTTGCCATCGTCATCGAAAACAGGCAACTGCGGCTGGACGAAATGGCTGCGGTCGAGCACCAGATCTCCGGTGATCTGCTGCACTCCGTTGGCGCGCAGATCGCGCATCAACAGCCAGAGTTTTTCCATGTTCAGCTTCGGGTCACCACCGCCTTTGAGATACAGATTGCCGCGCAACACGCCATTGCTCAGGGTGCCGTCGGTGAAGAATTCGGTCTTCCACTGGTGGGTCGGGCCGAGCATTTCGAGCGCCGCATAGGTGGTGACCAGCTTCATGGTCGAAGCGGGATTGACCGACACATCGGCATTGAACACGGTCGCGGTGCCGGGGCCGGTGAGTGGCAGCATGACCAGAGATAATGCGTTGTTATCCAGTTTGCTGGCCTTGATAGCCTGCTGGACCTTCGGCGGCAGCGCGGTGTTGATCGGAACAGCGAAAGCGGGCAGGGACAACGGCAAAAGAAGGGTGGCAAGTACCAATGGACGCAAAGATTTGATCATCAAATAAAGCCCTACTGCAAAGAGGGGGAACGAAGAGGGGATGGATTCCCTCGGTACTCATGTCGCTCAACGAACCACGCCATCTCGCCGCGCAGTGAAAAGTGCGAGGCGCAGGCGGGGCAAAAAAAGTCTTCAACCCAGGCTGTAAGTGTAAAGAGTTACAAATGGCCAGGGTAATAACGCGGCATTATGCCCCATGCGTGCGTGACTTGCGCCGGGGTAAAGCCGTCGAACGGCGCTATTTTTTCAAAAAACAGGCGGTTGCGGCGCCAAAGCGTGATTTTTTGCCCCGTTCAAGTGCAGCGGATGTCGCCGGTTTCGGGCTTTTATCAGTACAAGCTGGTAAAGTGCCGCCCGATATTTACTTTTGAGGATTGTTTCATGGCGACTAACCGTTCCCGCCGTCTGCGTAAAAAACTGTGCGTAGACGAATTCCAGGAGCTGGGTTTTGAACTGAACCTGGATTTCAAGGAAGACCTGGACGATGCGGCAATCGATGCATTCCTCGACGCGTTCCTGAAAGAAGCCATGGATGCACACGGTCTTGACTACGTTGGCGGCGACGACTTCGGTCTGGTTTGCTCGGCCAAGCGTGGCTCGGTCACCGAAGAGCAGCGTGCTACCGTTGAAAGCTGGCTCAAAGGCCGCAGCGAGCTGACCAAGGTCGAAGTGACCCCGCTGGTCGATGCCTGGTATCCGGAAAAGCCGATCAATCCGGCTGCCTGATGGCACAAAGGGGAGGCTGGCATCGCGCCAGCGTCCCCTGCTTCACCCTCTACGACATCTCGTCGACATCTGAACTTCCCGCTTACTTCCTGACGCTACTGGTCCTCACGGCTGCTTCTCCAGATGCACGCGCAGAGCGTGTTCCAGTTTCTGCAGCGCTGAATCCACAGCTGTCACCCGGGCAACGATGACCTGGTCGGAAGCGCCCTCATCGCAGGCATGCTCCAGTGCTTCGCACATCTGGATCACGTGCCGGGCGCTGATAATCCTCGCCGCACCACGGATCTTGTGGCCGATATCACGCAGCAGTTGGCGATTGCCCTCCGGCATCAAGGCCGCAAGCTCCTGGCGGTCATCCACATTGCTGACGATCAATTGCTCGATGAGCCGTCGAGACATACCCTCGCGCCCCCCCGTCAGCGCGGTGATGCTGTCCGGGGCGAAAGCCTCTGGATCCTGCGCCGGCGCAGGGTGGGAGAGGGGGCTGACTTTCGCTAGCCGATCATTCAGGGCGGTCAGGCTGATGGGTTTGAACAGGCAGTCGTCCATGCCGGCCTCTCGACAGCGCTGGATTTCCTCAGCCTGGGCATTGGCGGTGAACCCCAGCACCGTGCAATGGGCCCGTGAGTCGTCGCGTTCCTGGTCGCGTATACCGCGAGTCAGGTCGTAGCCGTTCATGACCGGCATGTTGCAATCGGCGATCACCAGGTCGAAGTCCCCGTTGCGCCATCGTTGCAAGCCCTGCGCGCCATTGACCGCCATTTCGCAGTGATGGCCGAGGAAGCACAGTTGTTCGAACAGCAGCAGCCGGTTGGCGGGGTGGTCGTCGACGATCAGAATGTTCAGTGGACGAAGGGTGTGAGGTGTTGATTCGCGGGGAGGGCCGCTCACCTCAAGCCCTTCGAGGGTTGTCAGGTCCAGGGTCATGTCGATCCGCGTACCATGACCAGGCTGACTGTCGAGCGTCAGCGTTCCACCCATCATTTCACAAAGACTGCGGCAGATGACCAGTCCCAGCCCGGCACCCGTGCGGGCCAGTTGACTGGAGTTGTCCACCTGCGCGAAGGGTTCGAACAGGCGCTGTTGATCCTCCTGGCTGATGCCGATGCCGCTGTCGTGAATGGTCACATGCACCCGTAACTGTTGTGGCGCCGCGCCGTCTTCGCTCTGCAAACTGATTTTGATCTGGCCCTGCTCGGTGAACTTGATGGCATTGCTGATCAGGTTCGACAGAATCTGCTTGAAGCGCATCGGGTCTATGAGCACATCGGTGTTGATACTGGCGTCCAGATCCAGCGCCAGTGTCAGGCTTTTCTGCCGCGCCAGGCCGTCGAATACCCGCACCACGGACTCGACCAGTTGCCGCAAATTGGCGCGCTCGGGGCTCAGGCTCAGTCGGCCGGATTCTATTCGGGCGATATCGAGGATGTCGCCGATCAGCTCCAGCAGATCCTTGGCCGAGCTGTATGCAACCTCGATGGCCGGTCGGTCGAGCTGGCCCTGATCGGCACGCTTGAGCGCCAGTTCAAGCATGCCGATTACCGCATTCATGGGGGTGCGGATCTCATGGCTCATGGTCGCCAGAAAGGTGCTCTTGGCGCGGTTCGCGTCGTCGGCCAGGTCTTTGGCGGTTTGCAGCTCCTCAATCAGCTGCCGGCGGTCACTGATGTCGATCCAGCCGCCGATGATGCCCTGTACTTTGCCCAGCGAGTCGCGGAAGGGCAGGATCCAGTGATAGATCGTCAGGTGCCGATCGCCGATGTGCAACGAGCGGTCAACCACCAGCGGCGTGTCCTGTTGCATGACCCGCTGATAATCTTCGGCGTAATCCCGGGCTTCGTCGGTGTCGCTGAGCACGCCATCCAGGATGCTCTTGCCGATGACCTCTTCGCGCTGGGCGTCGAAGGCCGCCAGATAGCTTTCGTTGCAGATCTTCAGCAGGCCGTCGCGGTCACGTACGTAAATGGGGTGTGGCGTGCCGTTGACCAGGGCGCTCATGAATTCGAACTGGTCGTTGAGGGCGCGCTCGGCGCGTTCGCGCTGCTTGATCTGCCGGCGCATCCACGCATTCCAGGCCAGCGACCCGAGCAGCAGCAGACCTGCGCCGATCACGATCTGATAGACCAGAAGCTGATAATCCTGCCACGCACCGTGACTGGCCGGAATGTACGAGCGCCAGCGATTGTTGATGACCATCAGATCCTCCGGCGCGATGCTCGAGAGCGCCTTGTCGAGGATGCCGCTCAGCTCCGTGGCATTGCGTGCAGTGGCCATAGCGATTCTGGCGGGCTCGTTGCCCACCGTCACACGCATCTGCAGCGAGTCGTTCAGCGCCCTGGACGACAGATAATAACTGGCGCTTAGCAGTGAAGTGATCGCCCCTTCGACGCGACCATGGGCCAGCATGTCGAGGGCCTGGGAGGGATTGTCCACTTCCACCGGGTAAATCTGCGGCGATTGCTGACGCAGGTATTCCAGAACCGGACTGCCCAGGGTCAAGGCCACACGCTTGCCCTGGAGTTGCTCCAGATTTGCAGGGCTGGACGTTTGCTTTCGGGTCACCAGTACGAAAGAGTTATCGAGATAAGGCCGGCTGAAATTGAAGCTGTTTTCGCGCTCGTCACTCGGGATCATCGCGCCGATCAGGTCGGCCTGGCCATTCATGACCCGGTTCATCATGTCGTTCATGCTGGGCGCATGGCTGACCTGAAATTTCAGCCCTGTGCGCAGCCTCACCAGATCCAGCAGGTCGGCGGTCACGCCCCGAAAGTTACCGCTGGCGTCAAAAAACGTCAGAGGCGCATACGCTTCGTTGATCACCACCCGGACTGTGGGGTGCTGGGCGATCCAGCGCTCCTCGCGTTGCGTAAGCTGGAGCTTCTGATCGGTCAGCATCAAATCGCTGCCGGCGCCCCAGCGCTTGGAGATGGCGATGCGTTCCTCCACCGGAATGCCCTTGAGCACCAGATTGATGATCTCGGTCAGCGTGCTGTTGTCGGCGCGCGTGGCGAAGCTGAAACCGTTGGCTTCGTGCTTGCCGAAGTTGGCCATCTGGACATTGTTCAGATAGCCCTTGTTGATCAGGTAATGAGTAGAAATGGTGTCGCCGAGAAACACATCGGCCTGGTTGAACGCCACTGCGTTGATAGCGCTCTGGAAGGACGGAAAGGTCTGCAATCGGGCCTTGGGGTAGAGCGCGCTGATGGCTTCGGGGGGCAGGTAGTGATAGACCATGCTCAAGCGAAGGCCATTGAGGCTGTCGCTCAACGAGCGGCTTTCGCCGATGCGTGTCACCAGCACCGGTTGATCGACTGCATAAGGGGTGGACAGCGCGATATCGTGCTGGCTGGCTTCGAAGCCGTTGGCGCTGCCCAGCAAGTCGATCTCGCCCGCTTGCAGCGCGTCGACGGCGGCGTCTCTGGAGGCATATCGCTGCACCCTCACGGGCAAATCCAGCGCACGGCCGATGATCCCCGCGTAGTCAGCGGTGAACCCTTCGTAATCGTGTCCGGTGAGGGTCATGTCGAAGGGCGGGTAATCCGGGGCTGACGTGCCCAGGACCAGTTCGCGCTTGTTACGTACCCACTGCCATTGCGCCCGGTCCAGGGTCACGTCCATGTGTGCCGGATTGGATCGACTCAATAGCGTATAGCGTTCGACTGAAGCACTGTCGGCCTCGGCACTCAAACCCAGGCAGGCAAGTATCGCCAGTATCCAATAGTCCTTTAAACCCTTCGGCATCCTGTCTCTCACACTAACGAATTGCGTTTTGCCATCTCGATAAGTTCTACGAGGGTTTTTGCTCTCAGTTTTTGCATTAAACGAGTCTTGTATGTGCTCACTGTTTTGTTACTGAGAAACATTCCCTTGGCGATTTCTTTATTGGTTCGGCCTTGGGCGAATAGTTGCAATACCATCAATTCGCGATCATTGACCAGTTTGAATAATTCGATTTCGCTGGGTCGCCCGTCCTCGCCGGGGGGCGTTGTCAGCGCCTGGCTAGGAAAGTAATTGTAGCCGGATAATACCGCTTTGACCGAACTGAGCAATTCGCTGAGGTCTTCCTGCTTGCAGACATAACCTGCGGCGCCAGACTGCATACAGCGAATGGCGAAGAGGTTGGGGGTTTGCTCGGTGAGGATCAGGATCTTGGAGGGCAGGTTCATGGCGTTGAAGCGGGCCAGTACTTCCAGGCCGTCGAGCTTGGGTATGCTGATGTCCAGGATGATCAGGTCAGGCATGCATTCGCGAACCATTTGCATCGCGTCCACGCCATTGTCGGTTTCACCTACCACTTTGTAATTTTCGTTTTCCAGCAACATCCGGATAGCCATGCGAATGACCGGATGATCATCGATGATAAATACTGAGTTCATAGTTCAATCCATACAAGCAGCGAAGAAAGCGCGCACCTTATCTCAGTTGTTCCGGTCGTCACATGAACAGACCCTGCTACTGGGAAGATATAGGAAGTTTCCTACAAAAATTAGCGTATCGGCGTACGTATGTACCCCTTTGGAGCGCCGGACATTAAACGCGCAAGTACACATTACTGGTCGAAATGGTTATTGCTGAATAGTACGTTTATTTCGATTAGGAATTATCCTACATATATTCCGGTAACTGACTACAAAATCCCTTCAATAAGTGAATCACGTTCATGACTGGCGGTTGCCGCGTCCGGCGAGCAATAGCAGCCGTGAAAGATCGGTGGCAAACAGCGGCTTGGTCAGGCAGCCCAGTAAGGGAAGCCCTCGCGCGGCGGCTTGCTGCTGGAGGTCGTCCAGCTGCGATTGATCAAGACCACTGAACACGACCGCCTGGCTGATAAGGCCGCAACGACTGGCGTCTTCGATCAAGTCCAGACCACTGCGATCAGGCAGGCGCTGATCACACAGCAACAGGTCGTATGGGATTGGGCTGCGTTCAAGGGCGAGCATGGCCTCTTTGGCGTTCATGACCGGCGTCAGTCGATAGTACCCATGGTTATTGAGCAGGGCTTGTGTGGCGATCAGTTGAAAGGGATGGTCTTCCACCAGCAGAATTCGAAGGTTTTCTTTGAGCATCGGAATGTCCCGAAAGCGATGAACGCAGGTGAGGCTGGCCCGGTCTCGTGCGTCGTTTCAGCAGAAGTGGATGAGGGCGACAAGGCCGCAGGAGGTGTCGTTGAGCGCGGCGCGAGGAGTTCGCCGTTGCGTTAGGCTGGCGGAGTATTCGGGAGGTCGGAGGTGACGGCGATAGGGAAATTCCGAAGTTCCTGTAGGACGCATCCGAAGCTGCTAATGGCATTGTCTAGCCCTGATGAAGGAACGGCCCGATTCCAGATGCGGAAACGGGCCGTTTAAATCAGCGCGCGATGTTTAAACCGGGCTGGTGTGGCCTGTCATCTCTCTGGCCATCTCGCTGGCATAGCTGTCGGTCATGCCGGCGATGAAGTCGATCACCCGCAGGAACGACATGTGCAACGGCCAGCTTGGATCGGGTGCGCTGTTGCCCAGTAGGTCGAGGATGCGCCGGCTCTTGAAGGACAGGGCGTGACCACTGAACTGTTCGAGTGCAGCGCCGCAGAACGCATTCAAGAGGATTTCCAGCGTGGTGTAAGCGCCGATCTCGTGCAGGGTTTTGCGTTTGTCCTGGAAGATTTTCTTGCGCGCCATGTCCTTGGCGTTCAGCACGCAGCGCTTGGCCGGGCCGTGCATGTGCTCGACCAGGTCGCCTTGCAGCGTGCCTGCGAGCAACGCATCCTGCTGCTCGACGAACGCTCTGGCCGCAGCGTTGGTCAGGTGTTCGATGGCCTTGCCGCGCAGGATCGCCAGTTTGCGCCGGCGTGAGTCATCTGCACCGAGCTGCCGATAGGTTTCCGGTAAGTCATCCCCGACCAGCCCCAGCAGTAATGCCTCGACTTCGGCGTACTCGAGCAGGTCCATTTCCAGGCCGTCTTCGAGATCGATCAAGGCGTAGCAGATGTCATCGGCGGCCTCCATCAGGTACACCAGCGGATGCCGTGCCCATCGCTGGTCTTCCAGCTGCGGCAGTCCGAGTTTTGTGGCGATCTGCTCCAGGATCGGCAGTTCGCTCTGATAGCAACCGAACTTGTGCTTCTTGTAACCGAGCGAATCCGCGTGACGGGCCGTCCACGGGTATTTCAGATAGGTGCCCAGCGTCGCGTAGGTCAAGCGCGTGCCGCCTTCGAACTGGTGATACTCAAGCTGAGTCAGTACCCGGAAACCCTGGGCATTGCCCTCGAAATTGAGGAAATCATTGCGCTCCACTTCACTCATCGCATCCAGCCAGCCACGGCCGGCGGCTTGCTTGAACCAGTTGCGGATGGCGTCTTCGCCGGAGTGACCGAAGGGCGGATTGCCAATGTCATGGGCCAGACAGGCCGACTGCACCACCATCCCCAGATCGCTGGGCGCACACCACTCCGGCAGGGCGTCACGCAGGGTTTCGCCGACGCGCATCCCCAGTGAACGGCCCACGCAACTGACTTCCAGCGAATGGGTCAGGCGGGTGTGGATGTGATCGTTGCTGGTGACGGGATGAACCTGAGTCTTGCGCCCCAGACGGCGAAAGGCGCCTGAGAAGATGATTCGGTCGTGGTCCTTGTGAAAGGGGCTGCGTCCCAGTTCTTCAGGGCTGTGCACGGTCTTGCCGAGTCGCTCGCGGGTAAGCAGGGTTTGCCAATCCAAGGCGTGTACTCCATCGGGTGATTACCGGGCCTAGCTTCCCGTTTCGCCTGCCGGGCTGCAAGTGCAATCGGCTTAGAATCCTGCGGCGTCGATGTCAATCAGCAGCAGGCGTTCACCGTTATCGAAAAACTGCCCGGCGGTGAGGCAATACTGGTTGCTGGTGGCGTCGCGGTAGGTCGTAGACAGGGTCAGGCGCCGTTCATGCCAGCCCTCGGCCAGCAAGTGATAGAAGTAGGGGCGCCAGGACCAGTTGTGTCCCAGGTATTTGGTGTCGGCCTGCCAAGTGCCGCTGCGCCATTCCAGATTGGGCGTGATCTGGGTGCCATGGCGATCACACTGGTAAAACCGCAGCAGCCATGGAAAAGCCTCCAGCGGTGGCAGGTCGCTGACCGGCTCCCGGCCTTCGGCCCAACCCTGGAGCAGGGTCATCAGTCTGGACAGCTGCTTGCGCAGGGTCATCAGTTGCTCGCGCTCGCCCACCTTTTGCAGCACGTAGCGATCACGCAGGGTGGCGAAGCGTTCGACAAACGCGTCGGTGGCGAAGAAATCCAGCTCGCCCTGGGCGAACAGGAATCCCTGTACATAGCGCGAACCGCATTCCAGGGCGAAGTTGAGTTCGGCCTCTGTTTCCACGCCCTCGGCGATGATCCAGCAACCGGTTTTCTCGGCCATCTGCGCAAGTGCCTTGACCACGTCACTGCTGGGACCGCCGCGCGCCGCAGCCTGAAACAGGCGCATGTCGAGCTTGAGAATGTCCGGTTGCAGGGCCAGTACACGATCCAGCTGGGAATACCCGGCGCCAAAATCATCAATGGCAATCCGTGCCCCAGCGTCGCGATACCGCGCAACCACTTCGCTCAGGCGCTGGCCGTCACCGCCCAGTTCGGTGATTTCGAAAACAATGCGCGCAGGTGTTATGCCGTGTTGTTCAAGCTGCTGCAGGCTCGGCAGTGGCTGGCCGGGGCGCAGGCGGCTGATCCAGCGCGGGGAGATGTTGAGGCTCAGAAACCAGTCCTCAGGCACTTCATGCAGGCGGCTGAGGGCGTTGTCTCGGATCAGCCGGTCCAGGCGACGCAGCGCCGTGGCGGGCACCTTCGGATCGGCGAAGAGGGGGCCGACCGATTGCAGTCGGCCATTTTCCAGACGCAGGCGGCCCAGGGCTTCGATGCCAGCAATGCGGCCAGTGGCGGTGTCGATGAACGGCTGAAAGCAGGCTAGCGGTTGCCCATCGATCACGTGGCCTCCTCAGTGGGGAATTAGGGTCATTTACAAGCAAGCCCGATCGTTTCTCTAATTGGCGGACCAACTAGAGAAAGGATCGGGCAGGATTTGTTTGCAAGAATGCAGCCAGATGGCGTGCTCAGCGGTGGCGGTTGCTGCCTTGTATCGCCATTTTGAGCAGGGGCAGCAGCGTTGCGCTGAGCTTGACCAGACGACCAACGCTGCCGGTGCGTTTACTGCGTGCGCCCTTGCCGGTCAAAAAACCCAGCAACGACACAATGCCCACACCCCACAACGGCCCGTGCTTGATGCCAAGCGTGCCTTGCCAGTCCTGGGTCATGCCGCGCATGCGATGCAATGGGCGCATCATTTGGGTGGATTCGTGGCGAATCTCCTGACGGTGCATTTCCATCCGCAGGCGAATCAGCGCTTTGCGTAGCTCGCGACGATTATTGGTCTTAGGCAATTCAGGCAGGCTCATGGCATCAATCGCTCACGGTCATTGGCCAATTCTTCCAGTGTGGAATGGAAGGGTGAGGACTCATCGAAGATGGCCGATTTGAGTTTCAGCGCACAAAACAGCGCTGCCAGTGTGTAGAACCCACAAAGGCTGACGATGCCCATCAGACGATAACTGTCCCAAACCAGAATCAGGAACAACGCCGACAACCCAATGAGCAACAGCAACGCAAACACTAACGCCAGGCCTGCAAACAGCAGCAAGCTGACGGTGCGCGCTTTCTGTTCCTGCAACTCGATGCCAAACAGCTCGATGTGGCTGTGCAGCAATCCGAGGAACGCAGCCCCGAGTCGGCGTGGCGATGAGGTGTTTTCGGTCGAGGATGGACCGGATTCCGTTCCCAGAGTCATAGCATTTAGCGCCTTGTGGCCAACAGACCCAGCAGAAAGCCCGCACCGGCAGCGATACCGACGGACTGCCAGGGATTGGTTTGTACATAATCTTCGGTGGCGATAACGGCCGCCTTGCCGCGCTCACGCAGTGCCTCTTCCGTCAGCTTCAGGGTCTCCCGGGCACGCAACAGGCTTTCCTGGATCTGGCCACGCAATTCATCGGCTTGTTCGCCAGCGAGGGATGCCGTATGTGCCAGCAGCTTTTCAGTGTCGGCAACCAGCGTCTGGAAATCGGACATCAGGATGTCTTGGGCTTTCTCTGCGGTTTGACGGGCCATGGTTTTCTCCGTTGAGGTGGCAATATGGGTTTTCGAGTATGGCTGATAACTGAAGGTTCATTTCAATTGCTGCATCTGTGTGCGCAATGCGGTTATCGCAGGTTTTGCGTTCAATTGGTGCGATGACAAGGAGGGTCGGTTGACCGATGAACGTTTGCGGTGCGCAGCGGCGTGACGATACCCGGGGAGGTTCCTGCCCTTTATATGTGCCCTGTCGAGCCGCACCTGGTGCCAGCACAATGAAAAGGGTATTTGGCGCGCTCCAGGCGTTTCGCTCCGGCTCGACGCTGGTGGCGGGGCGGCCTAAACTGGATTTTCATCCATATTCTCAGAGGGCGCAGTCATGCCACCTGAATGCCAACTATTGGGCACGCTGGGGTGTCATTTGTGCGAGGTTGCGGAGGCTGAGTTGATGCCCCTGGTGGAGCACGGCCTGTTGGTCGAGTTGGTGGACATCGATGAAAGCGAGTCCATGATGGACGATTACGGGTTGCGGATTCCCGTGTTGCGGCGCACTGACACCGGCGCCGAACTGGACTGGCCATTCGACGCCGGGCAGGTGGTGCAATTCTTGCGCTGAAGCCGACACAAAATGGCCGGCCAGCGCGTGTAGCGTCCAGCGATTACAGGTATTGCGTATCGACGACCATCGCCTGGGAGACGGCTTCTTTCTGCTGGTCAGTCATGCTGTCCCAGACGTGTACTTTGGCGTAGTAGCCCAGACCTGCAATGACGTAGAGGCTGAGGGTGAACACGATGGCAAGCGACAGAAATGTCCAGCGGCCGACATCACTCTCTTCACCGGAAAAGGTTTCGGAGTAGTTCTCCTCGTTCTGCGGCGACGTGCGAGTCGACAGGCGTTTGATCCATTGAAACAGTTGAACCAACATGGGCGTAACCTCAAAAGTTGAAAAAGAAATCGGTGGCGGGCAGTGGCAGCTCGTTTATGGATGAGTCTGCGGTGCCGACGCGAAAAACTCGGCGTTCAGGCATGGTGCTGAACAAATGCTGAAAACGAAAAAAGCCCGTCGTTGACGGGCTTTCTTTTTATGTAGTCAGGTCTGGCGGCGTTTTCGGAATTGACAACGAAAGTGATCGTTGTCGTTCGTTATGGCGCCTGCGTGCCGATTTGGAAACATTTTAGAACAAATCAAAATCTGCTTCCAGCGGTGTCATGTAGTTGTCTGACAACTGGCGGGGGTTTTGCGTGCGGCATGTCGTCGCATGCCGCGCGAACCCTTGATCCAGAGCCTCTTCTCGAATCGTCGTTCAGGGTTCTCGCATCGCCCGAAAGCTCTGAGTGATAATGCCGACCTGCCATCGATCTTGAGTCACCCATGTCTGAATCTGAGTTTACCGCCGCCCACCTCCAGGCCAGCACCCTGTACCTGCCAGCCGGGCCTTGGGCGACTGTCCTGGATTGCCTGTGCGAACGCTTCAGCGCAATCAGCCGTGATCAGTGGCTGGACCGCATTGCCCGAGGTCGGGTGCTGGATGCAGGCGGCAAGCCCATTGCACAGGATCTGGCCTACCGCGAAGGGCTACGCATCCATTACTTTCGAGAAGTCCCCAACGAGGCACCGATCCCGGTGCTGGAGACGATCCTGTACGCGGATGAGCATCTGGTGGTGGCTGATAAGCCGCACTTTCTGCCTGTCACGCCTGCCGGTGGGTACGTCGAGCAGACCCTGCTCAGGCGCTTGATCCGCCGGCTGGGAAATCCTGATCTGGTACCGCTGCACCGCATCGACCGCCACACCGCGGGGCTGGTGCTGTTCTCTGCCAACAAGCAGACGCGCCCGGCGTATCAGGCGTTGTTTCCTACCCGCAAGATCGACAAATGCTACGAGGCAATCGCGCCTGCCTTGCCGGATCTGGAATTCCCAAGGTTGCACAAAACTCGTCTGGTGGAGGGCGAGCCGTTTTTCCGCATGCAGGAAGGGCCTGGGGCAAGCAATACCGAAACCCGCATTGAAGTACTTGAGCGTAATGACGGTTTGTGGCGCTACGGGTTGTACCCGGTGACCGGCAAAAAGCATCAGTTGCGGGTGCACATGGCGGCGTTGGGTGCAGGGATCTGCAACGACCCTTTTTATCCAGAAGTGCTGAAAGACGCGCCGGACGATTTTGACCGTCCGCTGAAGTTGCTGGCCAGGAACCTGAAGTTTGTCGATCCGCTGACGGGCCAGGAGCGGGAGTTTCACAGCGAGCTCACCCTCGATTGGTGAAAAGCCGTGCCCTGTAGAAGCGAATTTATTCGCGAGACGGTCTTTTGGTGAACCGAGTCAATGGCTCGCCAACAAGTTGGCTCCTACAGAAGTACTTTGCCGACCCACAAAAAAGCCCGCACAAGTGCGGGCTTTTCTTGCATCAAGACTTACAGGTCTTTAACGGTACGCACCTGGTCTTTGTTGACGCGGGTTTCTTTGCCGTCCAGCTGTTTGAACTCATAGAAACCCGACTCTTCGTCGAATTTCGGGGTGTCGGTTGCCTGGATTTCACGGCCGTCGTTCAGCGTGATTACAGTCGGCGATGAGCAACCGGCGAGGGACGCGAGGCTCAAGGCGAGCAAAAAGGCTGCAGGGATAGTCCGTTTCATTACTGTGTCTCCGGTATGGAATTCTTTGTGTAGTGAGCTTTCTGACGCAGACCCCAGTGGCAAAGTTCCATGAAATCTGCTCCGTCCCCTTAAAGGTTGATCCGGGTCAATAAATCCGGTGTGTTCAGGTTAGCCAGGCGTGGATCATCGGCCTGGCACTGCAATGCGACGGCACCCAGTCGGGCCATGGTTTTGCGTGGGCTGCGCTGGCCGTTCTGCCAGTCGCTTTCAAAGGCCTGGGCGTAAACCCGAGGAATGATGCACAGCAACGGCTCCCATTGCTCGCCCTGGCGCACCATGACCGGTTTGTCCGGATTGGCCTGCGCGGTTTCCCTCAGTCCTTGAATCAGAGCGCCGTCCAGCAACGGCGCATCGCACGGCAGAATCAGCACGACCTCGTGGCGCGCCACCGCCAGCCCCGCGCGAATTCCCGCGTAGGGGCCCGGAAAGTCAGTCTGATCATCGTGGACCAGCCGATCAGCATAGGGGCCATATCGATCCGGATTACGATTGCACGAGATGATCAGATCATCGGTGATCGGCCGCACCAGCCGCTGTACGTGGGCAATCAGCGGCTCGCCGCGCCATGGGATCAAACCTTTGTCCTGTCCACCCATGCGTTGCCCCTGACCTCCGGCCAGCAGCACGACAGAACACGGAACCAGGGCATTTATTACAGGCATGGCGGACACGACCGGAGCGGTAAAAAGAAGTGCTGTGATATAACACCCGCCTGTTTTCCCTACAACCGGACCTAGCCGATGAAAGCCAAGGCAGACACACCTTTCGTACCCCTGAATATTGCCGTTTTGACTGTCAGCGACACCCGCACCCGCGACACCGATACCTCCGGACAGATGTTCGTCGATCGCTTGACCGAAGCCGGTCATGGCCTGATCGAACGGGTTCTGCTGCAGGATGATCTGTACAAAATCCGCGCCCAGGTGGCCACCTGGATTGCTGACGATGAAGTGCAGGTGGTGCTGATTACCGGCGGCACCGGCTTCACCGGCCGTGACAGCACTCCCGAAGCCGTGGCGTGCCTGCTGGACAAACAGGTTGATGGTTTCGGCGAGCTGTTTCGTCAGATATCCGTGCCTGACATCGGCACTTCGACCATCCAGTCCCGTGCATTGGCTGGCCTGGCCAATGGCACACTGGTCTGCTGTCTGCCGGGCTCGACCAATGCCGTACGCACGGGCTGGGACGGCATTCTCGCCCAGCAACTGGACTCGCGGTTCCGTCCTTGCAATTTCGTCGCGCACCTGAAAAAAGCCGAGCCCTGCGGGACCCGAGGGTGACCCATGAGCGCACCTGACAAGTCGGGCCTGATCCCGGTCGAAGAGGCCATGAACCGGTTGCTGTCGATGGCCCAATCCACCCCCATTATCGAGCGCGAGCGGGTCTTGCTGGCTGATGCGCAGGGCAGGGTGCTGGCCGATGATTTGATTTCCGGCCTGGACCTGCCGCCCTGGCCCAACAGTGCCATGGACGGTTACGCCCTGCGTCTGGCGGACTGGAGCGGCGAGCCGCTGATCGTCACCCAGCGGATTTTTGCAGGTCAGGCCCCTGATCCCTTGCAGCCGGGCACCTGCGCGCGGATTTTTACCGGCGCCCCGGTGCCAGAGGGTGCCGATTGCGTCGAAATGCAGGAAAACGCCGAAGTCATGGGCGATGAGCGCGTGCGCTTCACCGAACCGATGCAGGCCCAGCAGAACATTCGCCCCAAAGCCCAGGAAACCACGGTCGGCGACACCGTCCTTGACGCCGGTACCGTGCTGGGGCCGATCGAACTGGGCCTTGCTGCGACCATGGGTATGGGCGAGCTGGAGGTGGTGCGTCGCCCGCGGGTGGCCGTGCTGTCTACCGGCGACGAACTGATCGAGCCGGGCCAGCCGCTCGGGCCGGGACAGATCTACAACAGCAATCGGGTACTGCTGTGCAGTTGGCTCAAGCGGCTGGGCTGCGAAGTGATCGACGCCGGTATCCTGCCCGACGACATGGACAAGACCCGCTTGGCACTGGGCAGTTTGAATAACGTTGATCTGATCCTCTCCACCGGCGGCGTTTCGGTCGGTGAAGCTGACTTTCTTGGCAAGGCCTTGCGCGAGGAAGGTGAGCTGTCGCTGTGGAAGCTTGCGATCAAACCCGGAAAACCCCTGACCTTCGGCCATTTTCGCGGTGTGCCGGTCATCGGCCTGCCGGGCAATCCGGCCTCGACGCTGGTCACTTTCGCCTTACTTGCGCGGCCCTACCTGCTGCGCAGGCTCGGAGTGAAAAAGGTCGAGCCGCTGCACTTCAAAGTGCCCGCCGGTTTTGTCTGGGACAAACCGGGTACGCGGCGCGAATACCTGCGTGGTCGGCTGGAGGAGGGCCGCGTAGTCGCTTATCGCAACCAGAGTTCCGGTGTGCTGCGTAGTGCAGCCTGGGCCGACGGCCTGATCGAAGTGCTCGAAGGCACCACGGTCGCTGAAGGTGATCTGCTGAACTTCATTCCATTAAGTGAAGTGCTGGGCTGATGCCTGGCACATCGATGAGGCTTTCATCCGTGCGTTGCGCGCACTTATACGCTGCCCAAATGTAAATTTTCCTTAACCCTGTCAGTCCCTAGAATCTCCGGAATACCCTCTATTTCGGAGAACTTGTCCATGCCTGGCACTGGATTGATGCCACCCCCTGCGCGCGGCGAGCGCATCCGGCCATGACCACGATTGCGCCGAGCCTGCCAGCCACTGCCCCGGCTGCGCCTGTTTCGCCGTTTGGCCTGCAAACCATCATCGGACTGGTCGGGGTGCTGGTCGCCGTGTTGGTGGCGGGAATCAACGAAGGCGTGACGCGCATCGCCCTGGCCGACATCCGCGGCGCGATGTTCATGGGCTACGACGAGGCCACCTGGGTCACCGCGCTGTATTCGGCCACGTCACTGACGGCTACTGCATTTGCGCCGTGGTTCGCCGTGACCCTGTCGTTGCGGCGTTTCACCCTGGGTGCCATTGCCGCGTTCGTGGTGTTGGGCCTGCTGTGTCCGTTGGCGCCCGGCTACGAAAGTTTTCTGGTGCTGCGCTGCTTGCAGGGTTTGGCCGCAGGTTGTCTGCCGCCGATGCTGATGACCGTGGCGCTGCGCTTTCTGCCGCCCGACATCAAGCTCTATGGCCTGGCCGGCTACGCGCTGACGGCCACTTTCGCGCCGGGGCTCGGGACACCCCTCGCCGCGCTGTGGACCGAATACTTCAGCTGGCAGTGGACGTTCTGGCAAATCATCCCGCTGTGTCTGGTGGCGATGATTGCCATTTCCCACGGCATCCCTCAGGACCCTTTGCGGCTGGAGCGCTTCAAGCAGTTCAACTGGCGCGGCGTGCTGCTGGGTGCGCCCGCGATTTCTTCGCTGGTGATCGGGCTGCTACAGGGCAATCGTCTGGACTGGTTCGAATCGACCTTGATCTGCTGGCTGCTGGGCAGTGGCGTGGTGCTGATGGCGCTGTTCATGCTCAACGAATGGTTCACCCCGGTGCCGTTCTTCAAGCTGCAGATGCTGGCGGGCTTGAACCTGTCCCATGCGCTGTTGACCCTGGGCGGCGTGTTGGTGGTGCTCACGGCGGTGGGGTCGATCCCGTCTGCGTATCTGGCGCAGGTCCACGGCTATCGTCCCCTGCAAACGGCGCCACTGATGTTGATGGTGGCGTTGCCGCAACTGATCGCGCTGCCGATGGTGGCGGCGTTGTGCAATATCCGTCGGGTGGATTGCCGCTGGGTGCTGGCCACAGGGCTTGGGCTGCTGGCGGTGTATTGCTTGGCTGCGACGAACATGAGTTCGGAATGGATTCGCGATCATTTCTATGCCCTGCAGCTGCTGCAAATCGTCGCTCAACCGATGGCGGTCATGCCGTTGCTGATGCAGGCCACGGGTGGTATTGCGCCACCGGACGGACCCTTTGCATCGGCGTGGTTCAACACCGTTCGCGGTCTGGCATCGGTGATTGCCACGGGGCTGCTGGACGCGCTGACCACCTCGCGCCAGCACTTTCACTCCAGCGTGCTGGTGGATCGGCTGGGCAATTCGCCGCAATTGGCGGGCGAAGATTCGGCCGTCTCGCTGGCTCATCGCATTCACGAGCAGGTCGTGACCCTCACCAGTATCGATTTGTATTACTGCATGGGCTGGCTCGCCGCCGCCTTCATTGTGCTGATCCCCTTGATGCCGAGCCGGGTGTATCCGCCCCGTGCCGCGGCCTGAATCCATTTTGAGAGCTTTTCCATGAGCATGACTTCCAAGCAAACCCTGGCCGTGTGTGGCATGGCGATCGTACTGGCGGGTGTGGGCATTTATCTGTTCACCGGCGACAGCCGTCGCCAGTCCACCAATGACGCGTACGTCGTGGCGGACTATTCCATCGTGGCGCCGAAAGTGGCGGGCTTCATCAGCCAGGTGCTGGTGGAGGACAACCAGCCAGTCAAGACAGGCCAGTTGCTGGCGCTGATCGATGACCGGGATCTGCGCACCGCCCTGGCGGCGTCGCAAGCAGAAGTATTGGCTGCCTCGGCCCAGCTGGAACAAAGCAGGGCGGTGTTGCAGCGCCAGGCTTCGGTGATTTCTCAGGCCGAAGCGACACTGGCCGCCACCAAGGCTGAGGTGACATTCGCCGAGCAGGAGCAGGCGCGTTATTCGCACCTTGCAGGCATGGGGGCAGGCACGGTGCAGAACGCCCAGCAGGCGCGCAATCGGATCGACACCGCCCGCGCCCGGCAGACCAGCGCCGTGGCCTCGGTGGCGGCGGATCGCAAGCAGGTGGACATCCTCACCGCGCAACAGCATGCGGCCGAGGCCGGGCTCAAGCGCGCGCAAGCGGCCCATGATCAGGCGCAGTTGCAACTGAGCTACACGCGCATCGTTGCGCCAGTCGATGGCGTGGTGGGCGAGCGTGCAGTGCGGGTCGGTAATTACGTCAATCCGGGCAGTCGTCTGTTATCGGTGGTGCCGTTGAGTCAGGCCTATGTGGTCGGCAACTTCCAGGAAACCCAGCTGACCAACGTGACGCCGGGCCAGCGCGTCGAAATCCGCATCGATACCTTTCCGGGCGAGCCGCTCAAGGGGCGCGTGCAAAGCATTGCGCCGGCCACAGGCGTGACCTTTGCTGCGATCAAACCGGACAACGCCACCGGCAACTTCACCAAAGTCGTGCAGCGTCTGCCGGTCAGAATCGTCCTCGACGCTGATCAGCCGTTGGCGCGCAAGTTGTGGGTCGGGCTGTCGGTGGAGGCGATCATCGATACCCAGTCGCCAGCCAGCGCGCAAGAGGTAAGCACGCGATGAAAGGGTTATGGACCCTGCGCCTGCCGGCACTGTCTGCCCTGTTCATCGCGCTGTCGGCGTGCCAGGTCGGGCACGATTTCAAAGCGCCTGAAAGCGCCAATCAGGTGGAGTGGCTGCCCGTGCGTGGCGAGTCTGCTCCCAGCCGGCCGCAGGCAACGCCGATCAGACAGGATTGGTGGCAGGTGTTCAATGATCCTGTGCTGTCGTCGCTGATCCAGCGCGCCACCACGAGCAATATCGACCTTAAGATCGCTGCCAACCGCCTTGAGCAAAGCCGTGCAGCACGGCAAGTGGTTGGTGCCGATCAACTGCCCGGCGTCGCGGCCGGTATGGGCTATCAGCGTGAGCGCAACAGCGCTGAGGGCTTGAATGACCCTTCCGGGAAGGCGGGCAAGTCGGCGTTCAGCTTGTGGGACGGCGGGTTTGATGCGTCATGGGAAATCGATCTGTGGGGCCGGGTGCGCCGTGAGGTTGAGGCCGCCGATGCCACCGTGGCGGTCGCGGAAAATGATCGGCGCGGCGTGCTGTTGTCCTTGCAGGCCGAGACTGCGCGGGACTATCTGCAACTGCGCGGGGTCCAGGACACGCTGGCCGTCACTCGGGAAAATCTTGCGGTGTCGAGCAACAGTCTTGAGCTTTCGAATGAGCGTTTTGCCAGTGGTGTCGCGACCCATCTGGATGTGGCCGAAGCCTCGGCGCAGGTGGCAACGATCCAGGCGCGCCTGCCAATACTCGAGCAGCGCCAGGCGCAGTTGATCAACGCGTTGGGCCTGTTGCTCGCGCAGACGCCACGCACCCTGCAAGCGGAACTTGAGCGTGAGCACGGTGCGGTGGCGATTGATGCATCGATTCCGGTGGGGTTGCCGTCTGAACTGGCGCAGCGTCGCCCGGATATTCGTCAGGCCCAGGCGCGCATGCACGTCGCAGCGGCCAGCGTCGGTGTGGCTGAAGGCGATTTTTATCCACGGATTGTGCTGTCGGGCAATGTCGGATTTCAGTCGATGCAGCTGTCGGATTTCGGCAGTTGGGGCTCACGGCAATTCGGCATTGGGCCACAGTTGAGCCTGCCGATTTTCGAAGGCGGGCGCCTGCGCGGCATGTTGCATCTGCGTCAGGTCCAGGAGCAGGAAGCGGCGCTGGGTTATCAGCAAACCGTGCTGCGTGCCTGGCAGGAAATCGACGATGGCATGAGCCTCTATAACGCCACACAATTGCAGCAGGCCAGGCTTAAAGAGGCCGTGCAGCACAACCAGATCGCGCTGGCGACGGCCAAACAGCAGTATGTCGAAGGCGTGGTGGATTTTATCAACGTGCTGACCGTGCAGCGCGCGCTCCTGGCGAGCCAGGAGCAATGCGTCGAAAGCTCCACCGCCCAGGGCCAGGCATTGGTGGGGTTGTACAAAGCGTTGGGGGGAGGGTGGTGAACGTGCGCAAGTGAAAGTGCGCTTAGCGTTGCACGCGCTGCCGAGCAGCGCGATGCGGCGTGCGGCGTGTCAGTGCTGGGGGCTCGCGAACAAGTTCGCTCCTACAGGGTGGGCACGCGGCATAGGGTTCTGTAGGAGCCAACTTGTTGGCGAGCCGGGCAATGCGGTGGGTCAGTGCTGGCGTCTCGCGAACAAGTTCGCTCCTACAGAGGGAAGGCGTATGTGCGGGCTTCTGTAGGAGCCAACTTGTTGGCGAGCCGGGCAACGCGGTGGGTCAGTGCTGGCGTCTCGCGAACAAGTTCGCTCCTACAGGGGTGGGCGCGCGGCATAGGGTTCTGTAGGAGCCAACTTGTTGGCGAGCCGGGCAATGCGGTGGGTCAGTGCTGGCGTCTCGCGAACAAGTTCGCTCTTACAGGATGGGCGCGCGGCGTAGGGTTCTGTAGGAGCCAACTGGTTGGCGAGCCGGGCAACGCGGTGGGTCAGTGCTGGGGGCTCGCGAACAAGTTCGCTCCTACAGAGGGACGGCGTATGTGCGGGCTTCTGTAGGAGCCAACTTGTTGGCGAGCCGGGCAATGTGGCGTGTCAGTGCTGGCGTCTCGCGAACAAGTTCGCTCCTACAGTCTGGAGCGCTCAGGCCTTCGCCGCTTCCTCGTCCAGCCTATCGGCTTCGAACAGTTCGGCCAGTTCCTTGCGCGCTTCCAGGGCAGTTTGTTTGACCTTCACCGCGTCGTCGTAAATCAGGTGCTGGGCGTTGAGTACTTGTTCATCGTGACGCTTGAAGCGGCTGATGCGCGCGTCGGCCTGCGCCTGGCTCAACCCCAGGCCGACCAGCGTGCGGCGGGTCATTTCCAGGCTCGAATAGAAGGTTTCGCGAACCGCTTGCGCGTCCACATCCATCAGGCGATGAACGTGCTGACGGTTGCGTGCCCGGGCGATGATTTTCATGTGCGGATAGAGCTTGCGCACCAGCTCTGCGGTCTTGATGTTGGCGTCCGGGTCGTCGGTGGCGATGACGAAGTACTCGGCTTGATCGACCTTGGCGGCGCGCAGGATTTCCGGGCGTAGCGGGTCGCCATAAAACACCGGTGCGTTGCCGAAGCTGCGGGTGAATTCAATGGTCTCCACCGAGGTGTCCAGCGCTACGAACGAGATGTTCTGTGCCCGCAGAATCCGCGCCACGATCTGGCCCATGCGGCCCATGCCGGCGATCACTACTCGCGGGTTGTCCGACTCGATTTCGCGGTATTCGTCCGGGACTTCCTTGACCACCACTTTGGGCTTGAGCCAGCGCGCCATGACGAGCAGCAACAGCGGCGTGACTGCCATCGACAGGGTGATGGTCAGCACCAGCAGGTCATACAGTTGTGCTTCGAACAGGCCTTGATCGCGGCCGATCTTGAAGACCACGAAGGCGAACTCACCGCCCGCCGCCAGCACCAGCCCCAGCCGCAGTGCGCTCTGTTTGCTCAAACCGCCGGCAAACCGGCCGACCACAAACAACAGCGGCAATTTCAGCGCGATCAGCAACAGCGTCAGGCCGATCACCGTGACCGGCGCGCTGAACAGCAGGCCGATGTTGGCCCCCATGCCGACGCTGATAAAGAACAGGCCCAGCAGCAGGCCTTTGAACGGCTCGATCTGCGATTCCAGTTCATGGCGATACTCGGAATCTGCCAGCAGCAGACCGGCAAGAAACGCACCCAGGGCCATGGAAACGCCCACCAGATCCATCAGCCACGCCGTACCGATGACCACCAGCAAGGCGGTGGCGGTGGACACTTCCTGCAGTTTGGATTTGGCGACAATCCGAAACACCGGACGCAGCAGATAGCGACCGCCGATCACCACAATCGCGATCACGCCCAACACCTGCAGACCATGGCTCCATTGACTGCCGGAAGTGGTCTGGTGATCGGCACCTGCCAACAGCGGCACCATGGCGATCAGCGGAATCGCGGCAATGTCCTGAAACAACAGAATGGCGAACGCCAGACGCCCGTGAGGCGCGTTGAGCTCCTTGCGCTCGGCCAGGCTTTGCAGACCGAAGGCGGTCGACGACAACGCCAGACCCAGACCCAGTACCACCGCCGTGTTGAGCGGCTGACCGAAGGCGAACAACGCCACCGAGCCAATCACCACGCCGGTCAGCATCACCTGGGCCAGACCCACACCGAACACCGATTTACGCATGACCCACAGGCGCTTGGGTGACAATTCCAGACCGATGATAAACAGCAGCAGCACCACGCCCAGTTCGGATATATGCGCAACGCTTTGTGGATTGCCGATCAGCCCAAGAACAGAGGGGCCAATGATCACACCGGCAATGAGATAACCAATTACCGCGCCCAGTTGCAGGCGCTTGGCCAACGGAACGGCCACTACAGCGGCGCACAAAAAAACGACTGCGGCCTGTAGCAGGCTGCCTTCATCGGCCATTGGGAACTCCTTAGTCATAAACATGAGGGGGCAATAGGTGGCACAACATAAAGCGTTGAAACAAAGAGTATTAAACCACGCCAGGGTGACTGATTAAGCGCGGCATTTGGCTGCATCCTCGCCCGAGGGTGTCCAGGGCTGCGTTAGCGCGTAATATGAGCGCGCATTTGCCAAGGGCAGATGATTTCTACGATTTCAGGAAAACAGTCATGACCAACAAGCAGCGTTTGATTTACTCGATCATCATCGCCCTGGCGGTACTGGTGATCATGCTGGGCCTGTCGCATTTGCAGAACAGTGGCGTGATCACAGAGCAGACCTTCCAGTACATCGCGATTTTCGTGGCCGTGGTGGTAGTGGTCATCAACGGCATCATGCGGCGCAAGGTCAAGCACTGAGGCCGACGCAACGGGTTACGTAAACCGGCCTGAACTATTTTTTCCCTGGCGAACTCCAAAATCCCGCAAGTCATAAGCCCGAAAAGGGAATTGGAGTTCAAGATGATCAAGAAACTTACTGCTGCCATCCTCGCCACTGCCGCTCTGGCCACCGCCCAGGTTGCCCTGGCCGACAAGCCCGGCGCTGGCTGGATCACCATCGAGAAGGCCATCGAAAAGGCCAAATCGGCGGGCTACACCGAAATCTACAAAATCGAAGCCGATGATAACGGCTACTGGGAAGGCGAAGGGCGCAAGGCTGACAGCCTGACCTACGAGTTCCGCATCGACGGTACGTCGGGCAACGTACTTCGCGATCAGAAAGACTGATTCAGCCCTCAGGCTAAATCCTGGACAACAGCGCGACCGGTTCGCGCTGTTGTCGTTTCAGGGCTGCGCGTGATGCCCGAAAACCTCGCTTTACCCACGCCATCGATTGCCTCTAGGCTTGCTCCCCGTCATTGACTACCAGCAGGAAGCGACGCATGAGCGTGCGGATCGAACTCAAAGCAAACCCCACCGAAGAAGAACGCCTGGCCATTCTGGCGCCGCTGGTGGGCTACAACGCGCAGCAGGCCGGCGATGGTCTTTCGGAAAAACTGGCGCTAATGGTGCGCGACGAACTCACCGGCCAGATCATCGGTGGTCTGCACGCGCGGGTCTTGTATCGCTGGTTGTTCATCGAACTGCTGGTGGTGCCCGAGCAAACCCGCGGCCAGGGCATGGGCTCGACCTTGATGCAGATGGCCGAGGATCTGGCCCGGGAGCGAGACTGCGTGGGGGTGTGGCTGGACACGTTTGACTTCCAGGCGCCGGAGTTCTATCGCAAGCACGGCTACACCGAGTTCGGTCATATCGATGACTATCCGCCGGGCCACAAGCGCTTCTTTTTTCAGAAACGCCTGAAATCGCCAGACCAATAATTGTCAGCCAAAGCGCCCGGCGCTGTAGGGCGCAGGATCGGTAAACGGCTCGGCGCCGGACATCATTTGCGCCAGCAACCGACCGCACACCGGGCCGAGTGTCAAACCGTGGTGCGCATGGCCGAAATTGAACCAGAGCCCCTTATGGTTTGGCGCTGGACCGATTACCGGCCGCATGTCCGGCAAGCAGGGACGGCGTCCCAGCCACGGCTCGGCATCCAGCCGTTCGCCCAGTGGATAAAACGTTCGGGCCACCGCTTCGCAACGGCTGAGCTGGATGTCGTTGGGCGGCGCATCGCTGTCGGCGAATTCGATGCCGGTGGTCAGACGTATCCCTCGCGCCATCGGCGCCAGCACGAACCCGGCCTGAGCATCGACCACCGAATGACGCAACTGCGCGCCCGGTAGCGAGGCGTAGTGCATGTGATAGCCGCGCTTGATGCCCAGCGGAATGCGGTATCCCAGCGGTTTGAACAGCTGCGCCGATTGTGGGCCCAACGCAATGACCACTTGCTCGCAGTCCACCGTGCCCTGTTCGCTGTCCACCTGCCATTGGCCCGCGTGCTGACGCAAACTGCACGCATCACCTTTGAGCAATACACCGCCACGCGCCACGAACAATGCCGCGTAACCGCGAGTCAGCGCGCCTGGATCGCTGACGCTTTTGGGGTCCAGCCAGTGAATGCCGCCCACGATGCCACCGTGCAAATCCGGCTCACGCTCCTTCAATTGCTGCGCGTTCAGCACGTCATAGCGCAGGCCGAAACGTTCGTTGGACCTGGCGTCCGCCACCGCCAGCTCGAACTCCCGGGGATCACGATAGAACTCGATCCAGCCCTTGGCGCTGAACAGGCCGCCCATTTCGGCTGCCTGGGCCAAAAGGTCGTGTTCGAAAACGCAGCGCTCCACCAGCGGCAGCATCGCCTGGCGGGCGACCGCCAGGTTTTCGAAGGACGACTGCTGCCAATACCGAAACAGCCAAGGCGCTGCTTTGGGTAAATAGCTCAGGCTGTAACGCATGGCCGACTGTTGGTTCAAGCCATAGCGCAGCAACGTCGAGAATTGTCGGGGGAATGCGTAGGGGGTAACGCTTGAACGCTCGATCAGTCCGGCGTTGCCATGACTGGTGCCGCGACCGGGCTCGTCGCGGTCGAGCAGTATCACTTGGTGGCCCGCAGCTTGCAGATGAAGTGCGGAGCAGACGCCAATGATTCCGGCGCCCAGGACGAGAGTCTGGCAGTGCATCGTCGATCCTTGAACGGTGGTTGAGGAACATGCGGGGGCACGCAGTTTACCTGTTTGTCTCCACGCAGTACTCTCGGCGGATTGTTCAGTCTGGCTCGCACCCCTCATCCTCAACCGGAGTTTCAGATGTCCGCACCTCTCGACACCGCTGCGCTGCAGACCATTTCCTTCCCTGACCTGATCGCACTTCTGGAGCAGATTTTTCTGCGTCACGGCACCTCGCCCCAGGTCGCTTCGGTATTGGCCACTAACTGCGCGAGTGCCGAACGTGACGGTTCTCATAGCCACGGCATATTTCGGATCAAGGGCTATCTGTCGTCGCTGGCGGCAGGTTGGGTCAATGGCCAGGCGGTGCCGACGGTGGAGGACGTTGGCGCGGCGTTCGTGCGGGTCGATGCCGGCGGTGGATTCGCCCAACCGGCGCTGGAGGCTGCGAGGTCGCTGGTGGTCGAAAAAGCCAGAACTGCCGGCATCGCGATTCTGGCGATCCGTAACTCTCACCATTTCGCTGCACTGTGGCCGGATGTCGAGCCGTTCGCCGAGCAGGGTCTGGTGGCGTTGAGCGTGGTCAACAGCATGACTTGCGTGGTGCCCCACGATGCGCAAAAACCACTGTTTGGCACCAACCCGATCGCCTTCGCCGCGCCTCGTGCCGGTGGCAACCCGATTGTGTTCGACATGGCCACCAGCGCCATCGCCCACGGCGACGTGCAAATTGCCGCCAGGGAAGGGCGCATGTTGCCAGCGGGCATGGGGGTGGACCGAGCCGGTGAACCGACGTGTGACCCCAAAGCGATTCTTGACGGCGGAGCGCTGCTGCCATTTGGTGGGTACAAAGGCTCGGCGCTGGCGATGATGGTTGAGCTATTGGCAGCGGCTTTGACGGGTGGGAATTTTTCGTTCGAGTTCGACTGGTCCAGACATCCCGGCGCGCAAACGCCCTGGACCGGGCAACTGATCATCGTCATCGACCCGGACAAAGGCCGAGGGCAGGATTTTGCCGTGCGCAGCGAGGAGCTGGTCAGGCAAATGCAGGGGGTGGGCCAGGAGCGTCTGCCCGGCGATAGACGTTATGCGCAGCGGGCCAGGTCGGTAGTTGAAGGAGTTGCGATCCCTGGGCCGGACCTTGAACGGTTGAGGCAGCTGGCGAGCGTTTAAATCGCGAGGTGACTGACCGGTATGGCACCTTTGAAGGAAGCGGCGAGGGCGGGCAGAGCCCCCGTCGGGTCAGGCAGCGTCTGTTGGCTGGCAACGTGCAGCCGGACTTGATGCCGGGCGTCCTGTACCTCCTGCAGCGCGCCTGCTTTTTGGGCGCAGGGCATTGCCAGCGCGCTGGCGCTGATGGCCGCAAGCAGCAAGGTAAAGATGAACGCGAGCGTGGTTTTCATGGCAGTGCCTCCTCAGAGCAGCGTCTTGCAGGCGATCCGGACGGCGGACTCGATAAGTGCAGACTACGTCTCACTGGCGCTGTGGCGTTATACGGATACTGCCCGGTTCTTGCCTGATGCTGCGCGCAGAGATGGCGCGGGGAGGTAATGCCCGCTCGTCAGAACGGAGCTTGCGTTTGGTCAATTATCCAAATACTGTATGTTTAACCAGTATTCATTGAAACGGAGTTGACCATGCAAACCGCTCACATCGACAACAGCTTTGAATGTGTCCGTGCCCCGCTGGAGCAGACGTTCAGCAGTGTCTGGGGTAACGAAATGCAACGAGAAGACTTTCTGGCGCTGGCCACCGGGATGCTTCACTACAACGCTTCCCTGTCTGACGCGGGACACACGGACAGCCAGTCCGTCAGTTCACCGGCACTTCATGCTCGCGCAGAGTGAACGATGACGAGGATGCCGGCGAGACGGCATGGGCCACTGAGCGCCCTTCGCTGACAGCTGGCTCAAGGTCGTCGGCTTGAGGATGACGGCGCTTGCCGCTACGGATCATCGCCAGCGCGACCAGCGTTGCTACTACTGATAAAGCGCACCAGGCCAACAGGAATGTAATCACGTGGGGTTCTCCGAACGGCATAAATCGGGTTGTCATTGTGAATATGACACCGCTCCATGTGTGATATCGGCCTTGTCAGGCAATGCTTGAGGCGATAATCGTTAAGCCTGACCAGTTGCGCCAGATATCGCAACTCTCAAAGATCAGCACGGTCTGGAGTAAACGATAGTCAACGTTGAGGCAGCTGGTTATGAAAGATCTCGGCTCGCGGTTAAAAGAAGCGCGCAAGCGCATGGGGCTCTCGCAACAGGAGTTCGGCGCGATCGGTGGTGTCGAGGCCAATGCTCAGGGTAAATACGAAAGCGGGGAACGCATCCCCCGGTCCGATTATCTGGCGGCACTGAAGAAAAAGGGCATCGACGTGCTGTACATCCTTTCCGGAGAAAAGACGCCGATGGCCAATGAGTCGTTGAGTGATGCCGAGCGCAGCATCATTACGCATTATCGTGTGCTCAATGAGGATGATCAGGGAGCGATATCCCAATTGGCCACGTCATTGTCTGAATGCAGCACCCATCTTGATCAGGTCTCCTGACCTGTCGCGTCCGTACCACACTTGCCTGACAATATATGAAACATATATGCTTCGTATATTCCACGTGAGGTACAACCATGGGTCTGGTCAAGATTTCCGAACAGATGCACGCCAACCTGCGCTCGGTCAGCGCCGCGCTCAGTCGCTCGATCAATGCGCAGGCCGAGCACTGGATGCGTATCGGTATGCTTGCCGAGCTGCATCCGACATTGAACTACAGCGAGCTATGTCAGCTGCTGATTCGCGCTGAAAACTCAGGCGCCAGCGCCATCGGTGCGCCAATCGACATCGCCCCTTCGATTCCCCAAGCCAGAGCGGTTTCCCGATGAGCATCAGTATCAAGAGCGAAGCCGATCTGGTGGGATTACGGGTGGCCGGCAGATTGGCGGCAGACGTGTTGGCGATGATCGCGCCACACGTCAAGGCCGGTGTCAGCACAGAGGCACTGGACGATATCTGCAACGATTTCATCGTCAATGCGCTGAAAGTCATTCCCGCCAATGTCGGCTACCACGGCTTTACCAAAACCACCTGTATTTCCCCCAACAGCGTGGTCTGCCACGGGATTCCCGCGCCCGGTGACATTCTCAAGGACGGCGATATCGTTAATATCGATGTGGCGGTGATCAAGGATGGCTGGTATGGCGATACCAGCCGCATGTACCTGGTCGGCGAGGTCAGTCCATTGGCCAAGCGCCTGGTCGACACCACTTACGAAGCAACGCTTGCCGGTATTTACGCGGTGAAACCAGGGGCGACACTGGGTGATATCGGCCACGCCATCCAGACCGTTGCCTATCGCGAAGGGTTCAGTGTGGTGCGCGAGTACTGCGGCCACGGCATCGGCCGCAAGTATCACGAAGAGCCGCAGGTGCTGCACTACGGCGCTGCGGGGAAGGGGCTGCGCCTCAAGCCGGGCATGGTGTTTACCATCGAGCCGATGATCAATGCCGGCAAGCCAGGCACGCATATTCTGGACGATGGCTGGACCGTACTGACGCGCGACGCCTCCCTGTCGGCTCAGTGGGAACATATGGTCGCGGTGACCCAGACTGGCTTCGAATTGCTGACACCCTGGCCGGACGGCACGGGCGATTACCCACCCGTGAAGTCGTTTGTCGCGATGGCAGACTAATAAAGTCACAATTGCGGTGGTGACGATTATTCGACTTCGCCTGTAGTCTGCGTCTCGTTCCCCTGTAGTGTTGTGACCTGACCGGCTCATGGATGATCAGGCGCGCAGCACTTGGGGAGAACACCAATTTCAAATGAAAAAACCCGGCCTTAGCCGGGTTTTTTTGTGCAAATCAATCAAGTCAGTGGTCGAGGCTTTTCGCAGCCACAACGCCTGCGGAACTGAGCTTGATCGGATAGTGTAACGATCGGTCACCTTTGCTGGCTTTGTCCACGCTGCCATCGTGAATCAGGCCGTGCTGCTGCAAGTGTTCCAGGGTATCGGCTACCGCATGTTCCCCCCTGTAGTTGTCCAGCACTTCCTTGCCCAGGCCGGCGGGATGAGCGTGGAGCAGGCGGGTGAGAACTTCTTTTTTCAGTGCGTTATCGATGGTCATATTTACCTCGCTTTGCTGGTGTCATGAGCGCTGCATGTAAATTGGGACCACCGGTTTACCCATTTGTTTGGATTTTTCTGACCCTTCAGCTGCGTTTCCATTGCACCTTGGTCACGCCCAGGCCTTCGGCCTGAATGATGGCCAATCGCATCGGGCACGCAGAAACGTTGCCGTTCAGACCTCCCACACCGGCATGAAGAGTGGCGAAGTACAGTGCTTCGCCTTCGCTGAGACGGTCCGCTTGATGACAGAAATGCCGAGGCTCGCCGCGAAACTGGTAATGAATTTCAAAGTCCTTGTAATCGTTCATCGTAGTCCCCGCCCGTGCGACGCGTGATACGTCGCTCTGAAATTAATTACGGTCTGGAAGTGCCTGACAGCATGTCTTTGCAATGCGTCCGGGATGCGGCCGTTTCATTTCGAGATCGATACAGGCTTGCAAGACTCATGGTGGCCTTGAATCGTAATGCTTCCCTGCCCAGCCCTGAAAAAATCTGCGACATTTCCAGGTACCGGGCATTGGAAAAACTACACGGTTTCATACCGTTTTGAACGTTGCTCCGATGAGCGGCAATGTGCCATATCTGTTCGGATATAACGCTTGCCTCAAACGCTGAAAGCGCTGACGGGTACCCGTTTTTGGAGGGGTCAGCTGCAGGATTTGAGGTTCACCGGGCCGACGAAATCATTGCCGTGGCCCATGACGCAAGCCACGCGCTGATTGCGCTGGCGCTCCCAGCTTTCGACGGGATAGGTCTTGTTCCACGCTTGATAAAGCTGTTGATCCTGGCGAGAGAGCCGCAGATTGTATTGCTTGCTCATATAGAAGTAGGTGCGCGCAATCATTCCGCGAATCGATGGCCGTGGCATGACCTTTTTGGCTTTGAAGTCCACCTGCGTCAGACACGAGCCGTACTGACCTGCCTGTCGAGGGAGCCAGCCAAAACTAAAGTTGTTACGGTCGCCATTGACTTCACCAATACTGGGCACAAGGTTGTGCAAATCGGCCTCGGCGCGTTTGTAGACTTGATCGTTGCGCGTGCAGTTCTGGCGTCCTCCGTTCTGCCAGCATTGCCGCAGATGGCCGATTTGCCAGGCCGGGACGATGTGTTCCCATTCTATGCGCTTGGCCCGTGTGGCATTTTTACGCGGGATATAACCGCATGCGGCCAGATCCACTTTATTACCGGTGTATTTACAGCCGCAGTAGAACTCCGTCGACTGCGGCGCGTAGAGATCCCACGCGACTTTCTTCGCTTCACTGAAGGTCCGTGGCGCCTCGGCATTGGAGCTCAACGGCAGGACAAGCAAAACACTGGCACAGAGCAGTTTTGAAACCTTGAATCTCATCCGTCAATCGTCCTTGGGCAGTGTCCAAAAGACTTGGATACCGCCGTCGTCGCGATAGGCGAGGGTGACGTTTTCGTTTTCAGCGATCTCTGCCAGCAACTGGTTCCAATCGTCTTCTGATTCGTCCGGCAAGCGAAAGATCAGGGCGGCCCTGGACTTTTGTGCGGTGGTGGAATTGATGATTCTTTGAATGCGGATTCCCATTCGCTCATAAGGGCCAGGAGCGGGGGCAGAGGAAGAGTTTTTTGACACGAAATTGATCCCTTGTTTTTGCTGTACATGCGTACAGTATTTCAGTGAGGGAAGTTTCGCAATACTGCTGTAGGACAAAGTCTGAACACTGGACTTCGTGAGCGAATTTTGCAGCCCGCGCTGGCGAACCAATTCACGGGGTGTCGATCAGATGGCGTATCGGCGGATGAGTTCGCTGAATCTTTGAAAACAGGAGTCTGCATGAATATCAAACAGTTAGGGCTGCCGCTTGCCCTTGCCGTGTGCACAATGCTCGCCGGTTGCTCGACGGCTACCGTGGTCACACTGCAGAACGGCACGCAGTACGTCACCAAGGACAAGCCGGACACCAAGACCAAAGACGGTTTCTACGAGTTCGAAGATATTTCCGGAAGAATGGTCAAGGTTCGCGCCGATGAAGTGGCGACCGTGAAAGAAGAAGATTGATAACAGCGGGGCTGAGCGCATGTTTGCTTCAGCCCCGTTTTTTTTGCCCGGAGTTATTCGGGCCATAAGCGAGAATCACGACATTGGCCGCGGTGTGACTTATTCGGGTATCCGACCGGATGCGGCACATCGGCTACAGTCTTTCTTGCACACCCTTACAGCGGATGATCCGGAGTCACTGCACCCCCTGAAAGCTGCACCGGTGGCGCGATGACCGGGGGGTTCTCGCAGTTGACAAATACGTTGACGGTTACCATAGTTCCACCCACGCAAACGTTTGCGCTTCGACTGCTTTGCCAGTCGTAAGCGCTAAAACGGTGCCGATAAAATAATCATAAATGTCGGAGTGATCCCATGAAGCTGCCTTTCGCTGCACGCCTTCTCGCTGTTGCCATGCTTACCGCCACCGCAATCTCCCTGCCTGTTTCATCCGCCTTCGCCGACGACGCTAAAAAGCCGACGGTCGCACTGGTAATGAAGTCCCTGGCCAATGAATTCTTCCTGACCATGGAAGACGGCGCCAAGGTCTATCAGAAGGAACATTCCGCTGATTTCGACCTGATCTCCAACGGCATCAAGAACGAATCAGATACGGCAGCCCAGATTGATATCGTCAACCAGATGATCGTCAAGAAAGTCGACGCCCTGGTTATCGCACCGGCTGATTCCAAAGCCCTGGCTTCGGTGATCAAAAAGGCGATGGACGCAGGTATCAAGGTCGTCAACATCGACAACCAGCTCGACGTCGATGTGCTCAAAAGCAAAAACATGGAAGTGCCTTTCGTAGGTCCGAACAACCGCAAAGGCGCCAAGCTGGTGGGCGACTACCTGGCCAAGCAACTGGCAGCCGGAGATCAGGTCGGCATCATCGAGGGCGTTCCGACCACCACCAACGCCCAGCAGCGCACCGCAGGTTTCAAGGATGCAATGGATGGCGCGCAGATGAAGATTGTCTCCACGCAGTCAGGCAATTGGGAGATCGACAAGGGCAACGCTGTGGCCTCGGCCATGCTCAACGAATACCCGAACCTCAAAGCCTTGCTGGCCGGTAACGACAGCATGGCCTTGGGCGCCGTCTCGGCAGTTCGTGCTGCAGGCAAGGCCGGCAAAGTGCAAGTGGTCGGCTACGACAACATCAATGCCATCAAGCCGATGCTCAAGGATGGTCGTGTTCTGGCCACGGCTGATCAGTTCGCCGCCCGCCAGGCTGTGTTTGGTATCGACACGGCGCTGAAGATGATCAAAGGCGAAAAACTCGACATCAAGGACGGTGTGATCGAGACCCCTGTCGAGCTGGTCACCAAGCCGCAATAATTCCAGCCTCGTCTCACACACCTGAAACAGCGCCCGTCTTCGTGTGAAGGCGGGTGCGTGGAGAGCGTTATGTCAGCGTCTGCTCAGGCCGCTGTTCTATCTGTCAGCGGTATCGGCAAAACCTACGCCCAGCCCGTACTCGGCGACATCGACCTGACGCTGATGCGCGGGGAAGTGTTGGCCTTGACCGGTGAAAACGGCGCAGGCAAAAGCACCCTGTCCAAAATCATTGGCGGACTGGTCACGCCGACCACCGGCCAGATGCAATTTCAGGGTCAGCCCTATGCGCCGGCCAGCCGCACCCAGGCCGAGAAACTCGGCGTGCGCATGGTCATGCAAGAACTCAATCTGCTGCCGACGCTGTCGGTTGCCGAAAATCTGTTTCTCGACAACCTGCCCAGTCGCGGCGGCTGGATCAACCGCAAGCGCCTGCGTGAGGACGCGATAAAAGCTATGGCACAAGTCGGGCTCGATGCCATCGATCCTGACACCCTGGTGAGCGAGTTGGGCATCGGCCATCAGCAGATGGTCGAGATCGCCCGCAACCTGATCGGCGACTGCCATGTGCTGATTCTCGATGAGCCGACAGCGATGCTCACTGCCCGCGAAGTCGAGATGCTGTTCGAGCAGATCACCCGCCTGCAGGACCGGGGCGTGTCGATCATCTACATTTCCCATCGCCTCGAAGAACTGGCCCGCGTCGCCCAGCGCATTGCTGTGCTGCGCGACGGCAAACTGGTGTGTGTCGATGCGATGGCCAATTACAACAGTGAGCAGTTAGTGACGCTGATGGTGGGTCGCGAGCTGGGCGAAAAGATCGATCTGGGAGAGCGCAGGATTGGCGACGTCGCGTTGTCGGTCAAAGGCCTTAGCCGATCCGACAAAGTGCTCGACGTCTCGTTCGACGTGCGCGCTGGCGAGATCTTCGGGATTTCGGGTTTGATCGGCGCCGGTCGAACCGAGCTGATGCGCCTGATCTACGGCGCAGACATTGCCGACAGCGGCACCATCGAAGTCGGCAGCCCTTTGCGTGCGGTCAGTGTGCGATCGCCGGTGGACGCCGTCGGTCACGGCATCGCGCTGATCACCGAAGACCGCAAAGGCGAAGGCCTGCTGCTGTCGCAATCGATCAGCGCCAACATCGCGCTGGGCAACATGGAGGCAATTTCCAATGCGGGTGTCGTGGACGGCAGCGCGGAAATGAAGCTTGCCAGACGTCAGGTGGATGCCATGCGCATTCGCAGCTCCAGCCCGACACAACTGGTTTCCGAGCTGTCCGGTGGCAACCAGCAGAAAGTGGTGATCGGTCGCTGGCTGGAGCGTGATTGCCAGGTGATGCTGTTCGACGAGCCCACGCGTGGCATCGACGTCGGCGCCAAATTCGACATCTACACCTTGCTGGGCGATCTGACGCGCCAGGGCAGGGCGTTGGTGGTGGTGTCCAGCGACCTGCGCGAACTGATGCTGATCTGCGACCGGATCGGCGTGCTGTCCGCCGGGCGCCTGATCGACACCTTCGAGCGCGACAGCTGGACCCAGGACGAACTGCTTGCCGCCGCCTTTGCCGGCTACCAAAAACGTGATGCGCTGCTGTCCGACGCCGCGCCCAGGATTGATTGATGAAAACGCCTACTACCAACAGCGCCGCGCTGCCATCTCCGGGCAAGCGCAGCGGTAACTATTTTGGCCTGGGCACTTACCTTGGCCTGGCCGGCGCATTACTGGCGATGATCGTGCTGTTCTCGTTGCTCAGCGATCACTTTCTGTCTTACGAAACCTTCAGCACCCTGGCCAACCAGATTCCTGATCTGATGGTGCTGGCGGTCGGCATGACTTTCATCCTGATTATCGGCGGCATCGACCTTTCAGTGGGCTCGGTATTGGCCTTGGCGGCTTCGGCGGTCAGCGTGGCGATGCTTGGCTGGGGCTGGGGCGTATTGCCTTCGGCACTGCTGGGCATGGCTTGCGCAACCGTGGCGGGCACCATTACCGGCTCGATCACCGTGGCCTGGCGTATTCCGTCGTTCATCGTTTCCCTGGGCGTGCTGGAAATGGCCCGTGGCGTGGCGTACCAGATGACCGATTCGCGCACCGCCTATATCGGTGATTCCTACGCCTGGCTGTCCAATCCGTTTGCATTCGGCATTTCGCCATCGTTCGTAATCGCCTTGATCGTGATCTTCGTCGCCCAAGCCGTGCTGACCCGTACCGTGTTCGGTCGCTACCTGATCGGTATCGGCACTAATGAAGAAGCCGTGCGTCTGGCCGGGATCAATCCCAAGCCCTACAAGATTCTGGTGTTCTCGCTGATGGGCTTGCTCGCCGGTGTGGCCGCGCTTTTCCAGATTTCCCGTCTGGAAGCTGCTGACCCGAATGCCGGTTCCGGGCTTGAGTTGCAGGTCATCGCCGCCGTAGTGATCGGCGGTACCAGTTTGATGGGCGGTCGCGGCTCGGTGATCAGCACCTTTTTCGGTGTGCTGATCATTTCGGTGCTGGCGGCGGGCCTGGCGCAGATCGGTGCGACCGAACCGACCAAGCGCATCATCACTGGCGCTGTGATCGTCGTCGCTGTGGTGCTCGACACCTATCGCAGCAATCGCGCGAAGCGGCGCGGCTGATATGGCCACGATCAAAGATGTGGCAGCGCTCGCGGGGATTTCCTACACCACCGTTTCCCATGTGCTGAACAGAACCCGGCCCGTGAGTGAGCAGGTACGGATCAAGGTCGAAGCGGCCATTGCCCAGCTCGACTATGTGCCCAGCGCCGTGGCCCGCTCGTTGAAAGCCAAGGCGACCTCGACCATCGGATTGTTGATTCCCAACGGGATCAATCCGTACTTCGCCGAACTGGCGCGAGGGATCGAAGACTACTGCGAGCGCAACGGATTCTGCGTGATCCTGTGCAACTCCGACGACGACCCGGACAAACAGCGCAGTTATTTGCGGGTGTTGCTGGAGAAGCGCGTAGATGGCCTGATCGTGTCGTCGGTGGGCAGTGACGCCGGGCTAGTCGACGGGTTGGCGGGCGTGCGCACACCGATGGTGATCGTTGACCGGGATCTGGAACACATTACTGCGGATCTGGTGCGTATCGACCACGAGTTGGGTGCCTATCTGGCGACCTCGCATTTGCTGGAATTGGGGCACCGCCATATCGCGTGCATTTGTGGCCCGGCGCAGACCAGCGTCGCCCGCATGCGACTGGCCGGCTATCGGCGCGCCATGCAGGAAGCGGAGATTGAAGTGCCTGCATCCTGGGTAGTGGAAAGTGATTTCACCAGCCCCGGTGGATACAGCGCGGCAGTCGTGCTGCTGGATAACGAACGCCCGACGGCCATTTTCGCCGCCAACGACATGGTTGGCTTTGGTGTGCTGCGCGCTGCGGCCGAGCGCAATATTCGGGTGCCGGCTGACTTGTCGGTGATCGGTTTCGATGACATCCAGATGAGCCGTTACGTCTATCCGGCTTTGACCACGGTCGGGCAATCGATTCTGCAACTGGGCGAGCGCGCTGCAGCTGTGCTGCTGCGTCGAATCGCAGCCCCGGCCACCTCGACCATCGAGCGATTGATCGTCGCTCCGAGCATCGTGTTGCGCGAGTCCACTGCGCCGCCGACCAATGCATTCAATGAATTTCGCTGAACTGTCCGGATTGAAGAGTACACAGCCATGCAAGCAAAAGTAGTGATAGTCGGCAGCCTCAACATGGACCTGGTGACGCGGGCTCCGCGCCTGCCGCGAGGCGGCGAAACCCTGGCAGGTCATTCGTTCGTGACCGTACCGGGCGGCAAGGGCGCCAACCAAGCGGTGGCCGCCGCGCGCCTGGGGGCTAGCGTCGCAATGGTCGGTTGTGTCGGCGATGACGCCTATGGCGATCAATTGCGCACCGCCTTGCTGGCCGAAGGCATCGATTACGATGCGGTGACGGCCATCGCTGGCGAGTCCACCGGCGTGGCGCTGATCGTAGTCGATGACAACAGCCAGAACGCCATCGTGATCGTCGCCGGCGGCAATGGGCATGTGTCCTGCGCGGTGGTTGACGGTTTCGATGCGCTGCTCAGTCAGGCCGAAGTCATCATTTGCCAGCTGGAAATTCCCTTGGACACCGTCGGCCATGTGCTCAAGCGCGGCAGGGAACTGGGCAAGATCGTCATCCTCAATCCCGCGCCGGCCAGCGCACCGCTGCCTGCCGATTGGTACCCGCTGATTGATTACCTGATTCCCAATGAAAGCGAAGCGACGCTGCTCACCGGTCTGCCGGTGGATTCAGTGGCCAGTGCCGATGTCGCGGCGACTGCATTGCTGGCTGCGGGCGCCTCCAAAGTCATCATCACTCTGGGCGCCCAGGGATCATTGTTCGCGTCCAATGCCCGCTCGCAACATTTTGCGGCGCCGAAGGTTCAGGCGGTCGATACCACAGCAGCCGGCGACACCTTTGTTGGCGGCTTCGCGGCGGCGTTGGCCGAGGGCAAAAGCGAGTCCGAAGCCATTGCGTTCGGGCAGATTGCCGCCGCGCTTTCGGTCACTCGCGCGGGCGCGCAGCCGTCCATTCCGACCTTCAACGAAGTGCAGGGATTCAAGCCATGAAAAAAACACCCTTACTCAACATCGCATTGTCGCGAGCGGTGGCGTCCCTGGGGCACGGCGATGTGCTGATGATCGTCGATGCGGGGATGCCGGTCCCTCCCGGCGTCGAGTTGATCGATCTGGCGTTGACCCACGGCGTGCCGGATTTTGTCAGTGTGCTGAACACTGTCTTGACCGAAATGCAGGTTGAAAGCCACGTACTGGCGCAAGAAATCTTCGACAAGCTTCCGCCTGCGCTGGCCACGCTCAAAAGCCTTCAAGCCAGCGGCAGTCTGGGGCAGCAACGGCTGATCAGTCACGACGAACTGAAAGCCTTGAGCCGCACCGCCCGGGCCGTCGTACGTACTGGCGAGTGCCAGCCTTACACCAACATTGCTCTGGTCTCGGGTGTCGTCTTCTGACGCCTCGGGCTTATTTGTCGTTAACCTGGAACAGGGAGTTTCCTATGCAGTGCGTTCGTTTTTATCTTTCTCGGCTGATCAGGAGTGTGTTTGTTTTGGTCATCATCGGTGCCACTGCTGCTCAGGCAGTCGAAAAACGCAATCTGATTATCGACACCGATCCGGGCGCCGATGATGTGGTGGCACTGTTGCTGGCGTTGGCATCTCCGGATGAACTGAACGTGATGGCGATCACCACCGTGGCCGGGAACGTGCGGGTGGATAAAACCTCGCGCAATGCGCGACTGGCCCGGGAGTGGGCGGGGCGCGAGGAGGTTCCTGTCTATGCCGGTGCCGGTAAGCCAATGGTGCGTACACCCATCTACGCCGAAAACATTCACGGCAAGGAAGGGCTGCCAGGAATTAAGGTTCATGAGCCCGTCAAAGGCTTGGCTGATGGCAGTGCGGTGCAGTACCTGATCGACACGTTGAGCAAAGCTGCGCCGCACAGCATCACCGTGGCGATGCTCGGCCCGCAAACCAATCTGGCGCTGGCGCTGATTCAGGCGCCGGGCATCACCCAGGGCATCAAGGAAGTGGTGGTCATGGGCGGCGCGCATTTCAATGGCGGTAACATCACCCCGGTGGCGGAATTCAATATCTTCGCCGATCCCGATGCAGCCAAAGTGGTGCTCGCCAGTGGTGTGAAACTGACGTACGTGCCGTTGGACGTGACCCACAAGATTCTTACCAGCGAGCCACGCCTCAAGCAGATCCAGGCGTTGAATAATCAGGCAGGGAAACTGGTGAGTGCGATTCTCAATGAGTACGTCAAGGCCGACATGGTGCATTACGGTTTGACCGGCGGCCCGGTGCATGACGCGAGCGTGATTGCCTGGCTGCTAAAGCCCGAGTTGTTCAGCGGCAAGCCGGTGAATGTGGCCATCGACAATCGGGAAGGGCTGGGGTTGGGCCAGACCGTTGCCGATTGGTATGACGCCCTGGAGCAGACGAAGAACGTATTCTGGGTTGAGAACGGCGACGCTCAGGGTTTCTTCGACCTGCTGACCGAGCGTCTTGCGCGACTCAAGTAATTGCGACTCAGGCCTGGGTTGGAACTTCGACCGTGTAGCGCAGCAGCATTTGGTTCATGAAGGCCTGGGCGCCACGGGTGCCCAGTTCCTTGACCAGCAGGTCGATCGCGATGATCGCCAGCTCTTCTGCGCTTCCGGGGCTGTGGGCGCAATGGCCCTGAGGCCACTTGGCCTTGATATCAGCATCGATCGATACGACTGCCATGATCTCTCGTCTCTCTGAGTGTCTCTTAGGTGGCTTTCGGGACGGCTAGCCCCTGACTTCAATCCCCGGACTTGAGCGGTTGCGTCGGGCGAGGCAGTAAACCATCTTGGGCATGATTTCGCACTGATACTTAGGCATGAGTAGTCGATCCGCTCACAGTTTGATTGGCGTCAGTGCGGCGGACTCGGCCAGGGAGCGGTCGCGATGATGAAAACGTTTTGTCACGATTTGGCTGCTCAGCAATCAGTCGGCTAGGGCAGACTGCGCCGCTGAAGATTGCCACCTGGCACCCATTCGGATTGCAGCGATTGCAACCAAGTGTGGCGAATGCGGTCGCACAGGTTCTGGTTTACGTAAATGCAAGGAGATTGTATGTCCTGGAAGCTAGCCCCAACGGCGCTTTTAATGGCCGCAGCGCTGATGGCAGGGTGCAGCAGCACTTCTGAATCGTCGGGCAGCGCGAGCCAAGGTTCCACCGCTGCTCAGCCGGGTCTGTCGCGCTGCGATGCGTCCGCCGCGCAGTTCGCCGTCGGCAAGCCCGTTTCACCGGCATTGCTGGACCAGGCCAAAGCCAAGTCCGGCGCGCAGATGGCGAGGGCGCTTGGGCCAAATGACATGGTCACCCTGGAGTACCGATCAGAAAGGCTGAACCTCAATACCGATCAGGCCGGCACGGTGACCCGTGCCAACTGTGGCTGATCGCCAATCTGAAGGCATAAAAAAACCCCGTCAGTGACGGGGTTTTTTTAGAACGCGTGGATTACTCCGCGCGAACCTGAGCAGCTTGCATGCCCTTTTGGCCTTTCTCAGCCACGAACGAAACGGTTTGGCCTTCTTTCAGGCTTTTGAAACCGTCGCTTTCGATAGCTTTGAAGTGTACGAACAGGTCGTCACCGCCACCTGTTGGAGTGATAAAGCCGAAGCCTTTTTCATCGTTGAACCATTTTACGGTGCCGGTTTGGCGATTAGACATGGTGTATCTCCAAGAACATAATTTTTCAGTAGTACTGTGCTGCTCAGGCCAACTGGGCACACCGGGCTATCATAGTCGAATTGTGCGAATGCAGAACTTTTTCAGTAAGAACTTTGCGCGAGTACCCGAAATTCATACGCAGAAATGATTTCCCGACCCCGGTTTGTAACTGCGGATTTCACTATGTAGACGTCCTTGCAGCATCGCTGAACACCTTGTAATACGCGGGCTTCGCGTTTACGCAGGAGTGGACGGAAAAAACGGCATCGGCTGAAATCCGCAGAAGTGTAAATTTTTTATTTTTTGCCTGGGAGGCAGTGTTCACCCACCGCTTTTTGCAGTCGGGCGGTCAGTTCTGGGCTAGGCGGCGTGTTCGTGTCATTGAGCGAGGCGATTTCCTTGTCGGTGAAGCTCTTATTGATCTGCTGGGCGCCACATTCGCAATGGCTCTGGACTGCTTTCGCATCCATGCCCGGGTTGTTCTGGCCAGCCGCAGCCACGCACTCGTTCATATAGGTCGTTTTGGTCTTGGCATCCATCGCTGCGTGAGCGTTCAGGGGGAGGGCCAATGCCAGCGGCGTCAGGAGGGCGACAACACGTAGAAGCTTCATGGTAGTTTCCTTCTTGTCTATGGCTGCCGGATCGACAGCTTGAACGGGGGTCACGGATAATCTGACGGCAATCGATCCTGCCAGTTCAGCCGGAGCCGGATTGTCGGCCGCGACCTGAATGCATTTATTCGACAGCACTGGCTCGCGCCCTGTCTGCGCAGCGCTCAGCTGTGCTAGGATGCGCGTCCTGCGGATAGGCTCAAACGTTTCGAGTGGCTATTTGGCTCGACGCAGAACTCATTTTTTATCGTTAATTCCAGTCACTCTGGTTCGGTCATTGGTTGGCCCCCGGGCTCCTGCCACTGTGAGGCAGGCACACCGCCGAATCGCGTACTGGCTCTATCCCACCCACGTGACCTTTGGTAGGGGTCACCACTAGGAGAGGAGGCGCCATGCCCACCATTACTCTTCCCGACGGCAGTCAACGTTCTTTCGATCATCCGGTGTCGGTCGCCGATGTTGCGCTGTCCATTGGCGCGGGTCTGGCCAAGGCCACCGTGGCCGGCAAGGTCAACGGTCAACTGGTCGATGCCAGCGATCTGATCGATGCTGACGCGACGCTCCAGATCATCACCCCCAAAGATCACGAAGGCCTGGAGATCATCCGTCACTCCTGCGCCCACCTGGTCGGTCACGCCGTCAAGCAGCTGTATCCGACTGCGAAAATGGTCATCGGCCCGGTCATCGATGATGGCTTTTATTACGATATCGCCTATGAGCGCCCGTTCACCCCGGACGATCTCGTAGCGATCGAGCAGCGCATGCAGCAGCTGATCGAAAAAGATTACGACGTGATCAAGAAGGTCACGCCCCGTGCCGAAGTGATCGAGGTGTTCAGCGCCCGTCATGAGGATTACAAGCTGCGTCTGGTTGAAGACATGCCAGAGCAGCAGACCATGGGTCTGTACTACCACGAAGAATACGTCGATATGTGCCGCGGCCCGCACGTGCCGAACACCCGTTTTCTCAAGTCCTTCAAGCTGACCAAGTTGTCAGGCGCCTACTGGCGTGGGGATGCCAAGAACGAGCAATTGCAGCGCGTTTACGGCACCGCCTGGGCTGACAAAAAGCAACTGGCGGCTTACATCCAGCGCATCGAAGAAGCTGAAAAACGCGATCACCGCAAGATCGGCAAGCGTCTGGGCCTCTTCCACACTCAGGAAGAAGCGCCGGGCATGGTGTTCTGGCACCCGAACGGTTGGACGTTGTACCAGGTGCTCGAGCAGTACATGCGCAAGGTTCAGCGTGAGAACGGTTATCTGGAGATCAAGACTCCACAAGTGGTCGACCGCTCCCTGTGGGAAAAGTCCGGGCACTGGGCCAACTACGCCGACAACATGTTCACCACCGAGTCCGAAAGCCGCGACTACGCCATCAAGCCGATGAACTGCCCTTGCCACGTGCAGGTGTTCAATCAGGGCCTGAAGAGCTACCGCGAGCTGCCGATGCGACTGGCCGAGTTTGGTGCCTGTCACCGCAATGAGCCGTCCGGTGCTTTACACGGCATCATGCGTGTTCGTGCGTTTACCCAGGACGACGCACACATTTTCTGCACCGAGGAGCAGATGCAGGCCGAGTCGGCTGCGTTCATCAAGCTCACATTGGCGGTGTACGAAGATTTCGGCTTCAAGGACATCGAACTCAAGCTCTCCACCCGTCCTGAAAAACGTGTGGGTTCCGACGAGTTGTGGGATCGCGCTGAAGCTGCACTGGCCGCTGCGCTCGATAGCGCAGGGTTGCCGTACGACTTGCAGCCGGGCGAGGGCGCCTTTTACGGCCCGAAAATCGAATTCTCCTTGAAGGATTGCTTGGGTCGCGTGTGGCAATGCGGTACATTGCAGCTCGATTTCAACCTGCCTGTCCGTTTGGGCGCCGAATTCGTCACCGAAGACAACGGGCGCAAGCATCCTGTGATGCTGCACCGTGCGATTCTCGGTTCCTTCGAGCGTTTTATCGGGATTCTGATCGAGCATTACGAAGGTGCATTCCCGGCCTGGTTGGCTCCAACTCAAGCGGTGATCCTCAATATCACTGATAAACAGGCAGATTTTGCCCTTGAAGTGGAAAAAACTTTGGCTGAAAGCGGGTTTCGTGCCAAGTCTGACTTGAGAAATGAAAAGATCGGCTTTAAAATCCGCGAGCATACTTTGCTCAAGGTTCCCTACCTCCTTGTAATCGGAGATCGGGAGGTTGAAACGCAAACTGTCGCTGTGCGTACCCGTGAAGGTGCAGACCTTGGCTCGATGCCGGTCGCCCAATTCTCGGAGTTTCTCGCACAAGCGGTTTCCCGGCGTGGTCGCCAAGATTCGGAGTAATTATTATTAAGCGTGAAATGAGACAAGATAAACGAGCTGCACCGAAGGCCCCGATCAACGAGAATATCTCGGCACGCGAGGTTCGGCTTATTGGGGCTGAGGGAGAACAGCTTGGGATTGTGTCAATTGAAGACGCGCTTCTTAAGGCTGAAGAGGCCAAACTGGATTTGGTGGAAATTTCCGCCGATGCAGTACCCCCTGTTTGCAAACTAATGGACTACGGCAAATCGATCTTCGAAAAGAAGAAGCAGATTGCCGCTGCCAAGAAAAACCAGAAGCAGATTCAGGTTAAAGAAATCAAGTTTCGTCCAGGGACGGAGGAAGGGGATTACCAGGTAAAACTACGCAACCTGGTACGTTTCCTGAGTGACGGGGACAGGGCCAAGGTGTCTTTGAGATTCCGCGGTCGTGAGATGGCCCACCAGGAGCTGGGGATGGAGTTGTTGAAGCGGGTTGAGGCTGACCTGCTCGAATACGGCGCCGTCGAACAGCATCCGAAGATGGAAGGACGCCAACTTATTATGGTCATCGCCCCCAAAAAGAAGAAATGACCACCAGGGCACGGCAGGCCTTGCGGTTATGTTTATCAACTGAATGCGGAGTATCCGAACATGCCAAAGATGAAGACTAAAAGTGGTGCAGCTAAGCGGTTTTTGAAAACCGCGAATGGCATCAAGCACAAGCACGCTTTCAAGAGCCACATCCTGACCAAAATGTCGACAAAGCGTAAGCGTCAATTGCGTGGAAGCAGCTTGCTGCATCCGTCCGACGTGGCAAAAGTCAAGCGCATGCTGCGCCTTTGCTAATTTTGATCAAGAACAGAGGAATTAACTCATGGCTCGTGTAAAGCGTGGCGTCATTGCCCGTAAGCGTCACAAAAAAATTCTGAAACTTGCTAAAGGCTACTACGGCGCGCGTTCACGCGTATTCCGTGTTGCCAAGCAAGCGGTTATCAAGGCTGGCCAATACGCCTACCGTGACCGTCGTCAGAAAAAACGTCAGTTCCGCGCTCTGTGGATCGCTCGTATCAATGCTGGTGCGCGTATCAACGGTCTGTCCTACAGCCGTTTCATCGCTGGCCTGAAAAAAGCATCGATCGAGATCGACCGCAAGGTTCTGGCTGATCTGGCAGTGAACGAAAAAGCGGCGTTTGCTGCGATTGTCGAGAAAGCTAAAGCCACCTTGGCCTAAGTCCCCGGCAATCACCGGACCTCTCATCGGGGTTCGGTGTTAAACATCATAAATAGGGGAAGAGCCTTTCAAGCTCTTCCCCTATTTCGTATCTGGAGTCTGTAAATGGAAAACCTGGACGCGCTGGTCGCTCAAGCACTTGAGGCTGTGCAAAGCGCTGAAGACATCAATGCCCTGGAGCAAATCCGGGTTCACTACCTTGGCAAGAAAGGTGAATTGACTCAGGTGATGAAGACCCTGGGGAATTTGCCGGCAGAGGAGCGTCCGCAAGTCGGCGCCCTGATCAACGTTGCCAAGGAGCGTGTCACAGAGGTTCTCAATGTGCGCAAGGCGTCGTTCGAGCAGGCGGATCTTGCCGCCAAACTCGCCGCCGAATCCATTGACGTGACCCTGCCTGGCCGCGGCCAGATATCCGGTGGTCTGCATCCTGTCACCCGGACTCTGGAACGCATCGAGCAATTCTTCACCCATATTGGCTACGGCATTGCCGAAGGCCCTGAGGTCGAAGACGATTACCACAACTTCGAGGCGCTCAACATCCCAGGCCATCACCCGGCCCGGTCGATGCACGACACCTTCTATTTCAATGCGAACATGCTGTTGCGCACCCACACCTCACCGGTGCAGGTTCGGACCATGGAATCGCAGAGGCCGCCGATCCGCATCGTCTGCCCTGGCCGTGTGTACCGTAGCGACTCGGATATTACCCACTCGCCGATGTTCCATCAGGTCGAAGGCCTGCTGGTCGATCGCGATATCAATTTTGCCGACCTTAAAGGCACCATCGAAGAGTTCCTGCGCGTGTTCTTCGAGAAAGAACTGGCCGTGCGGTTCCGTCCTTCGTACTTCCCGTTCACCGAGCCTTCCGCTGAAGTCGATATGGAATGCGTGATGTGCAGCGGCAAGGGCTGCCGCGTCTGCAAGCAGACCGGCTGGCTGGAAGTGATGGGCTGCGGCATGGTGCACCCGGATGTGTTGCGCATGTCGGGTATCGACCCGGAAGAATTCCAGGGTTTTGCATTCGGCATGGGTGCAGAGCGTCTGGCCATGCTGCGTTACGGCGTCAATGATTTGCGCCTGTTCTTCGACAACGACTTGCGGTTCCTCGCGCAATTTCGCTAGGTCGCATGCCCGTAACGAATCTTTCAGGAGAGCAGGATGAAATTCAGTGAACAATGGTTGCGTGGCTGGGTAAGCCCGCAAGTATCTCGCGACGAGCTGGTTGCTCGTCTGTCGATGGCCGGCCTTGAGGTCGATAGCGTCACGCCGGCCGCTGGTGTCTTCAGCGGCGTGATCGTCGGCCAGGTGCTGAGCACAGAACAACACCCCGATGCTGACAAGCTGCGTGTTTGTCAGGTCAGCAATGGATCGGAAACCTTCCAGGTCGTCTGCGGTGCGCCGAACGTGCGCCCGGGCCTGAAGATTCCATTCGCGATGATCGGCGCCGAGCTGCCGGGCGACTTCAAGATCAAGAAGGCCAAGCTGCGCGGCGTGGAGTCCAACGGCATGTTGTGCTCCCAGGCCGAGCTGAAAGTAGGCGAGGGTAATGACGGGCTGATGGAGCTGCCGGCGGATGCGCCGGTAGGTCAGGACGTGCGTGTCTATCTGGAGCTGGACGACGCCAGCATCGAAGTCGACCTGACGCCTAACCGTGGTGACTGTCTGTCAGTCGCTGGTCTGGCCCGTGAAGTCGGTGCGTTGTACGACGCCGTGGTCACTCGCCCGAAGGTCACCGCAGTGCCAGCGGTGCACGATGAAGTACGTCCGGTTGAGGTTCTCGCGCCTGCGGCCTGCCCGCGTTATCTGGGCCGTGTGATTCGTAACGTCGATCTTTCGCGTCCGACGCCATTGTGGATGGTTGAGCGTTTGCGCCGTTCCGATGTTCGCAGCATCGATGCCGCCGTGGACATCACAAACTACGTCATGCTCGAGCTGGGCCAGCCACTGCACGCGTTCGACCTTGCACAGATCAACGGCGGCATTCGCGTGCGTATGGCCGAGGAGGGCGAGAAGCTCGTCTTGCTCGACGGTCAGGAAGTCAGTTTGCGTGCCGATACGTTGGTGATCGCAGACCATCTGCGTGCACTGGCCATCGCCGGCGTGATGGGTGGCGAACACAGCGGCGTCACGGCCACGACCCGCGATATTTTCCTTGAGAGCGCATTCTTCGAGCAGATATCTGTTGCTGGCAAGGCCCGTTCGTATGGCCTGCACACCGACGCGTCGCATCGTTATGAGCGTGGCGTTGATTGGCAACTGGCCCGTGAGGCCATGGAGCGCGCAACCGGCCTGCTGCTGGAGATCACCGGAGGCGAAGCTGGGCCGGTCATCGAAACCGTCAGCGATAAAGATCTGCCATCGGTGGCCCCTGTCATCTTGCGCGCCGATCGCATCGAGCAAATGCTTGGTCTGAAAATCGACAGCGCTGAAGTGGAGCGCTTGCTCACCGCGCTGGACCTGAAAATGTCTTCGGACGTGGCAGGGCAATGGCGCGTTGAAGTGCCAAGCCATCGCTTCGATATCACGCTGGAAGTCGATCTGATCGAAGAGCTGGCGCGTCTCTACGGCTACAACCGTTTGCCGGTTCGCTATCCGCAGGCGCGTCTGGCGCCGCAAGCCAAGGCTGAATCCCAGGGCGACCTGCCGGCGCTTCGCCGTCTGTTGGTGGCGCGTGGGTATCAGGAAGCGATCACCTACAGTTTCATTGATCCCAAGTGGTTCGAACTGTTCAGTCCGGGTGTGGAGCCGTTGTTGCTGGCTAATCCGATCTCCAATGACATGGCGGCCATGCGCGCGTCGCTGTGGCCTGGTCTGGTCAAGGCGTTGCAGCACAACCTCAATCGTCAGCAAGATCGCATTCGTTTATTCGAAAGCGGCCTGCGGTTTGTCGGTCAGCTTGACGGGCTCAAGCAAGAGCCGATGTTGGCGGGTGTCATTTGTGGCAGCCGCCTACCGGAAGGCTGGGCGCAAGGTAAAGAAGCCGTGGATTTCTTCGACGTCAAGGCTGACGTTGAGGCGGTACTGGGTTTCGCGGGTGCGCTTGACGATTTCACGTTCTCGGCAGGTGAGCATCCGGCTCTGCATCCGGGACAAACCGCGCGTATCGAGCGCGACGGCCGTGAAACAGGCTTCATCGGCGCACTTCATCCAGAGCTCTCGAAGGCGTTGGGGTTGGATCGTCCAGTGTTTGTGTTCGAGTTGGTACTGGCCGATGTCGCCAAGGGGCGTCTGCCTCAATTCCACGAGTTGTCGCGCTTCCCTGAAGTGCGTCGAGACCTGGCGCTCATAGCTGATCGCGACGTCGCTTCCAGTGCGGTGCTGGACGTTATTCGTGAAAATGCAGGGGAATGGCTCACGGACCTCACGCTATTTGATGTTTATCAGGGTAAAGGTATTGATCCGCATAGAAAAAGCCTAGCGGTTGGCTTGACCTGGCAACATCCATCGCGCACTCTTACTGACGATGAGGTAAATGCTACGACGCAGCAAATTCTCACCTCGCTTGAGGAAAGGTTAAACGCCACGTTAAGGAAGTAGCGTATGGGGGCTCTGACGAAAGCTGAGATGGCCGAACGTCTGTACGAAGAGCTAGGCCTGAACAAACGAGAAGCCAAGGAACTGGTTGAGCTGTTCTTTGAGGAAATCAGGCACGCTCTGGA